>Ga0256404_1004172_pt1 | contig 27691 bp, 28 predicted proteins | sample RumenRJG_01DNA_FD_185990 | JGI IMG/M metagenome (GOLD analysis project Ga0256404, IMG submission 185990) | Bovine rumen microbial communities from Lethbridge, Alberta, Canada - RJG_01 | ecosystem: Host-associated > Mammals > Digestive system > Stomach > Rumen | place: Canada: Alberta | collected...
GTCAAGTTTTCTGTCTAATCCATGATATGTTACGGCTTTAAGTGAAGGTGCAAACATTTGTAACTCTTTCATCCAATTACCCATTAAGGTTGTCGGACAAACTACAAGTACAGTTTTTTTAAGTTTATCTTCTTCTTTTAATTTTAATATTAAGCTGATAACTTGAATAGTTTTACCTAATCCCATATCATCTGCCATACAGCATCCAAAACCCTTCGAAACATTTGTCCATAACCATTTTAGGCCGGTTCTTTGATATGGTCTTAACTCGCCTTTCAATTCTTTTGGCGGTTCTACCTCTATTGGCTTTGTAAAATCTTTTAATATATTTGCAAACGCTTCATCATAATCAAAATCATACTCATCCAATTGACCTGCCATTGCTGCTTGTAACAATTGCATTCTTGTCATCTTACTATGGTCTGCTTTTGCTATTTTTTCAAATAATTTCTTGCTTTCATTTTCATCAATTAATATATATTTATTCTTATACTTAATTAAACCCTTTGAATCTTTTACAAGTGCCTGAAATTCTTCTAACGGCATTTTATCATTGCCCAGAGCTATTTCGTAGGAAAATTCTAAAATATCGTCTAATGAAATTTTGCCCGATGAAACTGTATTGAATATATCCGACAAATCTCCGGAGCGTGATGCTTTTACTTTCGCATTAATAGAAGCTCTTGGAACAATAACATGAACTAATTCTTCAGGTAGGATAACCTCTATTTGAGCTTTTTGTAAATAATATGCTGTTTGTGTAATTATTTTGTATACTTCACCTAAATCAAGAGTTAACGACAATTTGTCTTCATCTTCAAATAGTTTTTCCAATTCAGGCATATATCTTGATGCATAGTTTAATTGTTTTTCGACAATTTTTGCTATATCTGAAGATAAAACGCCAAAAACGGTATCTTTTGTATATAAATCATCTATTAAAGCCGTTTCATCAGTTTTTCTGTTTTTGATGTGTACTTTTAATTCAAATTCTTCGTCATTAATCTTATTAATTTTAAAGAATGGTATTACATCATATTTACCCAAATATAATTCGTCAAACCATTGAGCAAAATATTCGGCATAATCGTTACCTCTCATTGTCGATTTTTGCTCAAGGTCTTTTATTAAATATGTACCTGATTTTACATTTTTAAACTTGTATGCCTTTATTCCTAAAAATTTATAAATTACATAATTTAAATAATTATAAATAAAATCCTTTACAAAATCTTTTGGCATTTCACCTTGTATAAAAAGATTATCAGGTAAATTTTCTTCAAATTGATTTATAATACGTGCCAATTGTTTATTTGCAATAATTGGTTCATAAACTATTCTGAACATTTGTCCTCTACGTTTTACTGTAGGTATAAAATAAAGCTTTTCAATTAATTTCATAACAAATTGAGTTAATTTATTTAAATAAACAAACGTATAGGAAATATCTTCAAAATCTACAATTTCACCAAATCCGCCAAAATAATCCAAAACTAAATCAAGAGAAAGTGCATAGCCCACTTTATCTCCTATTACACTTGAAGAACATCTGAATAATGAACCCTTTGATTTTAAATAATATTGAAAATTATTTGTCGGAGTAACAAAAAAGGATTGTTTACCATTGTTATTAACTAAAAAGAAATCAGTATTACGAACAGGTGCATTTGGACTTAAAAATATATCTTTAAATTCATCCTCTACCGTTTGATAAATTAAACTCAATGTGTATCTGAAATCTTTATTTTTAAATCCTTCAGGGTTTTCACTTAAGTTGAAAAATAATTCATCAACATTATTTTTTTTGAATGATAAATCTATATTCAAACCTTTACCTGTTATTGTTTCTGTCATTTATTATCCTTTATTTTTGTTGAATTTTTATAACTGTAATACTATTTTATAAGAGAGTCGCAATCCATTTCTGCCGGTTGTTCTAATCCCATTAAATGTAAAACTGTCGGTGCAACATTACATAGCGCACCATCAGATTTTAATTCGATGTTCTTATCAGAGTTAATTAAAATAAACGGAACTTCATTTGTTGTATGAGCCGTATGCGGTTTTCCTGTTTCTTCATTTAACATCATTTCAGCATTACCGTGATCAGCGGTTAATAACATTATAACTCCATATTCTTTGCATTTGTCAGCTATTTTGCCAATACATTCATCAACAGTTTTACAAGCTTTAACTGCTGCTTCTAAAACTCCTGTATGTCCTACCATATCAGGATTAGCAAAGTTAACAAGAATAAATCCGTAGTCCTTATTCTCAATAGCGTTTAAAACATTCTCGCAAACTTCATGAGCACTCATTTCCGGCTGCATATCATACGTAGCTACTTTTGGTGATGGTACAAGCTTTCTTGTTTCAAGTTCTGCAGGTACTTCATCCCCTCCATTAAAGAAAAATGTAACGTGTGCATATTTTTCAGTTTCAGCTGTTCTGAATTGTTTAATTCCGTTTTGCTGCAATACATCACCTAAAATGTTTACAGGTCTTTTCTTTTCAAAAGCTACAGGAAATGTGAATGTTTCATCATATTGAGTGAATGTTACATAATAAAGATTTTTTCTTACAGCTTTTCTTTCAAAACCATCAAAGTTTTCAAAGTTAATTGCTTTTGATATTTCTCTTGCTCTATCCGGTCTGTAGTTAAAGAAAACTATTGAATCATTATCGTGTATTCTTGTTTCTTCTCCTCCTGCAACTATTGGTTTTACAAATTCATCCGTTACACCTTCTTCATAAGATTTTTTTACACCGGCAATAACGTTTTCTGCTTTATTACCTTCACCCAATAATAAACAGTTGTAACCTTCTTCAACACGCTCCCAGCGATTATCTCTGTCCATTATCCAATATCTTCCTACAGCAGATGCAATTTGAGGAAGATTGTATTTCTTAAGTTCATCTTCAACTTGCTGTAAATATGTGCAAGCACTTGCAGGAGGCGTATCACGTCCGTCTAAAAATGCATGAATATAAACTTTTGTAAGCCCATTTTTGGCTGCCATTTGGATTAAAGCCAATAAATGCTCTAATGATGAATGAACTCCGCCTGTTGATACCAATCCATATATATGGAGCGATGAATTATATTTTTTAGTATGCTCAATAGCATTTAAAATTTGTTCATTAGTGAAAAAACTACCGTCTTTTATTGCTCTGTTAATTTTTGATAAATCTTGATGTACAACACGTCCGGCACCTAAATTAAGATGCCCTACTTCGCTATTACCCATTTGCCCTTTAGGTAAGCCGACATATTCACCGTCAGCGTGTATTTGTGTGTAAATTCCTTCTTTCTTTAATCTGTTAAAATTTATTGGATTTGCCAATAATGTCGCATTATATTTGTCTGAACCGTTACTTATTCCCCAACCATCCATAATGCATAATAAAACTCTATTTTTCATTTTATGTACCTCTTAAAAATCTATTTATCCTGTAAATTGTATCAGGAACACCAATTAAATTCAATATGAAAAATATTTTGTAAAGAATTGTAAATAAACATGAGTTTTTTATCAATTTTGCTTAACATTTTGTTTTAATATAAGAGTAAGAGATGAAAGGATATTAAATTGGATATTAGTGCATTATCTTTACAAAGAAATCCATTTGCAATGAAAGTTCGTGGCCCACAGCAGGGTAATCCGTTTCAAGTAGGAAAAGTTGAAGGTACAAAACCTACAGAAAGTATTAACGGTGCATCTTCTACAAATCCTTTTGGTGGTATACATGATGGATTTGGTGGAGTTGGTCTTGGTATTCAAGACGGTACTGTACAAACAAGTGCTGCTCAAATGGGTAAAAAACCTATGCCAATGCGTCAATTAGGCATTGCATAATTAAAATTAAATAGTTTTAACTAAAAAGAGATTACTTAATAAAAGTAATCTCTTTTTATATTTTATTAAATTATCTTATCTTATAAATCTAAGCTTTGGCTTTCTTGTCTTCTTCAATTATAAGTTTTAAAGCTTCAACACCTACTTTTATTGCAGAAGATGTATCTTCACTCATTTTTTGGTCTAAGCCGGCAGCTTCTCTTTCTTGATTCCATATTACATGGAAACAAGAACCGCATCTGCATTTTAGGGCATCTGCAACAACAAATAATGCTGCTGATTCCATTTCTGATGCTAAAACACCTAATCGTTTCCAAGCTTCCCATTTGTTTAGCAATTCATAAGATACAGGCATTTTGTTAGGGCTATGTTGTCCATAAAATGCATCTTTACATTGAACTACACCTGTATGAGTTCTTTTTCCCATTGCAAGTGATGCTTTTCTTAATGCAACAGCAATATCAAGGTTGGCAACTGCAGGGTATTCTATAGGAGCATATTCCATTGATGTATGTTCAAATCTGATAGCACCGGTGGCAACAACAACATCACCTGATTGAACATCCAGGTTTATACCTCCGCAAGTACCTACACGAATAAATGTATCTGCACCTATATTGTGTAATTCTTCCATTGCAATAGATGCGGATGGTCCGCCAATACCTGTAGAGCAAACACTTACTTTTTCTCCGTTTAATGTTCCTGTATATATATTGTATTCTCTGTTTTGTGCAACGTGATGAGCATCATCAAATAATTTTGCTATTGCTTCACATCTTCCGGGATCTCCGGGTAATAAAACGTAACGTCCTACATCACCTTCTACACAATGGATGTGAAATTGCTTTTCAAGCTCTTGCATAATAATTTCTCCTTTTTACTAAAATAATAAACACTTTTGTTATTGATTATATCATTTGAAAATACACTTGCAAGTAAAATTTTATGCAAAAAAAAAGCAGCTAATGCTGCTGTCCAAATTTCATAATCTTGGGAGGAGATTTGGGGATAGTTGTACATGCATGTTACAACAACAATATGAAGCATGTTACAAGCATGCCTTAAAATTGTTACAAAAATTTACAGTGCTAACGTAAAATGTCGTTATATTAGTATTTTTGACTTGTCAAATTTCAATTATATATTTTTTCAAAAACAAGTTATAATTAAATTTATTATATTTAATTAATTTATTTATGGTGTATTTATGACGATATTTTTTCCTTCAATGTTAAAAATTTATTCTGAATGTCCAAGAAAGTATTTTTATAACTTTGTTGAAAAATTTAATATGCCGCAAAGTAATGCACCATTTGAAAAGGGAAAAAAAATACATGCTCTTGCAAATTTTTTTATAAAAGGTGCTGACATATTAAAATTAGAAAAATCTTTAAGTGAAAGTGAGTTAAATGCATGGATGTATCTAAAAAATTCTGAATATTTTAAGATGAAATTTCTAGAAAGTGAATATCAAATTTCTGCTAAAATTGAGGAGTATTGGATAGGCGGAAGGTTGGATGCACTTGTAGAAGACAAAAATAATTACTATATATTAGACTATAAAACAGGAAGTATTCCCAAGAACCCTATTTATGATTTCCAAACAATGATTTATTTATACTGTATTGATAAAAAAATAAAAGAATATAATACACTTAATTTTATATATATAGATTTGAAAAATTTTACGGATTATAAAATTACTTTAAACGAACAATTAAAAAAAGAATATGTTGAAAAGCTTACAAATACTATTAATCAAATTAATTCAGATAATATATATATACCTAAAAAGTTACAAAATATTAAGTGTAACTGTAACAATTTAAAAATTTGTGTAGAACGGTGATATAATAAATCTGTTACAAGTATCGTAGAAAATGTAAATATATGTTAAATTTTCTCTGAAAAGTAGCATTTTTCATGTTTTACGGGATTTGTAGCATTGTACAAGGAAAAGGTTAGTAGTAAAAATGGCAAATTATGTTGCATCATTAGTATCGTTAGCAGAGAATGCTAGAGCCGCAAAGGGCGGAAATATATTGCGACATGTTTCAACAGTAGGACATGCCACAAAAGTTATAACAAAATTAGCTACACAGGAATCAGGAACAGCTGCCGGAAAGTTGTGTCAGGCACTTGTTGATACTTTCGATAAAGCTACACAAGGTTCAAAAATCGGAAGTGCTGTAAGAGCGGGTGTAAAGTTATCAAGACATACTGATCCTATTTCAGCCATTTGCGGATTTGCTAGAACCGTTCAGTCTGATACTCCGGCAAGAGCTTTTCTTGAGGAAACTGCTTCTTTTATGGGTATGATTATAACAGAAGGAGCAATGGTAAAATACGCTAAAGATATAGCTAATATAAAAGGAATTAATAAATTAAATAACGGATTACAGAAGTTCTGTACCAAAGATAAAGCTTTGCATCCTGTGCCTGCAATAGTTTATGGTGTATTATTCTGTGCAGGTTCTGCTTTAGGTCAGGCGGCATTTAAGAAAGCCGGAACATGGGTTGCAGATAAATTGGGCTTAGCAAAATCTAAAACACCACCTGATAACCATAAAACTGAGGACGGTAAAGTTAAATATTATTGGGGTTAAGAAAGTTAGTAAAAGAAAATGTCATCAAATTATATATCAGAATCAATATCATTAATAAGAAATTTAAAGAAAGCCACAAATGGCGACAAAATGGCTGCTGTTTCTGTTGTAGGAAATACAGTTAAGGTTGTTGAAAAGCTTGCAAAAGTTAACAATAGTTGGGGTGAAGCTGCAAGAGGTGTTGTTGATTCTTTTGAAAAAACTGCTGAAAACAGTGATTCTTTAAAAAATGTAGGAATGTTTGTTAAAGTTGCAAAACAAGGGGATGAAATCGGTATGGTTAAATCAGCCGTTCAAGTTGCAACTTCAAGTTCTCCTATCAGAAAGGGTATTGAAGAAACTTTAGGTTGGTCTGCAAAATTTGCGGCAAAACATGTTATGTTGCATGAAGTTCCTAAGTTTATTAACAATACAAAATGCTTAAATAATGTTGCATCAAAAGTTAATACTTTTGCTAAAAATACTAAGGGTATGGGACAAGTTCCTGCTTTGATTACAGGTGTTGCATATTCTTTAGCAACTATTTATGCTCCTAAATATGCAAGAAAATTAGGTGGTTGGATATCTGATAAATTGGGTATTAAACCTTATGATGAAGATAAAAAAGCTTAAAATTAACTTTTATATAGTTTTGTTTTATAATACTGTCTGAAAGACAGTATTTTTTTATGACAAAAATTAGGTTATTTTTTACAATAATAATATTATGTATGTTTATTCAACCTGTTCATGCAATTAGGATTGGATTAATAACAGGTGTTGGCAAATTAAATGTCGGTGCTTCTACTTATGCAAATATAATTGATGTAAAGACGAATAAAGTTTTATATACAATTGATCCTATGCGTAATTATATTTTTAAACCGTATGGTAATTCAATAGTTATAAAAGTTGCGGGAAATTATTACACATTAAATAGTGATGAGGTTATAATTCGTCCGATAAATCAAGGATTTGTAAGTGCAAAAAATAAATGGTACAGGGGTACTTTTGTAATAAGAAATATAAATGAACACTTAACACTTATTAATAAGCTTGATATGGAATCTTATATACAGGGTGTAGTACCTGCGGAAATGCCTTCAAGTTGGGAATATGAGGCACATAAGGCACAAGCAATTGCAGCAAGAAGTTATGCGGCAGCAAATATGGGTAAGCGTGCCAAATACGGTTATGACTTAAAAGATACCCCTGAAGATCAAGCTTACAACGGTGCATCTGCTGAAACTAAACAAACAAATAAGGCAGTAAAAGATTCTTACGGAATAGTTTTGATATATGGTTTAAAGGTTATACCTGCTTATTATTCTGCATCAGCAGGAGGACAGTCAAAAACTTGGGAAAAAGATTTACCTTATATACATTCTGTTCCGTCATTTGATGATGGTATCAAAAAAAACGGGCATGGTGTTGGTATGTCCCAGCATGGTGCTAATAATTTAGCAAAACAAGGATATAATGCTTATCAAATTTTAAAATATTTTTATACAAATATAAGATTTGCAAAAATTAAACAAGATTTTTATGACTAGTCAAAAAGCAAGTATAACAACCTTTTACGGTTGCTTGTCAGTGTTAATATATGTTTATAAGTTTAGAATGTAAATTTTTATTAATTAATAATGGCTGAAATGCTTGCAAAAGCTAAGTTTGCGGATATAATAAATACGTAGTCAACATATAATCGAGATACAGGAGATAGGTACACATAGATGTTGATTTTCCATGAATCTTAGAAGTGTTGTATATTTGTTTACCAATTTAGAAAGGGGTTTAAAGATGAACAAAGAAGAATTAGTAAAAGAAGTAGCAAAAAAAGCAAAAGTTTCTCAAAAAGAAGCTGCAGATATTTTAGCTGCAACATTAGAAACAGTTGAAAAAGCTGTATCTAAAGGAAAAAGAGTTACTTTAGTTGGCTTTGGTACATTCGAACCACGCAAACGTGCAGCTAGAATGGGCAGAAATCCTCAAACAGGTAAAGAATTGAAGATTGAAGCTAAAACTGTTCCTGCTTTCACAGCTGGTAAAAAATTCAAAGAAATGGTTAAGTAGTTTAATCTTTTGAATTAAATTTTTTAAGAGGATACCCAATATTTTAGGTATCCTCTTTGTTTACAGGAAGGTTTTTTATGTTTATATCAATATCTATTGCTATTATTGCGGTGTTATTTGCATTAACAATCAGATTTATTATTTTTAGAAGATGTTTTAACAAAACTCAGGCAGGATGGACTAGTATGGTAATAGCTGTATTTGCAATTATTATAGAGGGTTTTGTTATGAATTTTCAGGGTGAAAATACTGTAATAACAGGTTTTTGTTCTATGGTTTTTTGTTATATGGCTTTAACATATCAACCAAAATTACCAATGTAATACTTTATGTTTAATTTTTATATTTAAAAGTCGGATATTTTAGTTAATGATATATCCGACTTTATGTTTTATTATATATTTGTAAATCCTCAACTCTTTTGATTGCTCATTCTTCCGCCCTGTTTTACAGGGCTTTTTTTTATGAATTAAAATATTTATAATTTATTGAGAACATGTTTTCTTTGTTTTTTGAGCAAGTCCAACAGAATGGTGTTTCAAGCATTACTTTTTTGCTGTAATTTTTAAAGTCTGTTCCCATGCGGCCTCTGTAATCATTTGCTAAAAACGGACAGGAATATACTCCTTTTTCGGTTAAGATTCTTCCGCAGCTGCAGTCGATGTGATTTTGATTGAAGTTTTCCACTATATTGTCTTTATTTGAATATTTGTTATAGTATTTGTTTATTTGAAAGTTAAAATCTTGTACTTGTACGGATGATGATAGAAAAACTTTTTTTAATCCTTCTATTAATGTTTTTTCATTTTCATTATAAAAATTTGTTACCGTATAAATAGGGTTAAAATCATATTTTTCAAGTTTTTGAGATGCATGTATTATTTGTCTGAATGCTCCGCGTCCTCTTATATCATCATTTTTAATTTCTTCATAATGGTCTATAGGAAGCATAAATATTATTTCATTTGTTGATTCATCTTCAACTTTTTTTAGAAATCTGACTTTTTTTTCATTTAGGAAAGAACCATTTGTACATATACATACATTTGTTCTTTTTAAGCACATTCTTAGTATTGAGTTAAAATCAGGATGCAGCATCGGCTCTGCTCCTGTTAAATAAATACAGTAAATGTTTTCCTGCGTTGTATCGTTTAATGCTGTTTTTATGGTTTCTTGTGAGATGTAATCTTTTTTTGCTTTTGTTATAGGAAAATCGATATAACAATGTTTGCAGTGCTGATTACAATTTTTTGCCGTTAATTCTATAAATAAGTTATTTAATTCTTTCATTTCGCATACAGGAATTCTGTATAATTCATTAGTTACCATATTTCACCTTCTTTTCATTATTATTTATTTTAAATTTAAAAAATAAAAATGAAATTAGCCAACAGAGGTATTTGTATATATTAATTTATTGGTGGCTTAGGTATTGTTTCTTCATATAATTTGATAACATATTTTGGAGTTTTATATGCGTAAACTGTAATTTTTATATTATTACTTTCTGAGTTTTTATATTTTTCTATTGCACCTGTTGTTATAATAGGTGTTGTTATACCTGCTTTAAATACATTATTCTCTGTTGCTATTTTTTGATTTTGTGTAGAGATTTCTGTATCGTTATCTTGAAATACACTAATTACAGATAAATTATTTATATCTAAACCGGAATTATTTTGTAATTTAAATTGCAAATTTATCAGGTATGATTTAGCAGCCAGGTCATATTTTACATCTGATTTTATTTTGTCAAAAAATAAATCTTTTTTATAAAGTAAATTATTTTGTACAAATTTTTTATATTGTTCGGCTTTTTGTTTGTACATTTGTCCGTTTGTTATTTCACCTTTATTAATTTTGTCTTCTGATATTTTATTTATCAGTTCGTAATATGCATCAAAATTTAAAATTTGCGGTTTTTGTTTGCTAACGTAAGTCAAATAATCATAAGCTTTATATATATCGTTATCAGAATATATAAGACCAAGTTTATAATTTAATTCTACATCTTTAGGATTTTTATTATAAGCTTTTTTTAATGCTTGTAGTGCCTCATCAACTTTATTTAATGACACGTAATTATCAGCAAGATTTATGCAGGCATTAATATATTTTTTTGATAAATCTTTAAGTTGAGGTGCTTTTATTGCAGAATAATACAATTCAGCTCTTTCATATTTTGATATTGCTACTAATAAATATCCCTGTTTTACGTAGGAATCTCCTAATAGCATATAAATATCGCCTTTTAAACTAAGTAAATTTTTATTTTGTGTATCAGGTCTATTGTCAATAAGGTCCTGAGCTTCTTTAAGCTTGTTTTCGTATACATAAAGTTTTGCAAGTCGTAATGTTGGTAAAAGATTGTTTCTTGGAGCTTTTTCTATTGCATTTTTTAATTCTTTCTCTGCATTTATGTAGTCTTTTTTGTATCCGTATAAAACTCCTAAACGCATGTTTATGTAGTAATTTTTTGGTTCAGCTAAAGCATGTTTTTTATTTTTATCAATTAAAATATCTACCAAATATGATTCAAAAGCTGCATCTACATTTTGAGATTGATTATCTTTATAATTATAAACGTTATGCAGCATATAAAGAACATTACATAAGCAAAAAAACAATACAACAATAAGTGTAACAATAAATGTTCTTAAATAATCTTTTGCATCTCTGCTAAGTTTTTTTCTTATTAAATGATTACTCATCGTCCTCTCTTATAGATATGGATTTTATACCATTAACATTTTCAATGTTTTTGTAAACAGATTGCAGCGGATTGTTGTCTTTTACATTTATAACTACAACTATTTTAGCATCATTATCAATATCAGAATCCACTTTTTTAATTTCATTTAAGTATGGATATTCATTAATAATATAGTTTTGAATATCATTGACATTACATTTTTCACACTTTAATGAAAGGCGAAGTTTTTTATTTACTCTTTTTCTTTTTGCAAGTATATTTTTTTCAAACCATTTTATACCTACAAGAACAAGAACACTTATAACGGTTGCTATTATAGCAATTTCAAATTCTCCTGCACCGCAAGCCATACCTATACCAGCAGCTATCCATAAAGTTGAGGCAGTTGTGAGTCCATGTACGGATGAACCGTTTCTTAAAACGGTGCCTGCACCGATAAAACCAATACCGGTAACAATTTGTGCTGCAATTCTTGCCGTATCTCTTATGCCTGTTGCTCCTGAAAAATAATTATCTCCTATTGCAAAAGTTGGAAAACCATGAATTGATAACAAGGTGAAAACACAAGAGCCCAAACATACAAAAATATGAGTTCTCAACCCCGCCTGTTTATTTGTTAATTCTCTTTCAATTCCCAATGCAAATCCAAGTATTGCTGATACTATTAAACATATTGCGTGATTAATCATTTTTATCTTACTTTACTTTTTGGATCTAATACATCTCTTATTGTATCACCAATTAAGTTAAATGACAGTACTGCAACAAAAATTAAAAAACCGGGTGTTAAAAGCCAAGGTCTATATAATATATTTGTGTATTCCTGTGCCTCTTTTAACATATTTCCCCAACTTGCATCAGGTTGTTGAATTCCCAATCCCAAAAAGCTTAAACCGCTTTCAGATAAAATATATCCCGGAACGGATAATGTCATTGCAACTATTACGTAACTTGTTGTTTGCGGTAGTATTTCTTTTATAATAATGCGTAAATCCGATGAACCAATCATTTTTGCAGATTGTACAAACTCACTATTTTTAATAGATAAAACCATTCCTCTGACTACTCTTGCAAAACCCGCCCAACCAATTAGTGCTAAAATTAGAACTATTAGTATTAATCTCTGGGTACTTGTCATATTAGCAGGTAAAATTGCCGCAAGTATTATCAGCAAATAAAAACTTGGTATTGACATAACTGCCTCTGCAAATCGCATCATAAGTATATCTGTCATTCCGCCAAAATATCCTGAAATACCACCATAAAGCAAACCTATCGGAAACAAAACCAGAAGTGCTAAAAAGCCGATTGTCATAGAAATTCTTCCGCCAAAAAGTAAGCGTGAAAATACATCCCTTCCGTTTATATCTCCACCTAATAAGTATAGTCTTCCATTTTCATCAACGGTTACGATATGTCTATTCATAGGTATTATGCCTAAGAAATCATATTCTTCACCTCTTGCTAAAAATTTTAAATAATATTTATGACTTCTGTCTAGTTTAAATACCGTTTGCATTAGGTCTTTGTCATATTCTCTTTTATAATTGTAGGTATATGGCTTGGAAATTTTACCGTTTTCATCAATTGTAAATATAGGTGATGGCGGTACATAGGAAAGATTTCTATCGCTGAAGTCTTTTGTATAAGGTGCTATTACATCTGCAAATAATAGGCATAAGTATAAAAATATAAGAACAATAAAAGCTATTGTTGCAAATTTATCTTTAAATATTCCTTTTATTATATCTTTAATCATAAATTATGCCTTTGCCCTTATTCTTGGGTCAGTTAATATTAATAAAATATCTGCAATGAGATTTCCTATAACAAGCATTGTTGCACCTATCATTAGTGATGCCATTACTAGGTTTATATCAGATTTCATAACTGCTTCCAATATTAATCTTCCTAATCCCGGATATTGAAATACATATTCCGTTAAGGCAGCACCTGATAAAAGCCCTGAAAATTCAAAACCTAATAGGGTAATCATAGGATTAACCGCATTTCTTAAAGCGTGTTTGAAAATTACCTGTGTTTCGCTTAATCCTTTAGCACGAGCAAACTTTACATAATCACTGTCTAAAACATCAAGCATATTTGCTCTCATTTGTCTTTGTAAGCCCGCTAAAGAAATAGTAAATAGGACAGTTACAGGTAAAATTAAATGACGTGTTACATCCCATATTTGATGAAAAAATCCCATCTCATTGAAATTGTATGATGTTAACCCACCTACAGGAAACCAAGAGGTTTTTACTGCAAATATTAACATCAAAATAGCAAAGAAGAAGGATGGTATTGCCATTCCAATACTCGTTAATACTGTTAAAAATCTGTCTAATGTCGTTTTCCAATTAATTGCTGCAAGTATACCTAAAGGCAGTCCGCAAATCCAAGTCATAAATATTACAATAAGTGTAAGCAAAAGAGTATTAGGTATTCGTTCCATAAGTTTTACAGCTACTTTTTCTCCTGTTGTTGTTACACCTAAATCTCCTTTTAAAAACCCCTTTGCCCATAATAAATATTGTATGGCTAAAGGTTTATCAAGCCCCATCCTGACTTTTTCAGCTTGTAATGTTTCTTGCGATATTGACGGGTTAAGCTTTAATTCTGCTAACGGATCAACAGGACTAAGTCGTATTATAAAGAAACTTATTAATGATACCAAAACTAACAGTGGTATTGCCTGTAATATTCTTTTAAATATGTAAAATATTATCTGCATTAGTTTTTGTCCTCATAAATTTCTTCTATATTATATATAACACCTGATAGTGGTGAAGGATATATATTTTTAAATTTCTTTCTTATTGCAACAATACGTGTTGGAGAATATAAATATATTATTGGCTTTTGATTATATATTATTTGCTGATATCTGTCATATAATTCTTTTCTTTTCTTGAAATCAGTTTCTAATGCACCTTTATCAAATATGGTATCGAGTTCTTTTTCAAAATCAAGACGGTCATCTTTTGTATCACGAGAAGTTCTTTGGTTAAATAAATGCAGAGAGCCGTTAGAATACCATACATTTTTACCGTCATGCGGTTCTAGTGGAGAACCTGTAAGCCCCATTATTATCATATCCCAATCAAGAGTTGAAGTCATTTTATTTACAAGTGAATTAAATTCAATTGGTTTAAAATTAACATACATCCCCAAATCTTCAAGGTCTTGCTTTATCATAACACCTAATGCTTCACGTTCTGTATTTCCTGCGTTTGTATATAAATCAAATTCTACCTTATTGTCATACTTGTCATATAGTTTTTGATTTCTTCCGTACTTGAAACCGCTTTTATAAAGTAATTGTGTTGCAAGAGCCATATTTCTGTTATGTCCTTTTATATCTTTATTAAGGTATACGGAATTTAAACTCTCTGCTGTAAACAATGGTGCAGCTACTCCGTTTGCTATATTTTGAACCATACTTTTTCTGTCAATTGCATAATCAACTGCTTTTCTGAAATTTAAATCATTAAACCACATTTGTTTCTTTGGGTTAACGTAAAATTTGTTATCCGCATTTTTTCGTTTGTTTAAATTGAATACTATAAACATTGTACCGGTATCTGAACCTATATTATATATTTTGTAATCGGAATTTGCTTCCTTAGCTTTATATCGTGCAACATTTGAACCTTTTAGAGATATTATATCCGTTTCTTTTGCTTCAAATTTTAATATTTCATTATTTAAATCTCCAACAATAAGATATACCAATTTATTCAGATAAGGCAGTTTTTGATTTTTTTTATCAATCATATAATAATTAGGATTTCGTTCAAAAACTACACGTTGAGCAGCTACATATTCTTTTAATTTAAAAGCTCCGCTAACTACAAATTTTTCAGGTGGTGTATTGGTAGAATAAAATAAGTCAAATTCCTTTGCTCCCTTTTTTACTACATCTTTGAATATATGTTTTGGTACTATTGGAGCTCCTATTATTCTTAAAAATGGTGCAAACGGTTTGGTTATAATAAATTGAACTTGATATTTCCCTGTTTTGATTACTTTAGGTAGTTTTTTATCAATAGTTACGGCATCTTTTATTGATGTATTACCTAAACCCTTTAAAATAATTTCATTCCAAGTGAAAATTACATCATCAGCAGTTATTTCAGCTCCGTCAGACCATTTTAAACCATGTCTTAAATTTACAATGTATACAGTTCCATTTTTTATCTCATAGTTTTTTGCCAATTTCGGTTCTACGGCACCTGTTTGGGGGTTTGTTGAGAATAGTGCATCATACATAAGTCCTGACATTTCGCTTGAAGTTGCATCTTTTGAAGAAAATATGTTGAATGTTTTTGGACCTTCACCAATAGTTGATGTTATAAGCTCTCCGCCATATTTTCCTATTGGCGTTTGAGCTTGCAAATAATCTATACCGTCTAATGTTACAGTTTGAGCCGGTGGAGGATAATTAACGGTATTTTCAGTTTTTAACACGTTTGTTTTACTTATATCTGCATCAGGAATATCTCGCCTTATACAAGATTTTAAAAGCAACGCAAGTATTAATACAAATAAAATGATATAAATAATTCTCTTCACAATAATAAGGTAACATAAACATTGAAAATTTTTTATAACCTTTTTGTTTAATATTATGTTAGTAAAAATTTTTTACAAATATTTAGACAATTGCATAATAAAATTATCAAAATTTTTTTATAAAATTTAACTTAATAATTCACAACATCTACTGTTATATAGAAAGAATTTCAGTTACTATTAATAATGTACGGGGATAATTATCTTGAATAACTTATTTTTCTTATTAGTATTCATAGTATTAGCATTCATGTTTGCTGTATCATCTGTTGTTGCAGCATTTGTTGTCGGGTATCATTCTGATTATACAGACAATTCAACCTATGAATGCGGTATGAAACTTTTTGGAGATGCACCTGTAAAATTTGATTGTAAATTTTTAAATTTTGCGGTTTTATTTCTTATTTTTGATGTTGCCTCAATCCTTTTATTCCCTTTGGCTATAAATTTTATTCAATTTAAATCTTATGTGCTGATTGAAGGACTTGTCTTTTTGTTATTGCTAATGTTTACGCTTTACTATTCCGTAAAAAAGAATTTGTTGAGGTGGCAAAAATGAATGTCATTGTAACAGCAATAGATTATTTTTTAAATTGGGGACGTTCAAATTCCGTATGGCCTTTAACTTTTGCTACTTCGTGTTGTGGAATTGAAATGATGCAATCTACTGCATCAAATTATGATATGGCAAGATTTGGTTCAGAAGTATTCAGAGCAAGTCCAAGACAAGCTGATTTATTAATCTGTGCCGGTACAATAACACATAAAATGGCTCCTGCTTTGTTAAAATTGTATGGACAAATTGCCGAACCTAAATATGTTATTGCAATGGGAGCATGTGCATGCGGCGGAGGAATGTTTAGTGATAGTTATTCTGTTGTAAACGGTATTGATAAAATTATACCCGTAGACATATATCTTCCTATGTGTCCGCCAAAACCGGAAGCTCTTATTGATGCATTAATGAAATTACAAAAAAATATAAGAAAAGAATCCATATTAAATAGAGCAAATTTTGTTTCAAAACATACTTCTTATTTAAAGCATGACGGTGAAATTTTAGTGTCGGATGATGATTTTCAAATTAACTATTTAGGAGTGGAAAAAAATGATTGATTTTGAAACAATAAAAAACAAATTTCCATACACTGAATATGTAGATTGGAAAATCAGAACTAATGAAAATGATATTGTGAGTTTACTCACTTTTTTAAAAGAAAATTCTGAATATTCATTTGATATTTTAACATCAATTATTGCGGTTGACTTAAATGATAAAATAGAACTTATTTATCAGCTTTATTCAACATCATTGAATACTACTGCTCAGGTTTCAACGTATACTTTTAATTCAAATGCAAAATCAGTTATTAATATCTATAAATCAGCTTATTTTGATGAATGTGAAATATATGATTTATTTGGTGTTTATTTTGACGGAAATTCTAATTTAAAAAGGTTATTGATGCCTGAAAATTGGTTAGGTCATCCTTTACTTAAATCTTATGAAATGAAGGATGAAAGGTTGGTGTGGAATGACTGAAACAATGAAAATTAACATAGGTCCGCAGCATCCGTCAACACACGGGGTACTTCGACTTGTTACAGAACTTGATGGCGAAGATATTGTATCAGTTACTCCTGTTATCGGCTATTTGCACAGAGGACTTGAAAAATCGGCAGAAAGTAGAACGTATTTACAATATTTGCCAATGGTTGACAGAGTAGATTATTTAAGCGGATTTTTTAATTCTTATGCATATATTACGGCTGTTGAAAATATTTGTAATATTGATGTTCCTAAAAGAGCAGAATATATTAGAGTGTTATGCATGGAAATGAACAGGATGACCTCTCATTTATTGTGGTTTGGAACATATATTTTAGATTTAGGTGCAACATCTCCTCTGTTTTACAGTTTTAGAGATAGAGAACCGTTAATGTCTTTGTTTGAAGAATTAACAGGTCAGCGTATGATGTACAACTATTTTACGTTTGGTGGTGTAAGATTTGATGTTACAAAAGAATGGCTGGATAAAATTTTAAAATATACAGATGAAATGCCTGCTAAATTAGATGATTATGAAAAAATAATCACTTCTAACCCTATATTTTTAACTCGTACAAAAAATAAAGGTATTTTAAGCAAAAATACTGCATTGAAATATTCTATTACAGGTCCTTGTTTGAGAGCATCAGGTGTTAATCTTGATTTTAGAAAAAAATTCGGATATTCAATTTATGGTGAACTTGATTTTGAACCGCCTGTTGAAACTGATGGTGATACGTTTGCAAGGTATAAAGTCAGAATTGCAGAAATGAGGATGTGTTTATCAGTTATAAGACAATGTGTAGATTATTTGAAAAATAATTCAGGTGAAATATCAGCAAAAGTTAATTCTGTTGCCTTAAAAGTACCTGAAGGTGAATATACAACTTATGTTGAATCTCCAAGAGGACTTTTAAATTGTTATGTAAAATCTGATGGTACAAATAAACCATACAGGGTAAAATGGAGAACTGGTTCGTTTTATCTTGTTCAAATGTTGCCTGAAATATTAAAAGGACACTCCATGCATGATATTATGGCAATATTTGGTTCTTTGGACGTGATACTTCCGGAGGTTGACAGATAATGAATTATCTTTATTTTTTATATATACAATTTTTAGATAAATATGGTATACCTGAAATATTTGGAGATATTACTTTTCCAATATTTCCATTCTGTATAATTGCAGCGGCTATAATACTTGTTGTATTATTTTTGGTTTTGTTTGAAAGACGTATTCTTGCCGTATTTACACAACGTAAAGGCCCGAATAGAGTTGGCTTTAACGGAGTATTACAAACAACTGCTGATGCTATAAAATTATTATGCAAGCAAAATATTAATCCTGTTGGTGTTGATAGATTTTTATTTAATGCAGCTCCAATTCTGGTTTTTGTTCCGATTATGGTTTTGTGGGGATTGATACCTTATTCAAGTGAGTTCGTGTTTATGAACTTTTCAACCAGTGCAATTTTGTATACTGCAATTGCAGCATTACCTGTTATTGGTTTAATTTTAGCAGGATATGCAAGTAATAACAAATATTCTTTAATGGGTGGAATTCGTGCTGCGGCTCAAATAATAAGTTATGAATTGCCTATTATGTTCGTTCTGTTAAGTGTTGCAGCATTAGCATCTTCTGTAAATTTAAAAGATATAATATCTGCTCAAATATCATCTGTATGGTTCATAGTTCCTTGTTTCGCAGGTTTTATAATTATGTTTATATGTTCAATTGCAGAAATGAACAGATGTCCGTTTGATTTGCCTGAAGCGGAGAGTGAACTTGTTGCAGGATATAATGTAGAATATTCAGGAATGAGATTTGCGTTGTTTTTCTTAGGTGAGTATGCATCATTATTTGTTATGTGTGCATTTATGGCAACTATATTTTTAGGAGGGTATTTGCCTATTGGTAACAAATATATTTCTGAATTAATTTTTGGAAGTAATTTCCAATTTTTGCAGTTATTAATTTATTTTGAACAAGTTATATGGCTTTTAGTTAAAACATTTATACTTGTTTATCTTGTAATGCTTGTAAGGGCGACATTACCGAGATTAAATTCACAGGGCTTAATGTTATTATCGTGGAAATTTTTATTCCCACTATCAATAGTAAATTTTGCTTTAATTATGGTTATAAAGTATTTAATGGTGGTGTAATATGATGAGAGATATATTATTTCATATAAAATCATTAATAGCAGGACATTTTACAGTTTTTAAACATTCTTTTAAACCGGCTGTTACTGTTGAATATCCTGATGAAAAACCGATAATACCTGATAGATTTAGAGGTAAACATACTTTTGATGAAAATGCTTGTATAGGTTGTAAAACCTGTATGAGAGTATGTCCTGCCAGTGCAGTTGAAATTTTTAAAGATGGTAATAAAAAAACAATATTATTTGATTATAAAAAATGCATATTTTGCGGTAATTGTAAATATTATTGTCCTAAATCCGCAATAGGTATGAGTAAGCAGTATGAACTTGCAACAGACAAAGTAGAGGATTTAAAAATAGAAATGGGTAAAAAAGATAATGAGTGAAATTGAAATTATAAACAGTATAACATTTTATGGCTTTGCAATCACTTTAGTGGTGTTTGCTTTTTTGACTCTGCTTTCTAATAAAATTATGTATTCTTTGATTTTTGCTGTGATTGTATTTTTTGCATCAGGTGCAATATTTTTTGCATTGGGTGCGGATTATAATGCTATTATACAGATTATGGTATATGGTGTTGCTGTTCCTATTCTTCTTTTATTTTCAATTACGTTTTCTGCAGGTGATAAAGAAAAAATTCCTAATATTGTGTTATCTCCAAGATTTTTAATTGGGTTTGTATCTGCTGCGGTTTTATTTATGATATTGTGGTATACGGTTGAATTTACTATGCATATTAATAAGCTTGCAGATATGATTTTTAATAGGGTTTTACCTGTATTTAACAGTGTTGAAACTTTTTCTGCCATATCGAAAGTTTTATATTGTGATTATGGTATTGTATTTATTTTGTTAGGATTTTTAATCCTTATTACTGTCGTTGGATTGACAACTTTCAATATTGTTAAGGAGAAAAAACATGGTTAATATGATTTTTAATATTGGTTTATATCATTATTTAATTCTGGCATTAGTTCTATTTTTAATAGGAGCATTGGGAGTTATTATTTCTCATAATGTAATAAAAATACTTATTTGTCTTGAATTTATGCTTACAGCTGTAAATATTAATTTTATAGCTTTTGCCTCATATAATGATTTTATAAATTTGGACGGATATGTTTTTTCAATTTTTTATGTTGTGATTGGTGCAATTGAAATTGCTATTGCACTTTTAATATTTTATCTTATGTACAAAGAAAAGCATTCTGTTGATATTGAAGCTTATAAGGAGTTAAAGGGATAATGGATTTTTTTATAAATAATATAGGTACTGTTATTTTAGTTCCATTATGGGTATTTGTTATAATACTTTTTGGTAAACTTTTTGCAGTAATGCAATCAAAAAGGTTTATGTCAGGATTGACCTATTTGTCAACTTTATACGGACTTATTTTTTCTATATTTGTATTTGCAAAAACAACTATAACTAAGGGTTTTACTTTTGAACATATTGTACCTTTTATAACGTTAAGTGATGTTAGATTTAATATTGGTGTTTATGTTGACGGTTTATCAGCTTGGATGTTACTTGTTGTATTCCTTATTTCTCTTCTTGTACAGATATATTCTTATTTCTATATGCAAAATGATAAAAGTTTTATGAGATATTTTGCTTATATGAATTTGTTTACTTTTTCAATGTCAGGGCTTATATTAGCACCTAATATGTTTCAAACTTATGTGTTTTGGGAGCTTGTAGGTATTTCAAGTTATTTATTGATTGGTTTTTGGTATAAAAAAAATTCTGCTCAAATCGCTTCTAAAAAAGCTTTTATTATGAATAGAATTGGTGATTTTTCGTTATTATCAGGTATTATAACTGCGGCTTTTGTTTTATATGAGAATTTAGGAAGAATAGATTTAATTTCAATTCCTTTTTCAAGTATAAATACTATTTCTGCTCAAATATACGGATGTACTTCAGACGGTATATTTATAATAATTTGTATATTTTTAATATTGGGTTCAGTTGCAAAATCTGCTCAATTTCCGCTTCATACGTGGTTAATTGATGCAATGCAAGGTCCTACTCCTGTTAGTGCTTTAATCCATTCTGCTACTATGGTTGCAGCAGGTGTATATTTATTATGCAGGTTATATCCTCTTTATTCTTTAAATGATGCAGTATTACAAATAATTGCGGTTATTGGTATTATTACTGCGTTGATATGTTCTTATGCTGCTATAACACAGGTTGATATAAAGAAAATACTCGCTTATTCTACAAATGCACAATTGGGTTTAATGTTTGTTGCACTCGGTATGTGTTCTGTTACTGTTTCAATGATACATTTAACTGCTCATGCATTTATTAAATCAATGTTATTTTTATCAGCAGGTATCGTTATTAAGGCAATGCACGAAAATCAAGATATCAGACAGATGGGAGCACTTAGAAAATATGTTCCAATTGCGTCTGCTTGCTTTTTGATTGGAGCTTTATCTTTAAGCGGACTTTTGTTTGCAGGATTTTCTTCTAAGGAACTTATTTTAGGAAACTTAATAAATGAAAAACATTATATTTATGCAATTTTATTTTTAATAATATCATTTATGACAGCTTTTTACTTATTTAGGGCATACTTTACAGTATTCGAGGGTAAAGCAAATTTTGAAGATATTAAAGTAGAAAAGCCGGCTATGTTGATGAATTTTTCGCCTGCTGTTCTTGCTGTATTTGTTGTATTATTATGGTTTGTTTTACCTAAATCTAACGAAATTTTATTTGTAATAGTATCTTATCTTATTTCAATTTCCGCAATATTTTTGGCTTATCTAATTTATATAAACAACAAAACTGTAAGACGTATTCCTGTTTTGTATGATATATCTTATAATGCTTTTTATATTGAAGATTTTAACGGTCTTATTGTAAGAAATTATAAAAAACTTGCTAATCTGGTAAATTATATAGATAACTATATATTTGACGGTATAGTGTATATGTCAACATTCTGTACAAGATTTTCTTCTTTAATATTTTCAAAGATGCAGACAGGAAATTTACAGAGTTATCTTGCGTATTCCTTACTTATTATAACGGCAAGCTTTGGCGGCCTTGTTCTTGTTTATAACTTAATAATGTATTTTCTAGAGGTATGATATGGATGTAACAAATATATTATCGTTAAAGCTTTTGGTATTTTCACCGCTTGTAATGGCAGTTATTTTTTTATTGCCTGTTTTTTACGGGCATGAAGTTATGACAAGAAGGATAGCAAAATCTTTTGCAGGCATGCATTTTGTCTATACCTGTTTATTTTACTTATTTTTTAATAATGAATTGATTGTGAATTATCCGACTGAAATAACGTTTTTTGGACAGCACTGGATACCGTCATTAGGGATAAATTTGTCTTTCGGGTTAGATGGCATATCCCTTTTATTTGTTATTCTAACTTCGTTTTTAGTACTTATGAGTTGTATTGCAACTAAGGGAATAATTAAATCTAAACACGGATTATACTTTTCTTTAATATTTTTACTTGAAACCGCAGTATTAGGTGTATTTTCATCAACAGATATGTTTTTGTTTTTCTTATTTTGGGAACTTGAACTTATACCTATGTATTTTTTAATTAGTTTGTGGGGAAGTGGTAAAGCTAAAAAATCTGCAATGAAGTTTTTACTTTATACATTCATCGGAAGCTTATTTATGCTTTTGGGCTTATTAATGGTTTATTCTTTCAATTATATCGCAACGGGCGAATTATCTGCTGATATACAGTATTTAAATCTTGATGTAGAATTAACACCTGTTTATTTGCAATTGATAGCTTCTATTTTAATTTTATTTGGTTTTGCGGTAAAAATACCGTTAGTGCCTTTCCATACTTGGCTTCCTGATGCTCATACAGATGCTCCTGCACCTGTAAGTATGCTTTTAGCAGGTATACTTTTAAAAATGGGTGGTTATGGTATTTTGAGATTTAATATGACGGTTTTATCTGATTCTTTTATGATGATTGTACCTTATATAGTCGCTTTATCTTTCATAAATATTTTATTTGCAGCAATTGCAGCTTACAAACAAACTGATGTAAAGCGTATTGTTGCTTATTCAAGTATATCAAGTATGGGAATTGTTGTTTTAGGGTTGTGTTCTCTTAATGTAATCGGTTTAACAGGAGCAATATTTTTAATGATTGCACATGGTATAACATCTGCAGGGTTATTCTATGTTGTTGGAATAATTTATAAGCGAACTAATACAAGAGAAATAACTCAACTTGGTGGTTTAGTAAAAGTTATTCCAAGAATTTCCGGATTTACACTTGTGCTTATTGCTGCATGTATGGGTGTTCCTTCAACAATTGGATTTGTTGGAGAAGTTTTATCGTTTTTCGGTTCATTTTGGTCAGGTATATTAAATAATTATTATATACAAGTTATTACATTGTGTTCAATTTTGGTTTTGATACTATCTGCTTGTTATTCCTTAAGGTTTTTACATGGAATATTTTATGGAGAAATTCAAGAACGCTGGAAAAAATTAAAAGATTTGTCTAATCACGAATTTTTTGTACTAACTGTATTTTCTTTTGTTATATTTTTATTCGGATTATTACCTATGGTGCTTATAAATGTATTTATGCCTGTTGTGAGAACTATTGCAGGGATTTATGGGGGATAAATTATGATGAATTTTATATATGATATTTTTAATTCTATGCTGGCTGAAGTTTTTTTGATTTTTACAATTTTAGTTTTAATAATTATTTCAATGTTTTATAATGTTCGGTTTTACAAAGCATCAAAATGGATTGCTCTTTTTGGTGTTGTTATATCAATGTTTTCTTTGCAAAAACTTCAATTAGAACCGATATATTATGCATTTCATGATAATGTTTTATCTGATACTTTTACTGTATTTGCTAAGGCATTGATACTTATTTCCGCATTTATAATTATTTTACTTTCAAAAAATAATGTTTCAAAAAGAAGTCATAAAACATTTCAGTTTTATGCATTACTCTTATCAGGCGTATTTGCTTCAATGTTTGCTATATCGGCAAATGATTTCTTAGCTTTAACTGTTGCATTGGAATTATTAAGCTTTGCAACTTACTTTTTAATTGCATTTAAAAAGGGTTATTTATCTAAGGAAGCATCATTTAAATATTTAATTACAAATTCTTTTTCTACAGCAGTATATCTTTTTGGAGTTTCATATTTGTACGGAACAACGGGAAGTTTTAATTTTAGTGATATAAACAGCTACTTTTTATCTCATGAACCTGATGTAATATATACAATTTCAATTATAATGATAGTATCAGGATTGCTGTTTAAACTTGCCGTATTACCTTTTGCTAATTGGGTTCTTGATGTTTATAGAGGCGCTCCGACATCAGTTACCGCCTTTATTGCTACATTACCTAAAATTGCAATGATTACGGTTATGGCAAGATTATTGGCATTTTCATTGAGTTTTTCATTTGAATTACCGTTTATATTGATTATTTTATCTGTAATAACTGCTGTTTGGGCAAATGTTCTTGCTATAAGGCAAAAAAATATATTAATGCTGCTTGCTTGCAGTTCAAGTGCAAATGCATCTTATATGCTGTTTGTATTGTCTTTGATGTCTGTTTATAATTTATCTACAGTGTTATTTTATTTAATAACCTATGTATTTATGAATTTGGGCGTATTTGCGGCAGTTATTATACTTGAAAATTCAAACTATTCTTCAAAATTGTATGAGTTTAAGGGGTTTGCATTTACAAATCCTATGTTTACTCTTGCATTTGCTATTTGTATATTTGGTCTTGCAGGTTTTCCTGTTACATCCGGCTTTATTGCTAAATTGTATTTGTTTTCAGCAGTTATAAAATCGGGGATTGTTTTCTTACCTTTTTTAATAATTTTAGTTTCTACAATGGTTGCAGCGGGTTTTTATTATACAAATGTTGTTAAATTAATGTTTGACAAAAATTCGAATGTAAAAAATGAAATTATAATGCATAAAACTTCATCTCCTGTTGTAATTTTATACACATGTGCAGCTATAACTCTGATAATTGGTATATTTCCATCAATTTTAATTGATATATGCAGTTATATCGCTTATAATTTATAGTATTAATTTATCAAATCTTCAAATAAACTTATAACCTGTTTATTTATATTTTCAACTGTATCATTTGCGTTAATAACTTTAACTCTGTTCGGCTCATTTTTTGCTATTTCCAAATAGCCGTTTTGAACTCTTTCAAAAAATTCTTTTCCTGAAGCTTCCATTCTATCTTTTGTTTTTCCGACTCTTTGCATAGATGTTTCAATATCTATATCAAAAACAAATGTTAAATCCGGCTTTAATCCGCTTGTTGCAATATTGTTAAGTTCTTTAATCTGTTCTAAATCTAATTTTCTGCCATAACCTTGATATGCAACTGTAGAATCAATGTGTCTGTCGCTTATGACTATTTTACCTTTTTCAATATTTTTTTTGACAATTATATCAACATTTTGAGCCCTGTCTGCTAAAAATAAAAATGATTCACAAACAGGTGAAACTTCTCCGTCATAGTCAAGTAATATTTTTCTTATATTTTCACCCAAACCCTTTGAACCGGGTTCTCTTGTTAATACAACTTCATAGCCATTTTTTTGTAAATATTCCGTAAAAAGTTTTATTTGAGTTGTTTTTCCGCATCCGTCCGCACCCTCAAATGTTATGAATAAGCCATGTTTCATTTATTCTTGTTCGCTTTCTTGAGCATCTACAGGGTAATGTTTAACAATTAAAATTTTAGTTATTCTTACTCCATCAACTTCTTTAACTTGCAATGTCATATCTTTCCAATCAACAGAGTCATCTGTCTTAGCACTTCTGCCAAGTAATTTTAATATAACTCCGCCAAGTGTATCAACGTCTTCTTCTTCAAATTCTTCTTCATCTTTTTTGAAGAATTCTGCCATTTCATCAAGACGTAACATTCCGTTTGCTTCAAAGCTGTTTTCACCTATCTCTTTTATGTCAACTTCTTCTGCTCCGTCAAATTCGTCTTGTACTTCACCGAATATTTCTTCAAAAACATCTTCTAATGTTATTATACCTGCTGTTCCACCATATTCATCAAATACAATTGCCATTTGACCTTGACATTTTTTAAATTCCATTACTACGTTATCGAGTGTAATAGTTTCAGGTACAAATAATATAGGACGTTTTAATTTTTCTATATCAAATGCTTCACCCTTCAAATATGTTGCATATAAATCTTTTACATGTATAAAGCCGATGATATGGTCAATATCATCTTCATATATAGGATACCTTGTATATTGGTTATCACTTGCAAGTTTATCCATTTCGTCTTTTGTAATATCTTTTGGTACACAAACAACATCTGTTCTTGGTATCATAACTTCTTTTGCAGTTAAATCGGAAAATTTAAAAGTATTATGAAGCATTTCTTTTTCTGTTTCATTGAGAACACCCTCTTTGAAACTTGCATCTACCAACATGTCTAATTCTTCTGTAGAATGAGCTAAAGAACTTTTCGGACGCGGCACATGTAATAACTTTAACAATAAATTTCCAAAACCATTTAATAACCATATAAAAGGTAGAAAAATTGTTGTTATCAACTGCATTGGTCTTGCTATCACTAATGCAGTTTTTTCGGTATATTGTAATGCAATTGATTTTGGTACAAGTTCTCCTATCGTAACGTGTAGAAAGGTAATTAATGCAAAAGCAATAGATATTGATAATGTATGTGTTGCAATATTTTGAGCGAGATTAGGCAGAAATGCAAACAAAGGTTCAATAAGATGAGCCATAGTTGATTCTCCAACCCAACCTAAACCGATACTTGAAATTGTTACACCTAATTGAACAGAGGCAACAAATTTATCTAAATCATCAATTTGATTTAAGGCAACATCTGCTGTTGTATTACCTTGTTTAGATAGTTCTTCCATTCTTGTTTTTCTTGCTCTAACCATCGAAAATTCTGATGCAACAAAAAAAGCATTTGATAAGAGCAAAAATGCTATAATGAACAAATTAAATATAGTGCCTAAATGCATAAAATTTTTAAAACCTCTTGTATTATTTTATTATACATTATAAAAAAAATCAATGTTAATGACAGGAAACATTAAAAATCATTATATGTTAGTGAATACGTTTAGTCAGTTAATAACAAAAA
>Ga0256404_1004174_pt1 | contig 27665 bp, 24 predicted proteins | sample RumenRJG_01DNA_FD_185990 | JGI IMG/M metagenome (GOLD analysis project Ga0256404, IMG submission 185990) | Bovine rumen microbial communities from Lethbridge, Alberta, Canada - RJG_01 | ecosystem: Host-associated > Mammals > Digestive system > Stomach > Rumen | place: Canada: Alberta | collected...
AGCTTCTGCGGAATATGGCCAACTGGATGGAGATGCAGGGTACGAGAGTCGTGCAGTTCAATCTGGTCGACCTTGATGCATCGGATGGATATAACCCGTTCGCCTATATCCGTTCCGACAATGACATCATCAAGCTTGTCACAAACATGATGAACAACACAAGACCGAAGGACGCGAAAGGCGGGGACCCGTTCTGGGAGAACGCTCTTTCCCTCTATCTTCAGGCAATCATGTCCTATGTCTGGTATGAGTGCCCGAAACAGGGAAAGCCGGCGACCATTCGGGAGATGATGAACCTTTTGTCGATGGCGAAGGTCTCGGAGAAGGACACGGACCAGTCGGAGCTGGACAAGCTGATGTACGTGCTGCCGGATGACCATCCCGCGAAGATCGCTTACCTGAAGGTGCGCAGCGGTGCAAAGGATACGATCCGGTCCATCATCATCTCTGCCCATGCGAGACTGGCCTATTTGCAGAATCCGAAGATCCTGAACATCCTGGATCATGATGATATCGACATCAGAGCAATCGGTGAAGGCGTATATGAGAATCCGGACAGAAGGACAGCATTGTTCTGTGTCATCCCGGACAACGACAAGTCCTACAATTTCCTGATCGGAATGCTCTATACCCAGCTATTTCAGGAGCTGTACTACATTGCAGACTTCAAATATGGCGGAGCGCTGCCCATTCATGTCGCGTTCTGGATGGACGAGTTCAGCAATGTCGCGTTGCCGGATGGTTTTACGGAGATCCTGTCGACGATGCGAAGCAGAAACATTTCCTGCAATATTATCCTGCAGAACCGCGCACAGCTGCAGGCCCTGTTCAAGGATACCTGGCAGGCAATCATCGGCGATACGGACGTGACGATCTACCTTGGCGGAAATGAGCCTGAGACGCACAAATATATGACTGAGATGCTCGGTAAGTACACACTGGATAAGCGTTCCTCCAGTGAGTCGCTTGGTAGCCATGGTTCAAGCAGTCACAACTACGATGTGCTCAGCCGTGAGTTGATGACGCCGGATGAGGTACGCCGCATGAGCAATTCGAAGGAGTTGGTGTTTATCCGGGGTTGCGACCCTATCATGGATGACAAGTTTCATACCCTGGAGTCCCCGGCATTTCGGGCGGCACAGAAACTTGGTCCCTATATCGGGAAAAAGAAACAGGAGCGGGCGGAAGAGGCAGACGAGATCAGGTTTTATATCGACGCGGAAGGACCGGATGCGGACAGTAAGTCCTATTTCTATCAGACGGAACAGTACCATGGCATCTTCCGGGAGTCAAAAGTGCTCTCCAGACTGGAAAACCGTGACGGTCTTTACCTTCTTGGAACGAAAAAACTTGGTTCTTATCTGTGCAAGTATACCAACGGTACAACCGAAGTCTATCCGGTATACAGCCTAACGGATCCGGAGCCTGTAAGCGCCGGCGGCCACACCCTGACCAGATATCCGGTCGTAGGATATCTCGAAGACGGGGAGGTCCGTGAACTGAAAGAAGAGGATATCTTATGGCTGTTTCAAACTGGAAACCGGGTAACAAGACTCACAGAACCAGCACTGTAACAAATGCTTGCAGACAAGGTAACGAGTGTCCGCAGCCAATGCTTGCGGACACTGACGTTTTAGTGAATACCCGCAGCCAAGGCTTGCAGGCAGGGACAGGATGAACGATTGCCGGAATCGGATGGAGATTAACAGAGGGGGAATGCAAATGCACGAACTGAAATACCTGAACGAACGGGACCTTGAATATTTTAAACGGCAGCAGGCGGAAGGGAAACCAGTAAAAATCATCTATCTGGACCCGGATGTTCTGTCCGGGATCAGCTTTGAAGAGCTTCAAACTATGGACAAAAAATCGAGGGAGAACCACGGTCATCCGCTTTCGGAGGAAGAGATGGAGGACTGGCTCCGGAGAAACCATGCAGTGCAGGATGAGAATGACCCACATAGTAGTAATGCACAGGACAGTGACGGCCATGAACCTGATGGTCATGATATTGATGCGAAGAAAGAACCTTCTTCCGAGCGCATCCTAAGGCTGATCCGCGATCAGAAACTGAGTCAGAAAGCGCTTTCATGGATCCTCAGCGGGATTCGGAATGGCTTTTCAGATGAGGAGCTGGAGCATCTGTACAGTCTGTCATCAGATGCTGAGAAGATGGGGCAGGAGTACAGAAACATGATGGAGGCAAAAAAACATGAATCAGAATCCACAGAGGGACCATATTGAGCAGACTCACACGATTCGAAGTCGGCTTACAGAGCAGTATGGGATCGTGGAAGAAAGGGATGTTGTTGAGCTGCAGGACCTTGAGCTAAGAGAAGAACTGTCAGACACGGCAGGGCAGGATGATCCAGTGGAGACAGATGCCGAAGGAGGTGAGCGCTGCCATGCCGGGAGCATTTGAGATCGTGATGGAAGAGCGAAAGGCTCTGGTGGACAAGATCATCGGCATGATGAAGAAGGGCTACTTCTTCAACCAGGAGGAATGGAACAAGGAAGCATTGCGTCCTCAGAATCCTCTGTCGAAAGTGCAGTACAAAGGTGGGAACCGGATGCGCCTGATGGCAATGGTCATGGAGAAAGGATATGCTGATCCACGCTGGGCGACTGCGAGACAGTACGCGCAGAAAGGCTATTACATCAAGAAGGGTGAGCACGGGATCATTTGTGAGAAATGGATCTTCGAGAAGCAGAAACGTGTGCAGGATGAAAATGGAAATCTCGTGTTTGAGACGGTTGAGCTGCCTCATCCGCAGGTGTCCTATTTTCGTGTTTTTAATGCGGAGCAGGTGCAGGATTTCCCGAAGTTCACGCAGGATGACTATCCGGAACCGGAGATAGACAGGCTTATCGACCAGATCATCGACACCAGCGAATGTCCAGTGCGTGAACTCGCACAGGATCGTTCCTTCTACAGCCCTGCGACAGATGAAATCGTGCTGCCGCTCCGGAGCAAGTTCAAGGACCAGACGAGTTTTGCAAAAGTACTTTTGCACGAGCTCGCTCACAGTACCGGAGCAGCGTCGAGACTGAACCGTCCGCTCGGGGGAGTCTTCGGATCAGAATCTTACGCGAAGGAAGAACTGAGAGCTGAGATCGGTTCGCTCTTTACGGAGACCGATATGGGGATTCATCTGACAGGAGAGCATTACGAGGACCATTCGGACTATCTGCGGTCATGGATCGGCGTGCTGAGTAATGACTACAACGAATTCTTCCGTGCCTGTGCAGACGCTGAGAAAATCTCGCAGCGACTGGTCAGCAACTATACGAAGAAGTATGAGCTTCCGACCCCGGCGAAGATCAATGAGATTCCGGAGCATGAAGAAGTATCCGTTCGGCAGGAGGAGAAGATCCTGTAAATCATCGACGGAGAATATGTAAGCAGTTTATTTCGAAGGACGTTTATCGCATGGAGTGCGGTGAGATTGAATGCACGCCGACCCTTCTGCAATTGACGGCCGTATTAACAGAAAGATGGGTAAATGGAATGGAAGATCATAAGGAAAATACATTTGAGAAAGCAGCGGGTAAGGAAACATCTTCTGAGAAAAAGCAGACTTCTTTTGTTGAGAAGGAAGCAGGAAAAAAGCAGGCATCTTTTGTCGCGGAGGGAGTGGGGGAGAAACCGAAGAGAAGAAAATACAGGAAGGTTCCAGTCGATTTGGATGAAGTCGAGATCAATCCCAACGATTCGAAAGAGAAACGCATCCGTTCATTTCTGAAACAGGTAAAGAATCCTTATCTGGTGAAGATCGACGGAATCACTGTCGAGATGGAATACAATGAGGACGGTCCGACGATGCAGGAAGCCGTCGAGCAGCTGATGAAATTCTGACCATTCTGACTCTTCTCTCATGTTTCATTGATCCCGGTCTCGCAGAAAGGGGCTTTTCAATTCGACATCCGCATGGTACGATGTGAAAGGACTAATTCGCGAAGCCCCTTTACAAGGCATCATCAGTATTGTAAAGGCGGTGTTCGTTATGAAAAAACAGAATCAGCATTTCTATAAAGCCGCACTGTACCTGCGCCTGTCGAACCAGAACCTGAAAGAAGATTCTGATGAATCGGACAGTATCGGAAACCAGGAGGCTCTTTTACGCACGTTCCTGAAGTCGCACCCGGACATTGAGATCAAATCCGTTTTCAAGGATGACGGATGGTCTGGCGTCAATTTTGATCGTCCGGGGTTCCAGAAAATGATGCAGAAGATCTACGATGGAGAGATAGACTGCGTCGTTGTAAAGGATCTCAGCAGACTTGGCAGAAACCACACCGAGACCGGGAAATACATTACGCGTGTATTTCCTGCTTTCGGTGTACGCTTTATTGCGGCAAATGATCATATCGATACCGCGGATTCAACTTCCGATTCGGACAATATCATCATTCCCTTCAAAGATCTCTTGAATGACAGCTATTCCAGAGACATTTCCATGAAGATCCGCTCTGCGAGAGTGGTCATGAATGAGGCAGGTGAATTCAGCGGTCAGTTCAAACCCTATGGATACAACGTTGACCCGCAGGATAAGAACCACTATGTCATTGATCCGGAAGCGGCGGCAGTTGTCAGGAAGATCTACAGCTGGACATTCGATGGCCTTGGAATCACGGAGGTTGCCAACCGGCTGAACCGGCTTCATATCCTCTGTCCGATCGAGTACAAACGAATGAAATCCGGGAAGACTCCGACTGGCAAAAAGTGGAATGTCTTTCAGGTCTACCGCACCCTGCGGAACGATGTATACGCCGGGACACTCCGTCTCGGGAAGACCACGACCCCAAACTATAAGGTAAAGAAACAGATCCGCATCCCAAAAGAAAATCAGTATGTGTTCCCCGACGCTCATGAGCCTATCATCAGCAAAGAAGAATTTGCATTGATGCAGGATGTCTTGAGTAGGGATGTCAGGGCGCATAGCGGAACGAAGGGTGATTCGAAATATGCCTATGTCTATCCCCTGACCGGCTTCGTCTACTGTGCAGACTGCGGAGCCAGTATGATAATCAAAACGGTTCGGGTGGAGGGCCATGTGTACAGGTATTTTCTCTGCGGTGAACACAAGCAGAACAAGGAGATCTGCAGTTCACATACCGTACCGATGGAGAAGATGAATGCGATGGTGCTGAAGGCACTGAACGCGCATCTGAAAATGCTTTTGAAGACAGAGGCGATGATCAATGACAGCAACATCGGTGTACTGGCACAGCCCAGGATGGAAAAGCTGCAGATCCGGATCGGACAGCTTCTGGAAAAGAAATATCGTCTGACAGAATGCATCAATGGGCTGCGTCGGGACGTTGACGATGGAATCCTGACAGAATCGGAATATCAGGAGCTGAAAAGCGATTACGAGCAGCAGATCGAGGAATTGAGTCAGGACGCGGCAGAGCTGGAGATGGAAAAGCAGACGGCTCTGGCAAAGGAGATCGACAACCTGAAGTGGGTCATTGATTACAAAGACAGGGAGACGTTGACAGAGCTTACCCGCAGGGAAGTGGTCGTATTCATCAATCGGATCGAGGTTAAGGATGAAGACCATATCAGGATTCGCTTCCGCTTTGGAAATGAATATCGCGAGGTATGGAAAGCCCTTCAGGAGAAAGGCATTTACGGTAAAAGCTCTTCCGGTAAAGGTACTTCCAATAAAGACATATCCGGTAAGGGCACTTTCGGTAAAGGGTCTTTCGGCAAAGTTTCTTCCGGCAGCGCAGGACAGCCGGTAACAGGATGCACGGAGATGGTTAAGGAGGCAGAGGCATAATGGCAAGAAAATCAAGGAAGACATACCGAAGTGCATTATATCCGGAAGAAGCCATGAAGCAAACCGGTCCGGTAAAGACTCCGACCGCCGTCTATTGCAGGCTTTCCAAGGCGGATGAGGTCACAGGGAAGGACTCGATGGACAGTCAGCTGAAAATCATCCGGCAGTTCATTTCTCAGCACGATGACCTGGAGATCGCAGAGGAGTTTCTCGATGATGGTTTCAGCGGAACAAATTATGACAGACCAGAGTATGAGCGAATGATGGATGGGGTCCGGGACGGCAGATTCAGATGCCTGATCGTCAAGGACCTGAGCCGGCTTGGCAGAAGCTATCTGGAGACCAGCGACCTTCTGGAAATGGAGCTTCCTCTGTACGGCTGCCGTTTTGTCTCTGTAAATGACAGAATCGACACCGATGAGGAACCGATCGATACGATTCTTGTCGGTCTTAAGAACATCATCAACCAGAAATTTGCAGAGGATATCTCCAAAAAAATCAAGGTCCAGTTCCGGCAGAGAGCTGAACACGGAGAAATGCTTGGTGGTCCTGTGGCTTACGGTTATCGCCGGAATCCGGATGCTCTGGGGTATTTGCTGATTGACGAAGAAGCGGCGAAGGTGGTTCGCCACATTTATGAACTGAAAATCTCAGGGAAGGACGATGTAGCAATTGCCAGAATACTCGATGAAGAGGGTATCATCACGCCGAAGCAGTACCATGATTTGAAGGCAAAAGGACAAGAGCCGACGGAGGTAAAGCACTGGAGACCGGATACTGTTCGCTCTATTACGATTAACCCGGTCTATCTTGGACACATGTTTCATGGAAAGTTCAAGGAAAAACATTTCATCGGAGAGCCGGATCACAAGACAAGACGCTCGCAGTGGGTCATGTATGAAAATGTGAACCCTCCGATTATTTCGCAGGATACCTTTGATCAAGCGATTGAAGTCAGGCGGCAGCTGTACAAGGGAGAGATCAAAAGATGGAACAAGAACAGTCGCAGAACCAGTCACAGGACCAGTGCAGAGTAAAGGTCGCTCTGTATCTTCGCCGGTCGGTGGAGCAGAGCGAGGAGACCAGAAATAATCCCGATGAATCAGATTCCATCACGAACCAGAGAAACCTTCTGGTGCGGGAAGCGCTCCGCAAAGGTTTTCAGAAAGAACAGATCTGTGAATATGTGGATGACGGCCATACCGGGACGAATTTTGACCGGCCTGCTTTCCAAAGGTTGCTGAAGGATGTCGACGCAGGCCGGATCGGTGTTGTCATGGTGAAAGACTTCTCCAGAATGGGACGGGATTACATCGGAGTCGGGGAGTATGTGGAGCAGTATTTTCCGAAGAGAGGTGTCCGCATTATCTCCTTGAATGACGGCTGGGACAGCAATGAACATGTAGGCGAGACGATGGAGCTGGACACGGCATTCCGCACCATGATCTACGACATGTACAGCAAAGATCTGTCCGTCAAACGCAGGACGGCCAATCTTGCCAGAAGCAGAAGCGGGATCTTTATCGGCGGATTTGTCCCCTACGGATACAGAAAGACGCCGGGAGATACACATTCCATCTTCATTGATGAAAAAGCTGCTTCTGTTGTGAGAAGAATTTACCAGTTGTATCTGGAGGGAGAAAGTACTCAGCGCATCGCAAGGATCCTGACATCAGAGGGCGTTCCGACACCGGCACAGTTGAAGATCGAAGACTATAATCTTCAGGGGATGTATCATGATAATTCAATCTGGGTTGATAATGAGATCAACAGAATCCTGCATGATGAGACATATACGGGCACACTGCTCCTGAACCGGTTTTCCGCAAAGGCGATTGGCTCCCATGGTTATTACATCAATCCTCTGGATCAGTGGATGAAGTATCCGGGAAACCATGAAGCAATCATTTCCAAGGATCTGTTTGATGCTGTTCAGAACAAGCACCGAAAGAGTAAGAAAGGAATGAAGATCTCTAAGGAAAAACACTGGATCCCCTTGTACTGCGGTCATTGCGGGAAGAAGATGAACAAGACGACCCGGAATGAGAATACATTTATTTGCCAATATGGGCATACAGTTCCATTTGCACCTTGCGGACAAATGCAGGTCAGGACGGAGGGAGTCCAGAAAGCACTGGTAAAGGCGATTAATACGCAGGCATCAGTGCTTCTGAACAGGATCCGGAAAAACAAAACCGAACCAGAGAACCTTCAGCGTCTCCAGAAATTGCTTCAGCAGCTTGAGCATGAAAAGCAAAGTTATCGCGAGGAGCGCATGAAACTGTATACCGCATTCAAGGCAGGAGAACTCAGCAGGGACCAGTTCCTTCAGAAAAAGCAGGAGGCTCTGAAGAATGAGGAGGAGTGTCTAGGGGAATGTGATACGGTTCAGAAGAAGATTTCTGTGATAAATGATGCTATGGATCGTACAAGAGTGCACCGGGAGCAGATTGAAGCATATGCCTTGATGCAGGAGTACGATTACGATACTGTGAACCAGCTAATCTCCCGCGTTGACTGTTTCAATGACGGACATATCAGGATAACATGGAACTTCAAATCGGAGATTGGGAGGCTGCTCGCGGAAGGAGATAAAGCAGATCAGACCGGAGATAGTGCTGGTCAGACCGAAGGAGCCAGAGAAGGGGATATTCTTGAATATCCGGATGTGGGAGATAATAAGAATGCCGCGGACAATATAGATGGTAAAGCGGCTGAAAATGCAGCTAAGCAGGCTGCTGTTTACACATCAAATATGACGTTCATGTCACCGGCGGAGGACTGGTCAGTGAGCCGGGCGGAAGCGCTTCAGTACTGCAAAGAAAGCCTTCATCTCTCTGAGGACAAAATCAGGGTATTTCATGACGACAGGAAGGAGGAAGGACTCTTTTTCCAGGAAGGTTATATGAAGTTTATCGACCTTGGCCGGCGGAATGCCGTTGACGAACTGGTCATCAACCGATTCAGTGATCTGTATCTGTCCCATGAAGAACTTGGAAAACTTTTGAAATGGATCATTCCTGAAATGAGCTGTCGCTTCATTAGTGTTGCGGATCATTTTGATTCCTCGACAGCCACGGAACCAGATTATCAGCAGATCTATAAGAAATACGCATGTACTCGCAGAAGTGATCTCATAAGATATCGGGCGGAGGAGGTGCGCAAGGGAACAAGAACTCCGAAGGAGATCATGAACCCGGAGTGCAACCATGTATATGGGTATCATGTAAAAGAAGACGGCTGCTACGCAGATCCGGAGACGTTGGAACTGGTTCGGAAGATTTATCAGAAAGCCGATGAAATGGGGAAAGCATTCAAAGTCGCCAGATGGCTGAATGAACAGGGAATTCCAACCGCAACAGCCTACCTCAATCAGGACGGCATCGGAATCAAGGAGAAAGTGAAGCGGTGGAACGGCGAGAAGGTATGGTACGTGATCAGGAACAAATATTACATTACCCCGTGCAAGCATAAGAGACGCTGCGAGGAACTTGGCCGCCACTGCGACATGAAGCCGATTATCGAAAAGGAACTGTATGAGTCAGTTAATGAAAAATGCAGGTACAGGAAGGATAGGTAAGGATTCGGGGATAACCACCGATAACCGATAGAGCAAAGATGATTCAGCATACGGATTTCAAAGATTTTTTGCTCTTCCTGGATACGGATAAAATATAGTCGTGAGTATGTCGTGTTTCTTTGCCTATGTAGCATGGTAAAGTGATTGTACTTAGAACAGCGACCGTAAATGGCATATGGGGAGAGAATTCGTATTCTTAGGATAGCCCGGCAGGCGTTGGATGTCCTGCCGGGCTTTTTTAGTCTACCCAAGTCACGTCAGCTTCAATCTGGATGAAATCTTTACCTTCCCATATAGGGGCAGCCAGGAAAGATTCTGCACACTTTATCATGGACTTGTCATGGTGCTCCCAGAGATATCCGGAAAAAGGTTCCGTATTAACGATGTCTAGTACGAGTGTTGCGATGGTTGTATCATCGTTCCACCAGCCCTGAATAAAGTACTTTACATCCTGGTACATGAACACCATTTCCTGGCCGTAGTAAAGAGAGTCAATAAAATCTGTCAGCTTCCCATCTATCATAATGTACTTCCTTTATAAATATTTCGTGAAGCGCCTTTGCATAGCTTTGAACATTTTCCTTGCTTTCTGAACAGGGGAGAGAAGTTCCTTCGGATTCCTGCTTTTTATTGTATAATACCAAATAGAGATGGTATAATATACCTGATAGGAATTGTTATACGGATTTCAGGGAAGAAAGAAGGGTTTCTATCTGGGTAAGAACCAGTTTTCGTTTATTAACAGGGAGGTCATTGATTTCTGTAGCCAAGTCCTGCGCAACTTTGGCATCATCATTCTGAATGATTCCGGACAGCAGGCTGTTTGAGGATGCTTCCAGCACTTCGGCAATGCGGATAAAAGTCCTGAGCTGCGGCGTCTTATTGCCAAGTTCTATTTGACGATAATAATTCGTGGACAGTCCGCAAAGTTCTGCGGCCTGATCCTGTGTCAGCCCTTTTGCATTTCTAAACTTTCTGATATTCGATCCCAGAATTTTTGAATCCATATATAATTCCCTTCCATCGCTATTAGGTAAAAACCTTTCCGATTAGAGTATATAAGGGTGACTATTCGGCAAGAAGTTTCCATTAGGAAGCTATTAAGACCCGAATAGAGATGGCCACACCGAGGAAGGGGATGAACAGGGCACGGACGAGCATGATGAAACCTTTCCGGAAAATGGGGAGGAATTATTTGATAAAGATCCTGAGAGGCAGAACCAGGCAATAAAACGCCGGACAAAGAAAAAACACCGTAAGTCGCCATCCGAAAAAAAGTATGAAGTGCAAGTGATACCGGCAACAATCGGAGTAACACCTGAAGGAGAAAAGGCACCAATAAGGCGTTGTGCGGCGTACTGCAGGGTCAGCACAGATCAGGAGGCCCAGGCTAGCAGCTACGAACTTCAGTGCAAGCATTACACGGAGTATATAGAATCCAGAGACGATCTGACTTTTGTGAAGGTATATGCGGATGAGGGACTGAGTGGTACGCAAATGAAGCACCGGAACCAGTTCTTGCAGATGATCAAAGACTGTGAAGCAGGACTGATTGATCTGGTTCTCACGAAATCTCTGAGCCGATTTTCTAGAAATGTGGTTGACTGCCTGAGCACGATTCGAAAGCTGAAAGCACTGAGCCCGCCAGTGGAAGTTTATTTTGAAAAAGAGAACCTCTCGTCGCTGGATGACAAAACGGATATGGTCCTGGCCATGATGGCCTCCATTGCTCAGGAAGAATCTAGGAGCATTTCCGCCAATATCAGTTGGGCAATCCGTAAACGGATGGAAAATGGGACACAGAAGATTCCTACTGCCTGTCTGCTGGGATACGCTAGCGATGCAGACGGCAACATGGTCATCGTTGAGGAAGAGGCCAGGGTCGTAAAGTTCATTTACAAGAACTTTATCCTCGGGATGCACCCAAATGTTATTGCGGAGAAACTGAACAAGCAGGGAAGCACTACGGTACTGGGAAACCCATGGACCGGTCTCAGCGTCCGGAACATCCTGCAGAATGAGAAATACTGCGGCGATGTGCTGATGCAGAAAACCTTCACGGACAGTTACCTGACGCATAAGGTAAAAAAGAATAACGGTGAGAAGCAGCAGTTCTTTATCGAGGATCACCACGACGCCATCGTGTCCCATGAGGCGTGGAACCGTGCGCAGGAACTGCTGAACAAGATGTACTACCGAAACTGGAAACAGCAGCCGCAGCAGAGGTTGATCCCGCTGGCGAAAGGATTGCTCATCGGTTATATACCGATAGACTCAAGCTGGAAGGATATCTCTGTGGCAAGACTGAACAATGCCACAAAAAAGATCATAGGAAATACAGACCGCCGAGAGGTGGACCCAGAAGCTGAAAATAGCGAAGAAAGAGAGGAAATGATTATGTCCGATGTATTGCAGGGTTTTGAAGTGGTAGACACGGAGGTCGGGAGAAGTGATTCAGTACTGACCATATCCGGCAGCATGCTGAAATTCAATAAGCCTACTGCAACGGAGCTGCAGTATCCGGCATTCGTCCGGGTGCTCATCAATGCTCCGGAGAAGAAGGTGGCTATTCAGGCATGTACGGAGAAAACGAAGAGTGCAACTTCGTTCAGCAAACCGGAAGATAAGCAGGCCTATGCAATCACAATCAAGAATCCGGCAATAGTTATTGCCGTCCGGAAGCTGCTTCCCAATCTCAATCAAAACGACGCATTAACATTTAACGGGACCCTTTACGCGGAAGACGAGGTTATCATTTATGATCTGACGAACGGCACGCCAATCAAGCGAAGAAACAGAAACAAGAAAGCAGAGGCGATAGCGGAGCAAAGCATTACAGAGAATTCAGCTGGGCAAGAAGGAGCTGAAGAGATGAATTTTGATTAGAATGAGAAATACAAATTTCTTCATCAGACCTCATAAATATCGAATTACGGAACCTGGCGGCAGAGAAGAACTCCCCGCCAGGTTCTTGTTTTTAAAGATGAATAATTGGGGAATTTCATGAAATAAAAAAAATCTGACAGAGAACAAGTCCCTGTCAGATCCGTGCCTTGATTGCACTCCATTCCGAAAGTCAGCATATCATCTAACTTCAAGAAATGAAAGTCTGGCTGATTGCCCCGAAGAATCAGAATACATATTCATCCATACGCCGGAATGCTTCCTGGATCCTGGAGAGCGGCGATGCGAGGTTCAGCCGGATATGGCATGGTCCATTGAATGCCCGGCCGTCCTGCCAGGCGACGCCGACGTCCCATCCGGCTTTCAGGATTTCGTCGAGGGTGCGGCCCGTCTTTGTGACATTTTCCGTACAGTCAAGAAACATCATGTATGTACCCTGAGGCATCGAGACGCTGACGCCATCGAAATGTTCGGTGATATAGCGGTACGCGAATCGTACATTTCCCTCGATCACCGACATGAGCTCATGAAGCCACTTTGCGCCCTCCTTGCTGTAGCCGCCGATCAGCGCGTGCATGGAGAGAACATTCATATCATTGTAGTGTGTCTCAGCCCCGAACTTCGAAATTTTTCTCCGCAGCTCTTCGTTGTAAATGATATGGTAGCTGCCGATAAGACCAGCCATATTGAAAGTCTTGCTCGGCGCACAGCCGGTCACGACATGATCTTTCGCCCAGTCGTTTACACAAAGGGTCGGGGTGAAATGAACCTCATTGAAGACGAGGTCGTCCCAGATCTCATCGCTGATGACAGTGACGCTGTTGGCCTCATAGACCGCCAGCGCTTTCTCAATCTCTTCCTTTTCCCAGACACGTCCGGTCGGGTTATGCGGCGAGCAGAAAATAGAGACTTTGATATGGTTCTCTTTGATCTTCCGGTCCATGTCATCGTAATCCATGCGCCAGATTCCATTTTCATCCTTCACAAGCTCGCTGAAGACCATCTTCACTCCGGTGACATTTGCGTCAGCTGTATAGCTGACATAGAACGGGCTGTGAAGAAGGACGCTGTCACCGGGTTTCGTGAGCACTCTCAGCGCAGTCGTAACAAAGCCGTGGACTCCATTTTCATATCCGATGTATTCCTTACGAAGATCTGCATATTCGCCGTCTCTTTTGTGCCATCTCATGATCGCGTCATAATATTCGTCAGATGTAGCGAAATAGCCGTAGATCGGATGCCGGGCTCTTCTGATGATGGCATCGGTCACAGCGGGGCAGGTCGCAAAGTTCATGTCCGCTACCCACATAGGGATCACGTCGAATCCCTCTTTCGGACCATCGGGCTCGAATCCCCATTGATTCTTTCCAATTGCATCGAACGCGGAAGCATCCATTCCGGTACGGTCATAGATCGTTTCAAAATCATATTTCATGTCAGATTTCTCCTTTGCTACAATCCTAACACCATAATATAAGATGATGCAAAGTGTTATCCTGAGGCTTCACCGTTCATGACAAACGAAAGGTCGTTCGAGATATCACAAAATACAAGAGAGAATAGACTGTATTGATTTTCACCTCTATGTTCAATATAATGCTACTTAGAGGTGAAAATATGATAATAACGACTGCGATGCTCTTAGATGAGTTAGTAAATTACAGATCGCCAAAGACAAAAATCTGCCGCATGGTGGAGCAGGGAGACCTGATACCAATCGTGAAGGGGCTATATGAGACTGATAAGGCAGTATCTGGATACTTGATTGCCGGGTCAATCTATGGACCTTCGTATCTCTCATTTGAGTTTGCCTTGTCCAGATATGGTCTTATTCCAGAGGCTGTATATACATTTACTTCTGCGACATTCGGAAAGAAGAAAAAGAAGTCATACAAGAATGCATTTGGTACTTTTACTTATCGTGATGTTCCGGATGATGCCTTCCCGTTGGATATACGGATAGAAAAAGAAGGGGATTATGCATACTGGATTGCATCTCCGGAAAAGGCTCTCTGTGATACGCTCTATGCTGCAAGACCTTGTCATAGCCAGAAGGAATTAGGGCAGTGGATATTTGATGGATTGAGATTTGATGAAAATGAGTTTTCTAAACTGGATCATGAATCGATAGAAAATCTGGCCGATACTTATCACTGTACAAACCTAAAGCTTTTAAAGAACTTGATTCGGAGGAATACAAGATGAACAGTGTCATTTCTGAGATGTTATCTCAATATCCAGATGCATCACCATACGACCGGGAAAATGCACTGAAAGAGGTGATGCAGGAAGTGGTTTTGTGCGGATTATCACGAGCAGGCTTCTTTCATGAGGCGGCATTTTATGGTGGAACCGCACTCAGAATTTTTTATGGCCTTGACCGCTTTTCTGAGGATCTTGATTTTTCCTTGATGACGGCGAATCCGACGTTTGCTCTTGACGACTATTGCAATGCCCTGGAAAAGGAGGTCTCCGCCTATGGGCTTCATGTTGTGATTGAACCGAAGACAAAAACAAAGGATTCCATGATCAAGTCAGCGTTTATGAAGGCAAACACCATCGAGCACATGCTTATGTTCTATGGTGAAGGCGCAGCTTCAGGGATACCAAAGTCGAAACAGATAAAGGTCAAGTTTGAAGTGGATATTAATCCGCCTGCCTTTGCCACCTTCGAGCATAAATACAGATTGTTGCCATCACCTTATGCAATTACGCTTTATGATGCTCCTTCTCTCTTTGCCGGTAAGATTCACGCAGTTATTTGCAGAGCTTGGAAAAGCAGGGTGAAGGGGAGGGATCTGTATGATTTCGTTTTTTATCTAGCCAGAAAAACCCCTGTGAACCTCAGACATTTAAGAGAACGGTTATTGCAGAGCGGATATATAGACTCTGAAAGTTCCTGTGGCATCGATGATATTAAGGAGATGCTTAGAAATAGATTCTGTTCAATAGATTTTGAACAGGCAAAAAAGGATGTGATCCCTTTTATTAAAGATCAGAATTCATTATTGCTGTGGAGCGCTGACTTTTTTATTCAGATTACCGAGAATCTGGTTGGAATTGAATAGATTTCAAAGAGGAGCTTAGCTAGAGAGCCTGGCGGAAGAAAAATAATTCCCGTCAGGCTTTTATGATGCTGGTAAATCATTTCAAAAAAACGGAAGAATATATTCTGACCAATCTCGTTCTTAACCGTCCGGTAGTGAAGTCATAAATTTTCTTAATCATTTCTTATTTGCGAACATGGAGAGAGATAATCCGCAGAAGATTTTTTTGACGGAAATTTTTATCGGAATTCGTGATTATGCACAAGTGGATTCATTTCGATAATCCTGCTTTTCCTCGTGTGAGAAATTTTCAGCAGGATTTTTCTCTTCAATCCATCAGAAAAATTTTTCAATCCAATCATCAATCAGTGAGAAATCCAAGTATTGGAATAAAGGTAAGAGAGTTAAGCGAGCCCTGTTGGAAGAGGGAAAGGCCGCATATTTGCTGGAATTGTTGATGAGAAAAGCTTGATTTTCCTTATCGATTTCGAGGTGGATTTTGATGTGCTGCTTATCTCAAAATAGTAGTTGACTTATCGTGATGAACTTCCACAGCTGATCAATATCCTGAAAGGGGATATGCCTGGATTGTGAGCGAGAACCTTCAGAAATATATCACGCCGATTTACGCAGGCGCGGCTCTTACTAATGTAGTCATTAATTATTTACTAATACCGGTATGGGGTGCTACGGGCGCAGCGGTGGCGTCATTAATCACGCAAATCAGCACGGTGTTCTTCTTCCCACTTTTGATAAAACCAATGAGAAAGAACACAAAATTGTTAGCTGAAGCTTTAATTCTTAAAGGGATCAAGTAGGAGGAACACAAACATGAGTGCATTTAGCGGAGCAACATTAATGATTACCGGTGGAACTGGCTCTTTCGGCAACACCGTTTTGAAGCATTTCCTGGAGACGGATATCGGTCAGATTCGGATCTTCAGTCGCGACGAGAAGAAGCAGGATGATATGCGCCATGAGCTTCAGGCCAAACATCCGGATGCTGCGAAGAAGGTGAAGTTTTACGTTGGCGATGTGCGTGACCCAAGGTCAGTGGCTGACGCGATGCCGGGTGTGGATTACATTTTCCATGCCGCAGCCCTCAAGCAGGTCCCTTCTTGCGAATTCTTCCCTATGCAGGCGGTGAAGACTAACGTTGAGGGAACGGACAATGTTCTCCACGCAGCTATTGATGCCGGGGTGAAGAGAGTTGTGTGCCTTAGCACTGACAAGGCCGCATACCCGATCAACGCTATGGGTATCTCTAAAGCCATGATGGAGCACGTTATCTACGCAAATGCAAGAGTTGCTGCAGAACGTTCGGACACAGTTATCTGTTGCACTCGTTACGGTAACGTTATGTGCAGCCGTGGCTCAGTTATTCCGCTTTTTATTGACCAGATTCATGCGGGTAATCCTATCACTATTACGAATCCTGAGATGACTCGCTTCCTGATGAACCTCGATGAGGCTGTGGAGCTGGTACGCTTCGCCTTTGAACATGCCAATCCCGGCGATCTGTTCATCCAGAAGGCGGATGCAAGTACTATCGGGGATCTTGCCAAAGGTGTACAGCAGCTCTTTGGTGATACAGGAACGAACATCATTGGTACTCGACACGGCGAGAAACTCTACGAGACGTTAATGACACGTGAAGAGCGCCTTCGCTCTGAAGATATGGGCCATTATTTCCGGGTGGCTGCGGACAATCGTGACCTGAACTACGACAAATACTTCGTTCAGGGCAAGGTTGAGACGCAGGCCGAAGAGAGTTACACGAGCCATAACACAATTCGTCTTGATGTTGAAGGTGTCGTGAAGAAGATTCTGACAACGGACTATGTCCAAGAGGAACTAAACGGTATTCGTCATAATTAAGGTCTCCGCAAGAACGGAGCAAAGGATGATATGGAAAAACTATTACTTGTAGGAGCAGGTGGATTTGGAAGAGTGGTGCTGGAACATGCCTCTGGTTTTTACGACTGTGCCTTTCTCGATGATGGTGACTTGTCTATTGTAGATGGTGTGCCTGTTATCGGAAAGACAAGTGACATGGCGTCCTTCTTCCCGGAATACAAGCTTCTCATCGTAACTATCGGAAACAATAAGCTACGTGAACGGCTTTACAAAGAAGCTGCACCCATCGGCTATAGTTTTCCGAACATCATCCATTCGACAGCGTATGTTTCCCCTCACGCACACATTGGTTCTGGCTGCGTGATCCTCAACAATGCAGTGGTGCAGAACAATGCTAGATGTGGGAACGGTTGCATTCTGAATCCGGGAGTGGAGCTACACCACGACAGCACCATCGGTTCTTGTTGCTTGGTCTACACTAACTCTGTTGTAAGAAGCCTTACCCATGTTGGAGATCGAGTTTGGATTGGATCGAACGCTACAGTATCCACTTCAGCAAAAGTGCCGGAAGATGCAGTGATAAATGATGGAGAAGTATACAAAACGGAGGAATGAAGAATCAAAAAGCGGACTATAGCCGCATCACTGCTTGCAGTATGTGTAGCAATAATCTTGTGGATGACGCTCTTTGGGCGTACAGCAAAGCCAGGGTATTATGGTGTATATCCGCCTTTTCATTCGGTGGGCACAATCATTGAGAACATTAAGAAGTCTGGAATCAGGAGTAATTTCCTTGGCAACATTCTGCTATTCATCCCTATTGGTTTGCTCTTCCCTATGATTACCGGGAAGACAAGGTGGTACTGGACGATTGGGGCGGGTCTCAGCTTTTCGCTCCTCATCGAGACCATTCAGCTGATTACGAGTCTTGGCTATTTCGATCCAGATGACATTATGCTAAATACATTGGGTATGGCGATAGGCTTTGGCCTATGGAAATTTGTTCATAGAAAGCGGATTGAAACCGCCGATAATGATAGATATAATGACACTTGACCCATGTGGTCAACCAAGAACTCAGAACATCGGGAAAGGAAGATAAATAGACCACATGAACATATTAATAACAGGAGCGGCTGGAGCGTTAGGCCGTAATTTGGTAGAGAATTTAAAGGCAATCAGGGACGGAAAGAACCGAACAAGACCGAATCTGTTCATTACCAACATCTACGAATATGACAGGGATTCCACTCCAGAAGATCTCGACCGTTTCTGCGCAGATTGTGATTTCATCGTCCATGCTGCAGGTGTGAATCGACCGAAAGAAACCTCCGAGTTCATGGAGGGCAATTTTGGATTCACATCAACGCTTCTGGATTGTCTGAAAGCTCACAACAACAAAGCCCCGATCATGATCACGTCCTCTGTTCAAGCAACATTGTCTGGTCGCTTCGGCAATTCCGAGTATGGACGCAGCAAACTCGCCGGTGAAGAACTGATGTTTGAATATGGATCATCCACTGGCGCTCCTGTGTATGTCTATCGTTTTGAGAACATGGTAGGCAAGTGGATCCGGCCGCGCTATAACAGCGCTGTTGGAACGTTCTGTTACTGCATCGCCAGGGAAGAACCAATCACCGTCAATGATCCCTCGGTCCTGATGGAGATGGTTTTCTTCGATGATATTTGCGAAGAAATCTATGACGCGATGGAGGGGCATCCTCATCGCTGCCATTATGAGGGTGTGGAGGCTGTACCGGATGAGGCTGGTCGGTACTGCCATTGTCCAGTGAAGCACAAGGCAACGCTTGGAGAGATTGTAGATTTACTCCATAAGTTCCACGATTTTCCACAGGACTTCATCATCAATAGCCTGACACCTGGCAGTTTTGAGAAGAAGCTATATGCCATGTACCTGTCTTATCTTCCGAAAGAAAAGACGGTCTTTGATTACAGGATGAATGTTGATCAGCGTGGCAGCTTTACAGAACTGATCCGAACCCTTGATTATGGTCAAGTATCGATCAACATCTCCAAGCCTGGTATCACCAAAGGTCAGCATTGGCATCAGTCGAAGTGGGAAATCTTTATTGTGGTTCATGGCCATGGCCTGATCCAGATGCGGAATCTTAAAGACGGCGAGATCGAAGAGTATGAGGTATCCGGCGATAAGATTCAGGGCGTTTATATGAAACCCGGCTGGACACACAATATCATTAACCTCAGTGAGACAGATGACCTGGTCACTGTGATGTTTGCATCAGAGCTATTGGATAAGGATCATCCGGACACGTTCTTTGAGCCGGTTATGAAGGAGTAAGCAATGGTTGAATATAACTTTCAATGGAAAAATGACGGTAGGCTGAAGATCATGATCGGCTGCGGCACCCGCCCAGAGATCATCCGACTCGCGGCTGTTATGAAGCGCTGCCGGGAATATTTCGATACCTGCATCGTTTACTACAATCAGAACTGGGATCCGAATTTAAGTACGGTATTCTGGGAAGATTTTGAACTATACAACGCGAAAGGCGAGATCGGTCCTGACATTCTGGTGCCGGTTGTGGGCGAGAACCTCGGCGTAACCTGCGGAAATATTCTCGGAAGATCGTATGAGCTGTTGTCAGAACTTCAGCCTGACGGATATCTGGTTCTCGGAGATACGAATAGCTGTCTGTCCGCCATTTCTGCAAAGCGCCTGCATATTCCGCTGTTCCACATGGAGGCTGGAAATCGCTGCAAGGATGAGTGCTTGCCGGAAGAGACGAACCGCAGGATTGTGGATGTTATCTCTGACGTGAACCTCTGTTATTCCGAGTTTGCCCGTAAGTATCTGGCAGATACCGGGCTTCCGAAGGAACGGACATATATGACCGGTTCTCCGATGGCGGAAGTGCTGCGGATGAACCTGGAGAAGATTGAAGCTTCTGATGTGTTGGAGAGATTGGGACTGGAGAAGGATCGGTATATCCTCCTATCGGCTCACCGCGAGGAGAACATCGATACCGAGAAGAATTTCACCAGTCTCTTTACAGCGATCAACGCATTGGCAGAGAAATATGATATGCCGATTCTGTATTCCTGCCATCCGAGAAGCAAAAAGAGGCTTGAGAGCAGTGGGTTCCAGCTTGATCCCCGCGTGCGGGTCAACGAACCACTTGGCTTCAATGACTACAACAAGTTGCAGATGAATGCACTGGCCATCGTGTCAGACTCCGGCACCCTCCCGGAGGAGAGCAGCTTTTATCTTTCCATCGGGCACCCTATCGCAGCTGTATGCATCCGCACAAGCACAGAGCGGCCCGAAGCTCTGGAAGCGGGAGATTTTATCCTCGCTGGGATTACAACAGATGAGTTGCTGAATGCAACATCCATGGCTATCGAGATGAAGCGGAAAGGTGTTCTTGGCAAGCCCTGTCCAGATTATGTGGATGAGACTGTTTCAATGAAGGTAGTCCGTATCATCCAGGGCTATGTTGGCGTTGTGAATAAAATGGTGTGGCGGAAATCATGACTCAGCTCAGTTCATAAGAACCTTTTCGATATAAACAGGAGCATAATAATTGCATAAATTCATTCCAGTCAGAGTAACTAGCAAGCAGAGAGCAGAATCGTTCTTATCTGGCGAAATCTATATGAGCCCACTGTATCGGTTCGGTTCGTGGGGCAGAAGAGATGGAGCATCCGATGTCCAGAATAACTTCAGAGGTGACATGACGGAAGGCGCGGTTCAAGTCTTTTCTGATCCAATCGAAGGCGGACTGAATATGTTGTCTTCAATCCCAGATTCGATTAAGCCTCTTGTGGATAAGATAACGTGGGTTGACCTTGGGGACCTTCAGTATTATAAGGTGCTTTGCTTTTACTCGCTTCTTTATGATGCATCTAATGACTGGTTCATTGCTCCAGATCCTCGGCTTGCGGAATTCGGGGATACAGCACTTGTGATTACCGACATGGATGAGCTTATGAGGCGTATGCTTCAGGCGTTACTTGATAAGTACGGTGAGCACAGCATTTTCCTTGCGGATACGGTTAATTATTTCAATCATAGTGTTACGAGGAAACTTCAGCCACTGTTTGAAAAAGATGAAAGCTATTCATGGCAGAACGAGTATCGGATTGCGTTTTCAAGACTGGCAGATCCAGATGATCCTTATGTAAAGGAAAACCATCTCGAAGGAAAGATGCTTCTTGATTTGGATCCGGTTATCCTTCAGATTGGTGATATCAGTGATATAGTGACTGTTTATCCCGCTGATAAACTGATTGATCTCAGTTTTATAGATCGGAATACGAGATTGAGGTTTCCAATGTCAGATGATCCGGATAATAATCCTGCAATGATAGATATGATTGCCGCAGACACGAAGGAAAATCTGAAGAATTTCAAGCAGGGATGGATAAAGCCCATAGTTGAGTTTAAGAAGATATGATTTAAATGTTGATCACGTCGTAATGACGTTTTCAAGATATTGTAAAACAGCCTCTCTCGGAAGGAGAGAAAAAGAGAAGCTGTTAGCGCCAGGCCCGCCGCAGAACCATCTTCATGGTTTTCATCCGCCTAATTATAGGGGGGATTTGAAAAGCCAGAAGATGGGCGGTAGGGTGACGAGGAATGGCAGTTGTCGAAAGACTCGGCGGATGCTGCCACGGCGGGCTTCATACCCATCCACTCTATACTTCTGAAGCATAGTGGTGGAGAGAGGAAAAGCCGGTGCGTCGTTAGAGAGAAAGCAAAAAGCGGAATCAAAACCGTAACAGAGGTTCTCTTGTCACTGTATTTTCCCATACTCATCTTTTGATCCTGTTTTGTCCTCAGGGACAGCAGAAAAGATGCGTGTGGGAATCAAGGGCGTAGTGCGCCTAAATGAATCCGTGAAGAGCGGGAAATACAGTGTCGCAGGCAATAACCTGCAGAAAGAGAGAACTAAACTAATGCGTGTTGTTATTCAAGAGAACTACGATAAGATGTGCAAGTGGGCAGCAGACTATATTGCTGCAAAGATCAAGGCTCACAAGGAGGATCGCCCCTTCGTCCTTGGCCTGCCGACGGGATCTTCCCCCATTGGAGTGTACAAGGAGCTGGCCAGAATGAATCAGGCTGGGGAGCTGTCTTTCTCAAATGTCGTGACCTTCAACATGGACGAATATCTCGGCTTGCCTCATGAACACGACCAGTCTTACTGGTACTTCATGCACGACAACTTCTTCGATCACCTGGTGGACATGAAGCCGGAGAATATCAACATTCTTAACGGCATGACAGATGATCCGGAGAAGGAGTGTGCCGATTACGAGGCGAAGATTGCATCTTACGGCGGAATTGACCTGTTTATGGGCGGTATTGGTGTGGATGGCCACATCGCCTTCAACGAGCCATATACCAGCCTTTCCTCCCGTACCGGTGTGAGAAACCTGACCACGGACACCCGGATTGTGAACTCTCGCTTCTTCGGCAATGATCCGGAAAAGGTGCCGAGCCAGGCGTTGAGCGTTGGTGTAGGAACGGTGTTTGATTCCAAGGAAGTTCTGATCCTGATCAACGGCCACAACAAGGCGTGTGCGCTGGCGGCGACCGTCGAAGGCGAAGTCAGCCAGAAATGGACTTGCAGTGCTCTGCAGCGGCACAACGGGGCTATCATTGCCTGCGATGAAGCTGCCTGCGGCGAGCTGACCGTGGACACTTATAAATATTTCCTGGATATTGAACGTAGTCAGCGGCTGTGATGGAGGGAAAGCAGATGTATACAATTACTGATCTCTATGATCTCGACCACACCCTGGCAGCCGATTACCTCCGGCAGTTTACATACCCTTGGGAGGCGCTCAAGGGAATCAAGGAGCTGATCCTGGAGCTTGGCCCGACGCTTGGTGATGAGTATGAGGAAATATCAGAGCACGTGTGGGTCCATAAGACCGCGAAGGTCTTTCCGTCCGCTTATCTTGGCAATCCCTGCATCATCGGGCCGAATACTGAAGTTCGTCATTGTGCTTTCATCCGGGGCTCCGCACTCGTCGGCGCTGACTGTGTTGTTGGTAACAGCGTCGAATTGAAGAACGTGATTCTGTTCGATCATGTCCAGACCCCGCATTACAATTATGTCGGAGATTCCATCCTCGGCTACTACAGCCATATGGGAGCGGGTTCTATCACAAGCAACGTGAAGAGCGATAAGAAGCTCGTTGTTGTCCATAACGGGACGGAACAGATGGAAACCGGCATTAAGAAGTTTGGCGCGATGCTTGGTGATTATGTTGAAGTTGGCTGCAATGCGGTCTGTAATCCCGGTACGGTCATTGGCCGTCACAGTAATGTGTATCCTACCTCCTGCGTGAGAGGCGTTGTGCCTGAGAACTCCATCTGGAAGGATAATGGGGTAGTAATTACGAAGGAGGAGCGGTAATCATGGGAAAGTATTTTGGAACTGATGGCTTCCGGGGAGAAGCTAATAAGGAACTGACTGCAGCAAAAGCCTTTAAGGTCGGCCGTTACATTGGCTGGTATTATGGCCAGCAGCATGAGGATGGCAGAGCCCGGATCATTATCGGGAAGGACACCCGCCGGTCCTCCTACACACTGGAGTATGCTCTTTCTGCCGGAATTACGTCCTCCGGATCGGATGCATATCTGCTGCATGTCACCACGACACCTTCGGTTTCCTATTGCTGCCGCACGGACGGCTTTGACTGCGGCATTATGATTTCCGCATCTCACAACCCGTTCTATGACAACGGTATTAAGATCATGCGGGCCAACGGCCAGAAGATTGAGGCGGAGATCGAAGAGAAGATTGAAGCTTATATTGATTCTGATGAGGATCTGCCGCTGGCAGAGCGTGAGACCATGGGCAATGTGGTCGATTACGCGGCTGGCAGAAACCGGTACATCGGCTACCTGATGACTGTGCCCACCAGAGCCTTTAACGGCTACAAGGTCGGTCTGGACTGCGCCAATGGCGCATCCTGGAACATTGCGAGAGCGGTGTATGAGGCGCTGGGTGCCAAGGTCTATGTCATCAACAACACACCCGATGGCGTGAATATCAACGAGAACTGCGGTTCCACTCATATGGAGGCACTCCAGCAGTATGTTGTAGACAATGGCCTGAACGTTGGTTTTGCTTATGACGGAGATGCGGACCGCTGCCTGTGTGTCGATGAAAAGGGCCGTATCGTCAATGGCGACCAAGTCATGTTCATGTGCGGCAAGTACATGAAGGAAGAAGGCCTGCTGGACGGGAATACCATCGTTACAACCATCATGTCCAACATGGGTCTGTACAAAGCCTGCGATGCAATTGGCATTCACACCGAGAAGACGAAGGTGGGCGACAAGTACGTTGCTGAAAATATGATGGCGAATGGCTATGTTCTCGGTGGCGAGCAGTCCGGCCACATCATCTTCGGCAAGTATGCCACGACCGGCGACGGCATTCTGACGAGTCTGATGGTTATGATGACCATGCTGGATAAGAAGATGCCGCTCTCTATGCTGGCGGATGAGATGAAGATGTACCCGCAGTGCCTGAAGAACGTCAGAGTAAAGAGCAAGTCCGACGCTCAGAATGATCCGGATGTACAGGCGGCCGTGAAAGCCGCTGCGGACGCACTGGGTGAGAGTGGACGAATTCTGGTCCGCGAGAGCGGCACCGAGCCGAAGATCCGCGTTATGGTTGAAGCTGAGAGCGACGAGGTCTGCGAGAAGTACGTGGATTCCGTGATCGAGGTCATCAAGGCAAAAGGGCATATTGCAGAGTAACTGAAAATCTCCCCGGAGTCTGCAATATGACTCTGGGGAAGTCCATAAGCGCAAAAGTAATTCTTCGATGTAACTCCGAAGTTGATGAATTAGGAATCTGAGTACCAATGCTTGTATTGTTAAAATCCTAATCATGCGTTTTCCTCCTCGAAATACTCATAGCAGTAACAAAAATAGCATCGGAGCGGCGGATAGAAAACAGACCACGTCAACTTTATGAATGAAGTTATAGGCGGTTAAGTATATGAAAATAGATTTACATTGCCATACAAAGGCAACGAAGAAGGGCGACGGGGATGCCAGAAATGTAACCCCAGAGTTATTTCGAGAAAAGGTTGCTAATGCTGACGTCAAGATTTTGGCTATAACAAATCATAATCACTTTGATTTGGAACAGTATAATACATTGCGTGATGCAGTAAAGGATTTTTGCCAAGTGTGGCCTGGCGTGGAAATAGATGTTCAGGGAAAGACAAAATGGCACCTGATTGTTGTCTCGAATCCGGAGAATGCCGAACTGTTTACTGCACAGGTTGCAGGTTTGTTTATTGGAAAGAATCTTGATAAGTGTGCATTATCAATGGAAGAGGTATTTGGTGCTCTTAACAGTTGTGACGTGATTTATATCCCACATTATCATAAAAGTCCTGGAATTAAAGAAGAAGATCGGAGACGGCTATCTGAGTTGGTTGGTGATGAAGCGAGAATTTTCCTCGAGCTATCAAATCATCGATCGCTGGGTGTTTATACGAATTATGGTTATAGGTCGATAATAGGAAGCGACGTTAAGGATTGGAACACGTATGATCAATGTGAATTTGCTGAACTGAAGCTGCCAGTAGAGAGCTTTTCTCAGTTTTGCCTTCTTGCAAAGCGAGATGAGGCTATTGTGGAAACTCTCCTGAATAAAAAACAATCTCTTACGCTTATTGGTAAACCACATGAGTCTGTATCTGTCGAAATAAAACTTTATCAGGATGTTAATATCTTTTTTGGACCAAAGGGCACAGGCAAGTCTGAATTAGTCAAGTCGCTTCTTAGTGGAATGTCATCAAGGGGACTTTCTTGTGTCAGTTATTTTGCGCAAGAACGTGGAGAAGAATTTAAAAAGCTTACATCTACTGCGGGTATGGAGAGAGATATAACCAAAGTAAGAGCCCCATTATGCGATGAGGAATTTCTTGTAATTGCAAATTGGAAAGATACAAATGCAACACCGTTTGAGCAGTATATGAACTGGTATCAAACCAGAGAAAACAGCGCAAATAAGCAACGTATGAAAATTACGGAAGCTTCTACGCTTTCATTTACAAAAACAGAAAAATACAATCAGCATAAAGAGGATAGGTCCTTAATCGGAAGAATTTCTGAGAATATTGACGAGATAGATTTGGATGAATATCTGAGTGAAGATACCAAGAAGAAACTTGTGCAACTGTTGATCGAACTTGAAAGTCGCATAACTTCTGCAAGAGAGAAAGACTTGATTGATGAGCATTCAACAAAACTAACCAACACAACTATTTCGAAAATTAAAGAGCATGCTGATAGAAGTACAGATACTGTTTCAAAACCATCTACCACAGGGCTGATCGAATATGCTGAAAACAGAATGACGCTTTTGCATGCGGTTACATCTATCCTTGAAACACTTTTACTCCCAGAATACAATGAAAAAGAATATCTTGGAGAGTTGGAAGATAAAGGGCAAATATTCATAAACTATCGATATAGATTTCTGCAAGCAAGCGGATCTTATACAAAGGAGTTTGATAGCAGCATTGGAATCAATAGGCTTAAAGATATCGTAGCCGCCCTAAAAGCCATCAAGGAGAATATATTTGCAGATGATATGGCTTCACAAGTTGATGATCTTAATCAAAAACTTCAAGAGGCGGATATTATGTCAATAAAGCCATTCCTTGGGATTTCTAAATTTGTTTGTGATGAAAATGGTAATGAGTATACAGCCTCAAATGGTGAGCAGGGTATTCTTCTTCTGCAGAGGGCCCTTCAGAAAGATGCGGATGCGTATTTTCTTGATGAACCAGAGCTTGGGATGGGCGGATCTTATATTGATGCGAACATCCGACCTTTAATCGTAAACCTGGCAAGACGTCGCAAATATGTTGTTGTAGCCACCCATAATGCGAATATTGCTGTTAGAACTCTTCCTTATACATCAATATTCAGAACTCATGAAAATGGTCAATATTTCACGTATATTGGTAACCCATTCAATGATGCTCTTGTGAATATTGAGGATCAGAGCGACATAAGGAGCTGGGCGGAGGAATGTCTGCATACACTCGAAGGTGGAAATGAGGCTTTTTATGAAAGAAGGGATATCTATGAATCAAAGAACAATTGATGTCATATTAACCACTCTCGGCGAAGATCGAGATGTTCTGCGTTTTAACATAACGGAAGATTCTATTATAGATATTGACCTTGATAGTTCCACATGCCAAACAGAAATTAAAAAATTATTTTCGGAGATCCTTATGCTGGCTGTAAACGAAGACATTAGTTTTAATTTCTCTACAGAGGAGGGGTTCCCAAGAGAGTTGTACAAGGATGTCTGCGAAGAGTATATAAAAGATATGGGTCAATCATTTTTGATGTGGGGTGAACATGTGAGCGCTCTCCCCGGTTAATAGTTTCAACGGACGCCGTCCTTGACATGAACCTCAGGAAACGTTGTCCGGTCTATGCCGACGGCGAAGAAC
>Ga0256404_1004175_pt1 | contig 27664 bp, 16 predicted proteins | sample RumenRJG_01DNA_FD_185990 | JGI IMG/M metagenome (GOLD analysis project Ga0256404, IMG submission 185990) | Bovine rumen microbial communities from Lethbridge, Alberta, Canada - RJG_01 | ecosystem: Host-associated > Mammals > Digestive system > Stomach > Rumen | place: Canada: Alberta | collected...
CGGGGTTCGACAGCTTCGCCGGTCAGCACCAGGTGGTGGAGAACCTCAAAGTCTTCGTCCGCGCCGCCAAGGAGCGTGGCGAACCGCTCGACCATGTCCTCCTCTACGGCCCCCCGGGCCTCGGCAAGACCACCCTCTCCAACATCATCGCCAATGAGCTCGGCGTCGGCATCAAGACCACCTCCGGCCCCGTCCTCGACAAGCCCGGCGACCTCGCCGGCCTCCTCACCTCGCTGCAGGACAACGACGTGCTCTTCATCGATGAAATTCACCGCCTCTCGCCCGTGATAGAGGAGTACCTCTACAGCGCCATGGAGGATTTCCGCATCGACATCATGATCGAGTCCGGCCCCGCCGCCCGCAGTGTGCAGCTGAATCTGAAACCCTTCACCCTCATCGGCGCCACCACCCGCAGCGGCATGCTCACCGCCCCGTTGCGCGCCCGCTTTGGCATCAACTGCCGCCTCGAATACTATGATTCAGAGACGCTTACCAAGATTGTTAACCGCTCGGCCGGCCTCCTGCAGGTGAAAATCACCTCCGAGAGCGCCATCGAGATTGCCCGCCGCAGCCGCGGCACCCCCCGCATCGCCAACCGCCTCCTGCGTCGCGTGCGCGACTTCGCCCAGGTCAAAGGCGACGGCACCATCACCCTCGACATCGCGCGCTATGCCCTCCAGGCCCTCAATGTGGACCGCAACGGATTGGACGACATGGACCTCCGCATCCTGACCACGATCATCGACAAGTTCCGCGGCGGCCCCGTCGGCCTAAACACCATCGCCACTGCCGTCGGCGAGGACGCCGGCACCGTCGAGGAGGTCTACGAGCCCTACCTCATCCAGGAAGGCTATCTCATGCGCACCCCCCGCGGCCGCGAAGCCACCATGCTCGCCTACCAGCACCTGGGCAAGATAAAACAGAACGGCAACCAACAGGAACTCTTTTAAGTATATGAAACACACACTGCTCATAGCATTGCTGCTGGCCGTCGGCGCGACGGCCTCCGCGCAGCGCCAGAAAGTCTCCGTCGGCAAAGACGGCGAGATGATCGTCAACGGCGACACCGTCGCCTATATCGAGAAGGAGGGCTGCAAACTGCTCAGCACGGAATGCGTCTTCACCATCGTGGACGCCAACGACGACCTGCTCATCACCGTGCGGCAGGAGAGTTTCACCGACCGCGAGCGCACCTCGCGCGAGTTCCCCGACGGCACCCCGACGGCCTACCTCGTCTTCTCGTTCCGCGGATGGGACGAGGTGGCCGAGGTCGACTCGCCCTTCTCGCCCAAGGAGGAGTCCGTCGCCAAGTTGGTGGCCCGCAACCGTCTGATTAAAAACCGCCAGCTCGACCCCGAAGCCGTGCGTCAGTTCATCACCGCCAATGGCACCCGCTTCAGCGACCGCGAGCGCCAGCAGAACCAGCCGCCGGCCATCATCATTCAGCGATAAATGAAGACCAAGAAAGTCTTTCTCTGGACAATAGTTACACTGTTTGCGGTAGGGGCGGTATGTCTGTTCTTGCTATGGCGGTATATCTACACCCCTGTTTCCATCGGCAAGATGGAACGCTTCTACAAAAAGCACCATAGCGAGATGGAGCAGCTGGCAGCCTACGCCAACCGCGCCGTGGACGATAGCGCCTATCTGTGGCTGCATCTCTTTCCCAATGGCGACGAAGGCCTGTACGTACGCGCCTGCGGCACTGCTGACACACTCAGATTCGACATCCACGTTCACGACCGCGACTCCCTGCTGCAAGCCGTAGGATTGACCACAGCCGAGCATGACACCATCTGCCAGCGGCTGAAGGCCATCGGCTGCATCGGCATCAGCGTCAGCCTCGACCGCCGCCAGACGCAGATACACTACATGTATGGCGGTCCATTCGACGAATACTTCTTCGGCTATAATCTCTACAGCGGCCCGATGACCGCCGAGGAGCGCACCGAAATCCTCCGAGACGACCACCTCATACCCTACAATGACAGCGTGACATTCCTGATGGGGTGGCTGAGCCAGCGCGTCAGGGAGAAATATCTTCAAAAACACAATCTCAAATAATATGCTACAGCCCGGAATCAAAGGACATCATGAACAGACCGTCACCCCCGCCATGAGCGCCGCGCGCGTCGGCAGCGGCCTGGTGGACGTCTTCGCCACGCCCATGCTGGTGGCGCTCATGGAACAGACCTGCTACGAGAGCGTGCTGCCGCACCTCGACCAGGGGCAGGGCACCGTCGGCACACTCGTCAGCATCAGCCACACCTCGGCCACACCCATCGGCCGCCGCGTCTGGTGCGACAGCGAACTCATCGAGGTGGACCGCCGCCGACTGGTGTTCAGTGTGAAAGCCTGTGACGAGGCCGGCCCCATCGGCGAAGGCACCCACGAGCGCTTCGTCATCGACACCGCCCGCTTCATGGCCAAACTGCAAGAGAAAAGTTGACTGCTAGGTTGACTTTTTTCTCCCATGTGAAATATTTTGCGTATCTTTGCAACCAAATTCAACCTGCTATGATAGCCACTAGAAAAAGCCTCAACCCTACGCAGATTCATCTGCTGGAGATGTTCGACCACTGTCCGACTGACGGCATGATGGACGAGTTGAAGAGTGTCTTGTCTGCATTCTATGCCCAAGTGGTGCAGCGCGAGGCCGACCGCCTGTGGGATTCGGGCACGCTTGACGGTGAAGCCATCGAAAAAATGCTCGATGAACATTGGAGAACGCCACACGCCAAAGCCTGATGAGACGTATCGTCCTTGACACCAACTGCTTGGTAGCCATTCTCCCATCCAAGAGTGTCTACCATTCTGTGTGGACAGATTTCCTCGAGGAACGCATCGAGTTTTGTGTGTCGAACGAGATATTGGCAGAATACGAGGAGATAATCTCCATAAAAACCAATCATCCCTTCGCAGAGGCTATCATCAAAACGCTTATCAACAAACCTAACCTTCTCCGAGTGACGCCTACATGGCGCTTCGGATTAATCGAAGCCGACCCCGACGACAACAAGTTTGTCGATTGCGCCATCTGTGGTGGTGCGGAGCTGATTGTCTCCAACGACAAACATTTCAATGTGCTCAATGAGACAGATTTCCCGTTTGTCAGGGTGCAAAGACTACAAGACTTTATCAAAGAAAAACAATAGAATTATGCTGACCCTCATTAAAAATATCAAAGAACTCGTCCAGGTTGAATCCGGCCAGCCCAAGCTCCGCGCCTGCGGCAGCGAGATGGCGCAGCTGGAGACCGTCAAGGACGCCTACCTCCTCGTCGAAGACGGCAAAATCAAAGCCTTCGGGACGATGGAACAGTGGAAAGCGGAAAGCGGAAAATGGAAAGTGGAAAGAGAAGTGGATGCCGCTGGCCGCATGGTCTTCCCCACCTTCTGCGACTCCCACACCCACCTCGTCTACGCCAACTCGCGCGAGCTGGAGTTCGTCGACAAAATCCGCGGCCTCTCCTACGAGGAAATCGCCAAGCGCGGCGGCGGCATCCTCAACTCCGCCCGCGCCACGGCCGCAGCCTCCGAGCAGGAACTCTACGACATGGCACGCCAGCGCCTCGACGAGGTCGCCCGCCTCGGCACCGGCGCCATCGAAATCAAGAGCGGCTACGGCCTCTCCACCGAGAGCGAGCTCAAACTCCTGCGCGTCATCCGCCGCCTCAAAGAGTCCTCGCCCCTGGCCATCAAGTCCAACTTCCTCGGCGCCCACGGCATCCCCATGGAGTACCGCGGCCACCAGGAAGACTATGTCGACCTGGTTATCAACGAGATGATACCGCGCGTGGCCGACGAGGGGCTCGCCGACTTCATCGACGTCTTCTGCGATCAGGGCTTCTTCACCGTCGCCGACACCGAGCGCATCCTCGACGCCGGCATCAAGCACGGTATGCGCCCCAAAATCCACGCCAACGAGATGGCCGTCTCGGGCGGCGTCCAGGTGGGCGTGAAATACCATGCCATATCCGTCGACCACCTCGAGCAGATGGGCGATGCCGAAATCGAGTGCCTGAAAGGCTCCGACACCATGCCCACCATCCTCCCCGGATGCGCCTTCTTCCTCGGACTGCCCCTCTCGCCGGCGCGCCAGATGATCCAGGCCGGCCTGCCCGTCGCCATGGCCTCCGACTACAACCCCGGCACCTCCCCCTCCTTCAACATGCAGCTCATCCTCTCCATGGCCTGCATCCGCTACCGCCTCACGCCCGAGGAGGCCCTCAACGCTGTCACCCTCAACACCGCCTACGCCATGGACCTCAGCCGCGAGCTCGGCACCATCGCCGTCGGCAAGCGCGCCAACTTCTTCATCTCCAAGCCCATACCCTCCTACTCCTACATGCCCTACGCCTACGGCGAGAACAAAGTCGAGCGTGTTTTCCTCAACGGCGTAGAAATATGATCCAAGCCCTCAACCTCAACAAAAGCTATGGCTCCCTGCAGGTCCTGCGCGACGTCTCGCTCGAGATAGCCCGGGGCGAGGTGGTCTCCATCGTCGGCCCCTCCGGCGCCGGCAAAACCACCCTCCTCCAAATCCTCGGCACCCTCGACCGTCCCGACTCCGGCACCCTCCGCTACGGCGACACCGACGTCAGCCGCCTCAAAGAGAAAGACCTCGCACGCTTCCGCAACCAGCACATCGGCTTCGTCTTCCAGGCCCACCACCTCCTGCCCGAATTCACCGCCCTCGAAAACGTCTGCATCCCAGCCCTCATCGCCGGCACCCCCCTCCGTGAGGCCGAAACCCGCGCCCGCGAGCTGCTGCAGGAACTCAAGGTCGACCACCGCGCCACCCACAAGCCCGCCGCCCTCAGCGGCGGCGAGCAGCAGCGCGTCGCCGTCGCCCGCGCACTGATGAACAACCCCATGGCCGTCCTCGCCGACGAGCCCAGCGGCAACCTCGACACCCAGCACGCCCGCGAGCTCCACGAACTCTTCTTCACCCTCCGCGACCGCCACCGCCAGACCTTCGTCATCGTCACCCACAACCCCGAACTCGCCGCCATGGCCGACCGCCGCATCACCCTCCGCGACGGCCGCCAGCAGCCCTAGCCCTCCCCCTCCCTCCCCCCGCCCCTCCCACTCCCCAAGCGTGGCAGAACCAAGGCAGAACCTACCCCCTCCCCGCCGCTGGAAACCAGCCTGTTGCAGAGGGGCGGAAATAGACCGTTTTCCGTAAAATCGAAGAGGTTTGTATGGAGTTTTCCGCCCTGCGGGTGCGACTCAATACAGGAATCCGAAGAGCCAGAGGGGAATCTTGTTCCCGAAGGCATATTCCATGCCGGCGGCGGCAATAAAACCCTCCGGGGCGTGTGCCACCTGCTTGCCGTCCTTGCTCGGACCGCCCACCTCGATGGTGTATCTCCCGTCGACCGTGAAGTCGGCCCGGCGTCCATATTCCACCGTATGGCCGTTGGCCAGTTGGTTCACGAAGAATGTCTCCCGCTCGGTTCCCGCTTCCACCTGCGTCAGCGTCAGCGCGTGGAGCAGGTTGGTGTTCTCCATATAAATCTTGTCTGGCTTCTGCATTCGCTTGATATTCAGCGTGTCGCTGTAAAGCAGATTGACCAGTCGGGCACGGTCGAGGTGCGACAGATAGAGCAGGATGGTGTTGCGGTTCAGCTCCGACGTCTGCGCCATCTTGCTGATGTCGACGGCAAAAGGCACACCGCTGCTCACCACCGACAGCAGGCTGCGCACCTTGCGCACATTGGCCACCTCCACCTTGCGCAGCTGCGGAAGCTCTATCTCCAGAATCATGTTCACCACCTTCTGCACCTGCGTCAGATAGTCGATATTCTTCTCGAGGAAAAAGGGGTAATAGCCATGCTGCAGATAAGCCGGGAAGTGCTCCAGTGGGCGGCACGCACCGGCCACCTGCTGCGATGCCTCCAGCGAATGGTGCAGCACATCGTCGAGCGTGAGAGCCGGCAGACGCAGACCGTGGGCAAACAGAAGATACTCCCTGAACGAAAGCCCTGGCATCTCGTAGCTCACGCATCGGCGCGAGAGGTCCGCCTCGGCGTTGAGTATGTTCAGCAGCGACGAGCCCGTGAACACCACCTTGAGGTTGGGCAGACTGTCGTAGATGTTCTTCACCTCGCGGCTCCAGCCGTCGTACTTGTGCACCTCGTCGAGGCAAAGGCACATCCCCCCCTGGCGGTAGAACTCCTCCGCGAAACCGAGTAGACTGTGGTGGGCGAAATAGACATGGTCCATGCTGACGTAAAGCGCCGTGTTGGGATTGTTCCCATAGGTCGTTTTGATGTGCTGCAGCAGCATCGTGGTCTTCCCCACGCCCCGGGCACCCCTGATGCCGATGAGGCGCGCCCCCCAGTTGATCGCCTCCATCAGGCTCCTCTGGTGCTTGCTTTTTAGGTTCGACAGAAGTCTTACGTGTTGGTTCTTAATCTGTTCCATGACATCCTTCTACTGGTTTCTGAATGCAAAGATACAAAAAATGCTTAATATAACAAGCAAAAAACAATAAAATCTGCTTATTCTACAAATCAAATCATCTCCATTTTTGCTTTCTCAATTAAGCAAAATATGCATCAATCCACCTCCCCGCCGCTCAGCATTGGCCGCCAGCAGCCCCCGCCCCTCCCACTCCCCAAGCGTGGCAGAACCAAGGCAGAACCTGCCCCCTCCCCGCCGCTGGAAACCAGCCTGTTGCGGAGGAGTGGAAATGGGTCGTTTTTCGTAAAATCGGACAGTTTTCAAGGTCTTTTTGAGTAATTTCTAAAACTTTTTGCAAATCAGATGGTTAAAATTGAAAATAAAATAGTATATTTGTTTTGAAAGTTAATAATGAGGCGGTTAGTAAGAACCAAATTCAAGAACAATGAAAACGTCCGAAAAACAGACTTTCGTCAACGAAATCACCGCCCATTTCAACCTTCGGAAGAGAAACACCGAGCGACCCACAAACCTCTATATGGTCATAAACGAGGATGGCAAACAAATCAAAATCCCTACCGGTGTCAAGGTCTATCCTCACCATTGGAACGGAAAGAAGCAAAGGCCCCTTGTATCGACAGCTCTCTCCGAGAATGACAATAGAAATAATGAAATTATAATCAAAAGATTAAAGAAAATGAAGAGTGAATTTGACAATTTCAAAGAACATCTGAACGACAACCCAAACGACATTGAGAGGGCAAAGGAGTTGGCTGTGGAAATCATCTCGCCGAAAGCAAGGAAGGCTGCGGTAGATATCCAAGGGTATAAAGAATTCTGTTTGGACTATTAACAAGCAAGTTCGGGGACTTAAAAGCCTTTTCAATGTGTTTTTGGTGCCACAGTATATGTCGAAATCTACAGTGGAGGATGTTTTCAGCATCAAACAACTAAAGAACAAGGTAGACCGTAGAAGCAACGAAATCGCCTTGCGAGACGATGAGATAATGCAGTTGTACAACTATAAGCCCACCACCGCACAAGACGAGCAAATACGCGATATGTTTGTGCTGAACTGCTTGACCGGACAACGAATAAGCGACCTTGCCAAGTTGGACTTGCATATTGACAATTCGTTGGGTTTCGATACGGTCAGCGTGGTACAGCAGAAAACCGATACAAAGGTGGAGTTTGAATTTGTCTTTGAAATGGCTCGCCAAATCCTTATGGATAAATACAACGGCACAATACCCATCAAAGAACACCTCGACCGCCTAATCCGAAACAACATTCAGCGAATAGCGAAGGAGGCCGGTATATGCGGAACGGTAACAAAGCAGGAGCAGCGAGGCACAGACACATCAACTCAAACCATCACGAAGGAGCGTTGGCAGTGCATCAAGACCCACACAGCACGACGTACATTCATTTCGTTGCTCAAAGTCCGAGGATGGGATGATACGCGCATAATGAACTATTCGGGTCATCGCGACGAGAAGATGGTGGACTACTACTGCAAACTAACTCCCAAGGACTACAAGGCTTTTGAACGGCTGAATCGCGAACGACCGGAGAAAGTGCTTCGGTTTGTCGAGGACTACACCACCGAGCTGACAACCCAAGCCACCACCGCAGACCTGCCGTCAAACTACGGCGAGGAAATCCGCATCGGGTCCAGTGTCTATGTTTGGGTGCATCGCAGCGAGAGGCTAAATAAGATTGCAGAAATGTATGAACGGGTATATCACTTTGAAAAGATAGACAAGGAACAAGGCAACTATCAACTATTGAAGTTTACAGAGGACTATACACGATAGGCAATAGAAAAGGGCGACTTGATACAGTCGCCCCTATAATGTTTCTCTCAATTTATGTATTCTATTTCCATACTACTACTATTGGCACCTCTAAATCGAGTAGGATATGCGTTTGCATTTTCATTTTCATACCCGTCTACTTTATAATATTGACCATTGTTAGATGATACTGGAGCAGCTTCCAATCCCAAATTTATGAAAAAGGAGTAAATAGATTCAGGAAGTATTATGTCCTTAAATGGATTTGGATGATTGTCAAAAGTAATCTCACGTTCGTACAGAGTCAATCCTTGTGGATTTCCATTGACCATATTAACCTCATCATAATTCATTTTGGTAAGTTGTCCATTGTCATCAAACCAAAACACACCATATCCATCATCATCAGCCGACAAATCATATTTTCCAAGATACATTTTTACTCTATTCTTGGAATAATAAACTTCTTTTACAATACCGCTATTAGCATTATCTTTATAAGTTATACTTGAAATATAGCCATTGTCTGAATATGTGTAATCGTAAGTGGCATTATGACCTTCCTCATCTGTAAATTTTATTGACTTCAATTTATTTCCATTCCATATAAACTCATAATAGTGTGCACGCGGATACATAGACACCACTTGCGGATCATGAGACTCTATCGTAAGTTTACTTATTTTCTTCGAAGGGTGGTATTTCCCCAAGGTATAGTTTCCAATTTGAGATGAAGAACCGCTATCATCATCTTTTGAGCAGGACGATAAGCTTGCAAAGGCGACCACGCACAGCAGCATCGCCATTAGTTTCAATGTCTTTTTCATTTTATTGTGTATTAATGTTTCTCGTCAGTTAGAATTATTTGACCCGGCTTGGGTTGATGCGGTTTGGGTTCAACCAACGGCTTATTTGGTTTGGTTGTTTCGACATCCTGCTTTTCAAAAAGCATGTCTGTCATTGCTCGTTTTAACTGTTCTCTAACTTGCATAGGCTGTTCTATTGTCCTTGGCTCGAAGGGAATTATAACAACGAAGAAAGTGGAGCCATCCATTTTACCCTATCCCGAATGGTTGGGCTTGGACTCCCTTTGAATGATGCAGATAAGGAATTTGAATTACTCCACTTGCAGTATCGTAGGGCATACGAATACATCACAAGTAAGCAATCATTTTCTCTAACTCCTGCATCATAATGTGAAGTGTCCAAGTTCACCATTCGCAGAATCAAGCGAAAACGCGCTTTCTTCAATCTTTCCGTCCTATCGGAAAGACGCTGCAAAGATACACACATTTTCGGAACTGACCAAATCTTTTTTCAGAACCACAGCCGATACGTCACTCTTCCGGACCCCCTTTCACGTATCCTTTCGCTTGATGCTTTGGTCTATTGTGCCTTTATGACCTATCGGTTTCACACCCTATGCCCGCCCGAAAAAAATGTTTTTATGGTCTATCAACAGACAGTCCTCCGATGCACTTTTACGCCTCAAAGAGTATTGGCTCCAACACCGACATACTTTTCCGTTTTCTTGATACCCTCACAAGGCTGTTGAGTGCTACACGAAAGAACGCTATCAGAGTTTTTTCGTCCTGCAATAGCGCGTAGAAGTTCTCATCCGTCAGATCCAGTCGCTCCAACACTTTCTTGATGACCCTATAACAGCCAAGCGAAACCTCTATACAATACAGCTTCTTGAATCCTGCTTTTTCTCGTATGTACTCTTTTCCGCTTTCCTCGTCTATCTCCTTACTCTTGTCGTATGCCCTCATCAGCATAGAACCGTCTGCGTTTTTGATTACAGGTGTATGGTGAGCAAATGGCCTTTGTCGGCTCGTGTTTCCTGCGATATGCAGCACATCACGTACTATGCTCTTCATATCTTTCACCTTCTCGCCATTGATGATTAGGTCGTAGCCGGGATTCTTGAATAGCCGGTAGAAACGACTTACTACGTTGAATTTGAAATCAACCGCAACATCAATCTTGCTCACACGCATAAACACCAATCCGAGTGCTTCTTCTACATAGAAACGTGAAGCCAACAGATAATCGCTGTAGAGGGCTGCATTGTCATACTCCACGTAGAGGTAAGGACGGTTAGGATTTGGCGAACCGAAATGCAGGTTTCCTATCCTGCGTTCTACTATACCCTGCTGTTCGTCATAGTCACTTCCCCAGATAGAGAACTCGTTTGAATAATACTTACATTGTTCGCGTATCAACCGTAGCGAATCAAACTCAAACTCGTTTTTTGTGGTATCTGACAGCATCGTCTGCAATGGCTCGTTCTTTTCATAGGTGAATTCCAACCTATCCACATTGATAGTAAAACTGTAATTCATATTTTGAACTATTTATATGTAAATAAGTATAGTGATAGTTCAAAAGAAAAAACAAGTAATATGGCAAAACGAGTAAGACGTGCATTAAGCACAGCAACCAAATACAAGATGAGCCTTGCAAAGCAAGGAAGCAAGAACCCAAGATACGGCAAGCACCTCACCGAGGAGCAAAAAAAGCGCATATCTGCGAGTATGAAACGCTATTGGCAGTCAATACTGCAATAGCACTATCCCTTTATATACAGCACATTGATTTTAAGACTATATTTCACGCACCGCAGCGTCATATCATATTGATAATGATATTGCTGCGGTTTTACTTTGTGCTATTTTTCCATCCACAGAAACGGCTTTTTACGCGAATAGAACCTTTCTGTGTGTGATTCCCCTAAAATTTTTCAGAAAATTTTTGTCAGTTCTCCGGAAATCAGTATCTTTGCAACTGAAAACAAAGAGACAATAAAAGAACGCCTCATAATAACCGCAAGGCATTCGTTTGATTTTCAAGTAGGTTTAGAAATTTACCAGGTTTCGGACTTGCTTTCGATAGCGAAAACGCTTTGTTTTTCTATTGTTTCAGTGTATTCTGGATGCTTACATCTTTTATCTTTCTCTTTTGGGTTCGACGGTGCAGAAATACACATTTTTTTCATCCGCGAAAAAAAGATTACCATCCCACACCTCTTTCCCATTATACTACCCATGCAGAACCAAGGCAGAACCTGCCCCCTCCCCGCCGCTGTCCCTCAGGCGGTTGGGGGATGGGAAAATGGCGCACATTTGCGGAAAATCGCACACTTTTTGTACCCTTTTACGCAAGTATCCACCCGTGGCCTTATATTATATGTGTAACCAAAATTTCTACGACTATGGCAAAAATCGACCAAGGTATCCTGGGAGGCTTCTCGGGCAAGGTGGGCCCCGTGGTGGGCTGTCGGCTCCGCGGACAGTGGGTGGTCCGCGCCTATCGCGCGCACATCGCCGACCCGCGCACCCCCGCGCAGCTCGAGCAGCGCTCGCGCTTCGCCCTCATCATCCGATCCGCGCAGGCCCTCCTGCCTGCCATCCGCCTCGGCTTCGCCGCCCTCGCCCGCCGTCGCCGCATCACCGAGGGCAACTGCTTCTCCAGCATCAACTCCCCCTCCTTTACCGTGGCGGCGGGCGAGGTGCAGATGGACGCCTCCGCCCTCCGCCTCTCCTCCGGCCGCGTCGCCCTCCCGCGCTTCGAAAGCCCCGTGCTCGACGCCGGGGGCAGGCTTGTGGTGCGCTTCGGCTCCGCCTCCGGCCCCCGCGCCGCAGGCGCGGACCGCATCTGCCTCGTCGCCTACATCCCCGCGCAGCAGATGGTCGCCATGGCCTCCGACGCACGCCGCAGCCACGGCTCCGCCTCCCTCGTCCTGCCGCGCCACTGGCTGGCATGCGAGGAGCACCTCTATGCTTTTGCAGTCAACAAACAGGGCGAAGCCTCAGCAACCGCCTACCTGGGCACCCTCCGCCAGGCTCAGGCGCAGCACTTTGCGTGTGCCGTCGCCGACGCGCGTCCGCTCGTCGGCCCTCAGGCCCACAACCCATACGATGCTCCCCCCGCCGTCCTCCATCACCCACACCCACTGCCGCTCCAGCCGGCTCAGCCCCAGGCCGCTGAGGAAGTCGCTCACCAGGCGGCTCCCCTCCATCCCGAAGGGGCGGAAGCGGTCGGCGGCCTGCCATAGGCGCATCCGTAGCGGTGGCTGCACATGGTCGCCGTCCACATAGATTTCCCTTCCCGAACGGTCCCACTGCCCGGGCAGCGCCGCCTCGGCGCTCTCCACCCGCGGCTGTCGCGCCGCCTCGCGTGGCGCTATGATCAGGTGGCCGCGGTGCAGCGTAAGGCTGTGGCTGGCCGTGTGGAACAGCTGCCCCCCTTCGGTCGGCAGGGCCTTGATCAGCTCGTCGACCATGGCGGCGTTCACCCCGTAGGCCCGCAGCAGCTCGAACATCAGCGTCCGCCTCGGCTCCAGCGCCAGCAGTTCCTCCACGCGCACACCCGTCAGCGGCGGGTGCGGGTAGGGGAGGACCGACGCGTAGGGCTGCAGCAGCCGGCTGCGCATGGCGTCGACATGGCTGCGGTACACCTCCGCTGCCTCCTCCAGCCGCCGCAGGTTCTGCTCCATCGTGGCGTCGACGCCGGGGTAGAGCTCCCGCAGCAGCGGCATCAGCTGCAGCCGTATGCGGTTGCGCTGCGCCACGGGCTGGCTGTTCGTGTGGTCCTCCACATACGCCAGGCCGCGCCCGGCCACATAGGCGTCGATCTCCCCGCGGCTGAAGCACAGCATCGGGCGCACCACGTGCAATTCAGAATTTTGAGTGTTGAATTTTGAGTGAAGGGGTATGCCCCGCAGCCCCTCCAGCCCCGTGCCGCGGAAGAGGTTGAGGAAGAAGGTCTCGACGGCGTCGTCGCGGTGGTGCGCTGTGGCCACGCAGGCATAGCCCCGCTCGCGGCACAGGCGCGCGAAAAAGGCGTAGCGCAGCTCGCGCGCCGCCTCCTCGATGCCCTGGCCGTGGGCGGCGGCATAGGCGCGGGTGTCGTAGCGCTCGGTGTGCACCTCGGCCCCGTAGCGCCCGGCCAGCCCGCGCACGAAGGCCTCGTCCCTGTCGCAGTCGCCCGGCCGCAGGCCGAAATTGCAGTGCGCAATGGCGAATTTCACCCCCGCGCGGTGGCAGAGGTCGGCCATCGCCACCGAGTCGCGCCCGCCGCTTACGGCCAGCAGCACCTCCCGCCCCTCGGGCAGAAGGTGCTGCTGTGCACTGTGGGTTTTGAACCTCTCCAGCATCATCGTCAGCGCATAATCATCTTCTTCATGCGGCGCTGGCCGTCCACCTCGATGCCGTAGAAGTAGACACCGGTGGAGTACTGGCTCATGTCGAGCGTCAGCGTCTGGCGTCCAGCATCGAAGTGCTGTTCGAAGCTGTTGACCATGTGCCCCATGGCATCGATAATGAAGAAGCGCACCTTGGCTGCGTTGGGCAGCACGAAGGGGATGGTGGTCTGGCCGGTGAAGGGGTTCGGGTAGTTCTGCTCGAGTTCCAGCTGGTTCTCCAGCACCACGGGCACTCCCTCGAAGTGATTCAGCACCTGCAGACGGGTGGTCTTATTGTTGGCCAGGTTCTTGTCGGCAAAGCGTATATCGGCTTCGCCGTTGTAGGTGCGGGTGGGGCTCTTGGCCACGCGGAGCGGGAACTCGATATGAGTGGTGTCGCCCGGGCGCAGGTAGCGGGTTACGGACTGTCCCACGGCTGTGCCGTTGACGGTTACCTTCGGGTCGATGGTGCGGTTGACGATAGTGAGGTTGCCCACGTTGGTCACCTGTAGGCGCACTTTGCAGGTGGGTCCACCGGTCTCCTCGACCTGAATCATCGTGGCTTCGAGGTCGGTGTAGAGGGTCTCGAGTGTCTTCGTGCTGTCGTTGCTCGGGTCGTTGTCGCCGCCGCTAACGTGGACGAAGCCTTTCACGTTGGGGTAGCCCATGGCGCGCTGGGGCAGGTGCACGTTGAACATATGGTAGGCGGTGCTGAGGCCGGGGATGGGGTTCTCGCGGCTATAGGTCTCGGTGACCTTGGTGTTGGTGTCGTCATCGAGGATGAAGCCCACCTCGAAGCCGTTGACGCCCAGCGAACCGCGGTTCTCGATCTTCAGCTGGATGAGCACATTGTTGAAGTCCGAGGTGTCGACAATCACTGCCGCAGCAGCCAGGTCGAGCACCGACGAGATACCGCGCACGCGCTTCACCACGGTGTCGTTGTAGATGTATTCGTTCTGCTCGCTCTTGATGAAGGCCGTAATCTTCATCAGACCCATCGGGGCGAACAGTTTCTGGCGGAAGGTGTAGTTGAAGTATTCCAGCGGTTCGAGCGGGCGACCCAGGTAATCGTTGAAATCGATAGTCTCGTCCACACGGTTGTCGTCGTTCACCAGGTAGCTCGCCGTGGCGTGCGAGATGGGGTTGTTGCCGAAGTTGCGGATGCGGAGTGTAACTTCCAGCGAGGTGTCACCTGCGATGACTTTATCGAGCGGATACAGTAATTCATGGGCGCTGATGTCGTCGTCGAGCGGCGAGAGGGCGAAGTGTTTGGTGATGGTGTCGTTGTCGCGGTAAATGTCGAGCGACCACTGGGTGAACACGGTGAGGTCGAATTCTTCGGGGAAGTCGCTGGTCACCACGAACGGAGCCGTATGGGTCAGGGTGTCGGTGGCGCCGGGGGCTATGTTGCACGTTACGGCGCACTCTCTCGAGAGGAAGGAACCGTAGGTGGTGTAGCCCAGGGAGAATGCGCGGGCAGTGTCCAAACCGAAGTTCTTTACCACTACGCGAGGATAGTAGGTGCGGCCGTACTGGGTGATGGTGGGTTCCACGATTTCTATCACACCCACATCCTCAGCCCTCGGTGCGCGACCGAGGCGGAAGTCGTCGATGGCGCAACCCTCACCGAAGGAGGCGTTGGCCGACTCGCTTATCGGGGTGCTGTAGACGAAGCGGAACTGGAGTTTCTCCTGGAAGTCGCCGCTGATAGTCGACGAGGAGAGCCAGTAGCGGGTGTAGGGTTGTGGGGCGTTGGTGGGGGTACTGCCGTTGAAGACGCGGTTCTCGGAGTCGGTGTACCAGTTGGTGGCCGAGTCGTGGTCGGCTTTGACCCAGCGGTTCTCAAAGTTGAGGAATTCGAGGTGGAGCGAGCTGGCACCCGTCAGGTTGCGGCGCAGGTAGAACGAGATGGTGTCGGGGCGCACCTGCGAAATGTCGATAATCGGGCTGTAGAGATAGCTTGCATTGCCGCGGCGGCCAGAGGCAATCGAGGCGTTGAGGTCGGTCACCCAGGCATTGGGTTCGGAGTTGGCTGCGTTGAGGCGTATCTTGTTGGGTATGCCGCGCTGCCAGTAGTTGCGAGAGAAGTTGTTATAGCCCGTCGGAGCGTACCAAATGTTCTCGAAGTCGAAGTTATCGTCGACGGTGAGTTCGACAGTGTGGAAGCGGTGGTACTCGTGGCGCAGGGTGTCGTTGGCACGCAAGGTGTCGCCATTGGTATTGTGCCAGAGGGTAAGGGTGGAGGTGCCGAGCGGGAAGAGGTGAGCCGGGAGGGTGAGGTCGCCGCTGCGTCCGGGTTGGAGGGTACCGGCGAAGCGAACGCTTCCGGTGGCGGTGGTGTCGACGGTGTCGCCAGCAAAACTGTAGGATATCTCGGGGCTAGTCAGAGGGCTGGAGCCTTTGTTGACGATGCGGAAGCTAATGCTGACGGGGCGGTCGTTGCGGATGAGGTAGTCGCGCGGGGAGAGAATCTGGGTGATGGCCAGATCGGTCTCGCTGACTGTTTCGTTGACAAAGAGTAGGAAGTCCATGACGTGGCCGTCCTTGCCGGATGCGATGCCCGAGGTGGGTACAGAGGTGCCGTCGTAGTCGGTGTTTGAGGCTGCCACGATACGCATGCGCATATAGCCGTAGGAGGCTGATTCGGGGATGGCGACGTAGGATTTCAGCAGTTCGTTGCTCCAGAGCAGTTCGCCGTTCACCACTACCTCGTCGGAGGAGAACGTGCCGCTGCGGTCGAAGTCAATCATGGCCCATGTGCGGTAGCGGAAGTTCTGCGCTGTGGGGTCGAGGGATGAGATGCCTACTATCAGCGTGTCGCCTGCACCGCGGGTGGTGTGGAGCACAGGGTATTCGGGGTTGTTGTAGGTCCCGAGGATGGTTCTAGCACGACCCATGGCGGGCAGGTCGATATCGATTTCATCATAGGATACGCGCGTGATGTCGAAGGTGGGATTGTCGGATTTGGTGGCATCGTAGTTGCCTTCGGGCAGCGAGCGGAAGGTGTACGGGGTGCGGATGGTGTCGTTGCGGCGCACGCCGTCGGTGGGCAGGTCGGTCCAGATGGTGAGCGAGTAGTTCTGTGACTGGGTGGGAGTGGGGATGTTGAGCAGCTCGTTGAAGGTGTAGACCGTGGACTGGGTGGAAGTCAGGGTGGCGGGGCACACTTCGGTTACTTCTTGGATGACGTTGTTGCCGCGCTTGAGCTGATAGGTGATGGGAATGTTGCTCTGGGTGTTGCTGCCGTAGTTGCTGATTTTCACGCGCACGGTGTCGTTCTCCATGTAAACACGGCTTCCGAGAGGTGCAAGCACCTGCTCGAAGGCGATGTCGTTGAGTTCTGAACGGTCGAGGTGCACCCACACTTCGGAGAAGGGACTCTGGCACTGGCGGTTGGTGCGGCAGGTGAGGTAGTAGACCGAGTCGTCGAAGTACTGTGGCGTATTGTTCCAGAGGCAGGAGGCGGCATAGTTCGAGGGCTGATAGAACGGAGTGGCCGTAGAGTCGCGGTACCAGCGGATCGCCAGCCCGTTCTCCTGCGAGGCGCGCAGGGCACCCCAAGTGCCGTAGTTAATTGTGGTGTCGTAGCCGATGGGTGCGGCGGGGGTGTAGTAGGACTGAACGGTCAGCGAAGGTGTCGTGTCGTTGGTCGGCACCACATCCAGCGCGTTGCTACACCAGGCGCGCAGCGCCACCGATATGTCGGTGTAGTTGCCCGTCGGGTAGAGGTTGGCGGGAGTGGCGAAATCGACGACCGTGTTGTTGCCGATGTAGAGGTCTTGCCCCAGTGTGATCGTCTCGCTGGCGGAGGCGGGCAGGGTGGAGACGGTGACGTTCGGGGTGTTGAGTGTAGCCAGGTAGTTGATATTTACCGACGTGGAAGCGGGGATGGTCTTGAAACCCTTGTTGGTCAGCTTGATGCTGACGATGGTGTTATGGCGGTAGCAGTTGGAAGGTGTGGTGGCGGAGACTGTTACTTGAGTGGCTTCGAAGTTGTAGGCGGGGGCGAGGTAGAAGTTCTTGCCCACATTGTTGTTGTCCTCGACACTGTCGACGGGGATGACGACCACGACGTGCACGCGTGCGGTGTCGACAATGCCTAGCACGGTGGGCATGGCGACCGTGGCGGTCTTCATTTGTCCGGGCTGCACGGTGCCGAGCGATTGCATCGGGGTGGTGGTTTCGGCTTCGTGGCCCTCGATGTAGGCGTACCACTGCACGTTGTTTTCGGTCGACTGACCATTGTTGTAGAATTGCGCGGTCACCGTGACGTCGTCGCTTTCGACGTTGGGCGGCATGTTGGTGGCGCTGAAGGCGTTGATGTTGGCAGGCATGGTGGGCGAGGTGATGCGCACGACGGCCATATCGTGGGTCTTGATTTCCATCTCGTGGGCACCGATGGTGGGCACGGGGATGATGGGGCGCATCTTGCCGTCAATGTCCTCAGTGACGCGGTCGTTGGGCTGGGCTTTGGCCACGAAGTTGGTCATCAGCAGGTGGAGGTCGTCGTCGTCGCGGAAGTAGGGCTCGTCGACCACCGAGTTGCCGTCGCCTCCGCTAGCGGTCTGCAGGGCCGAGAGCGAGGCAATGTCGTTCTTCCAGCGGAAGGGGCGGTTGCCGGTGGTGTAGTAGCCGTTGTAGTTGGAGAGCGTCACGGTGTTGAGTTCGGAGACGTAGTAGGCATAGCCTAAACCGAAGTTGGAGAGCAGGTTGTTCATCACCTGAATGCCGCTCACGGTGGCACTGGTGAAGAGGCCGTACGACTTGTCGGAGGTGGTCCCGGTGGCGTTGTTGTTCACGCGCACGGTGTTGAAGAGGATGCTGAGGTTGCTGCTCGAACTGTCAATCCAGATGCCGGCCGAAATCTTGTTGTTGGCGAAGGTGCTGTTGGTGCCAATCATGTTGTTGGCAACGAGACCCTGGTTGGTAGTTGTGGTGGCGATGCCGTGGAGCTGTATGCCACGCTTGTAGCCGGAGAAGTTGTCGAGCATGTAGATATGGTTCTTGCTCACCTCGATGGTGCCGCTCGACTGGGCCAGGTAGAGGCCCGTCATGTCGCGGTTGTTAGCCGTGGCCCCGGTCGTGATGCGGTTGGCCTTGATGCTGAGGTCGGTCACATTGCGCAGGTTGACGCCTTGCGACTGGAAGTTGCGGATCTTGTTGTGGGAGATGTTGAGATTGTTGTAGCCTGTGCCGGCACTCTTGATTGAGTAATAGCCACTGTCGATGACGCTGTTGGTGATGTTGAGGTTGGTGAGGTCGCTATTGAGGAGGATGCAGGATGCCGTGGCGGCGTAGAGTGAGCCTTTCACGCGGAAGGTCATACTGTCGATGGTGATGTTTTGACCGTTGCCAACGACAAGAGCGTATGCGTGGTTGCCGGCTGCGCCGGTGGCCGTGGGTCGTGCCTCAATACGGAAGTTCGAGAGGATTACGTTGGAGGCACTGTCAAGCTGCATGACGTAGTTGGCATTCTGGGTGGTGGCTGCGGTCAGGAGCACATCGTTGCCTGTGCCGACGAAACTAATGGTATTGGTGTCGTTCGAACCCTGCACATTGTTCAGCACCACCTGTTCGGTGTAGGTGCCGCCCTCCACTTGGAACACCACGGGGCCTTCGATACCAGCCACGTTGAGCGAGTCGATGGCTTCGCCGAAGGAGGCAAAGTCGCCGCCCGTCTGTGCGATGGTGTAGGTGCCGCGGCAGAAGTGGACAATGAACGTGCGCTCAATGGTGTCGTTGCTCGACGTCATGTCGCCCGGCACGTGGACGATGGCTTTCACCTTGTGGCGACCGGGACCGATTTCCTTCTTGAAGAGCATCTGGTTGCTCAGCTGCCCAGCAGCGATAGTGCTGGTGATGACGAGGCTGTCGACGGGGTTGGAGTCGAGGTAGTAGTAGATGGTGGCGCCGTTGCGGTCGGTGCTGCCCTGGTTGCGGGCGTTGATGTAGATGGGTATACTGTCGCAAGAGTTGTAGTGGATTGTGTCCACGTGGTTCGGCCAGTAGAGCGCCATATCCACAGGCGGGATGTTGGTCATCGTCACGTTGAACGTCGTCATCGGGCCCTCGCAGCCGTAGGTTAGAGTGTCGAACATGATGTTCGGGCGCTTGGGGGTGCGGCTGCCCGTAGTGATTGCACTGTTCTGCAGCTTGAAATACGCACTGTTGGGCTTGGTCGAGTAGTGAGTCTTTGTCCCATTGTTGATGGCTGCCGGCAGGTTGTAGGACACTTCCACCACCAGCGAACTCTCGCCGTCCCACTCATAGGGGGTGCTGAACCCGTGGCGCACCCATCCGCCCGCCTGGTCGGACGTGAGGGTCAGGGCCGGCGTGCTGTAGACGGTCTGCGTCTCGCGCCAGTCGTTGTTCCCGTTGCTGAAAATAGTGTCGCTGGTCAAGCCCAGTCCGATAGTGTAGTCGTAGAGGGTTTGCGAAGTGCCCGTGAGGGTGTGGAGATAGAAATGAATAGCCTCGACTAGACCCGCCTCGAGGCCGGCGGCGCGCAGCTCGCTGGCGCTATAGATGTACTGCTGGCGGGCAAACTTGTTCTTCGTCGTATAGGGATTCGGGTCGGCGTCACCGCTCGGGTCGCTGGCTGTGCCGATGCGGCCGTCGCGATGCTTGGTCGCTATATAGGCCATGCCCATCATGCCACTGGTGTACAGGCGGTCGGTGATATGCGTATAGCCCGTGTCTACCACCTCCATATCATAGTTGTACCAAGTAGGTACTAAGTTAGGCAGAACCAAGGCAGAACCAACCAGCGTAATAGTGTCTCTATCAGAGTAGTACACAACACGGTCCGGGAGCGTCGCGGGCGCATTTGGAGTGAAAAGCGAGAGGGTCGTAGCCACAGCAGTGTCATTGCCATGCATCTGGTCGTCGGGCAGCGCATCGGCCCACACGCGGACGGTCACCACCGAGTCGCGGTCGAAGGCCAGATTGAGCTGCTGGGCGAAGGTATGGGTGATGACCCCGTTGGCGGGGATGCCGGTGGTGATAGTCTCGCTCACCGTGTCGCCGCCGGCGCAGTAGTTGAGCGTCAGTGCGCTGACGGGCATGATGCCATAGTTGTGCACCGTGACGGTAATATCCTCCTCGCCCATACCGCACTGCGGCTCGGGCAGTATCGGCATGTCGAGGTGCAGGTCGTTGATCGGGGCGTTGGCCAGCGTGACGGACACCGTGCCGAAGCGTCCTTCGCAACCATTGTCCGTATAGCGCACCCAGGCAGGGTCGGTCGTACCCAGGAACATGGGCAGGGCATTGCTCGCCTGGCGCCAGTCGGCAGCCGTGCCGTTGAAGGTTGTACGCACAATGCCGCTGATGGTGTTGTTGCTAATCGCCACACCGGGACCGTTCCAAATGTAGGACGGCTGCCCCAGCGCCGACCAGTTGGCGGTCGTGGACGTGGTGTTGACCGCCACCAGGTCCTCAATCCGGCCGCCACTGCGGTAGACGAAAGCTATCTTCTTGTTCCATGCCAGATTGGTGTTTCCAAAGAGGTTGCCCACGAGGACGGTCGCCTCGGGGTTGCTCGAGTTGCCGGCGACAACCTGCACCACCAGCGACTGCCCGGGCTCAATCCTCACATCGCCGAAAGTGTAGACCTTGTTGTTCAGATTGTTTTCGTCCGAAACGGTCATCAGCGTATCCCCTTCGAGGTAGGCCGTCGCGTCGCCGATGTTGGTCAGCTGAAGGGCCGCCTTGCGGTTGTTGACCATCCAGTAGGGCATGTTGGGCGTCAGACCCACGGCATTGTTGCCGCGCGAAATCTCCAGTTGCGTGATGCGTACAATGGGCATATTGCGGCGCTGCTGGATGTAGAATACCGTATCCGTCCGCAGGGTGTCGGTGGTCAGTGTGGGACCCACGTGGAACGGTGCGGCATCGGTCGAATCGCGATACCAGTAAATTGTCGACTTGCGCTGCGGCGCAGTGGTGTTGCCGTAGACTGCCCAGCTCTCAATGCCAGCCGTGGGGGTCACCGTGAGGGCTGTAGCATAGTCGGGCGTGAGGTTGATATCGGTTGGGGTCGCAGGGTGATACTTGCTCACCACCGTGAATACATTCGTGTCGTTGGTGCTGTTCGGGTCGTTGGCATAACTGGTCCACACGGTGATGGTGTAGGTGGCATCCAACTTGCCGTTAGGCGGCAGGTTGAGCATCCGGCCCGTGTAGATAGTAACGGTGTCCTCGGCAGGCACTGTGTTGGTGATGGCTACTGTGTTGACTGGACCGTTATTCACCTTGTAGGAGAGGTTCAATCCCGTTGTCGTGTAAGCGTTCACACCGCTATTGCGCAGGCGCACAGCCAGCTCCACGCTCGAAGGCATATAACAGGTCTCCAATTCGGGCGAAGTCAGCGCCTCGGGCTCGAAGTCGTAACCCAACGACACAAACTCGAAGGCACCCGGGCAGGTGGCCGTAGTGCTTCGCACACTGTCAAACATATCGGTCGGCACTGAAGCCATCGGCAGACCCACACCCTTCACCAGTCGGTTGTAGGTACGCAGGTCAACCAGCGAGCCATTCAGGAAGTTCGGATTGGTAGAAATAGAGGTACTGTCGGAGGGCAGTGCCGTGCGCCAGCTGGCAATCGAGGAGTGGGCCTGTCCCATCATGCGGCATAGAGTACCGCTATTGGCAAAGTACACGTTGTGACCCAGCGTATTGGTGGTCGAACCGAGAGGTTGGTAGTTAAGTGCATAGTTGTTGTTGTCCAGCGCCACCACCACATTGTTCATAAAGCGGCTGTTGTTTAATATACCGCCGCCAAAGACAACGGCTGCTGCATTGCTGCGATTGTTGGCGGTCATCTTCACCGAGTTGTACACCACGTCGGTCCATGTGGCCTGGATGACATTAAGCGGGGCGGTCATCTGGTTGGCGTTGCCATCGTCGTTGTTCACGATCATGTTGTTGGCAATCAGCGCGGGGGTGGTCGAGGTGCCGGTGACATTGCTCACACCGAGTGCGCCAGCACCGTGTGAAGTGTAGATTTTGTTGGACACGATGCGGGTGGTGCCAGAGCACTCGAATACCAGCAGCACATAGCTCGTGTTGGTGGTTACGTCATACAGCTCGTTCTTCTCCACCACGGGGTTGACCTGATTCTGCACACTGATGGCATTGTTGTTTTGGTTGTAGAAGACGCTGTTCCGCACAGTGTTGTTTTGCGACAATATGTCGGAGGCGATACCATGTATGGCAACACCGATATATCCACCGGTGAAGGTGCAGCCATCGACTACCATACCATCGGCAGCACCGTTGTTGATCAGGTTGCTGATGCGCATGGCAGTTACCAGTACATTGACACTGTCGGTGAAGGTGCATCGCTCGAAGTGGCAGTTATTGCTGTTGTCGCCCATGGTAATCATGTCGGTCAGCATGCCATTGCGCCGGACAAAGTTGATGTCGCGGAAGCGAATGTTAGCCACTTGTTCCAGATTGACGATGCTGCTTACTCGCTGTGTGCTGTCAGCGTAGAGTGTAACGTTGCCGCCGGCAGGGCGGAAGACGATGTAGTGGCTTTCGCTGAGGCCGTTGACTTGGGGTATGGTGAAGCCCGGGTAGCTGCCGGGAGCGAGGTTGACGATGAGGCTGTCGTCGATGCCGCAACGGCCGAGGGCGTAGAGGAATTCCTCGATGTTGTTGAAGTCGGCATTGGTGCCACCGATGTTGCGCTGGCCGTTCATGGGGCCGTCGCAGACGACGAACTGCGAGAAGGCGGTGTCGTTGTAGGGTTCGTGGTCGCGGAACTGGTTGGTGCCGGCACGCAAGGTGTCCTCAACCCAGACGCGCAGGGTGTGGAATCCGGCGTCGAGGGTGATGTTGTTGTTGGCGATGGTGACGTCGGTGGTCTGGTTGGCGTTGAGGGTGCCGCTCCAATCGTGGTGGCCAGTGATGGCTCCGTTATCAATAGAGTAGCTGATACGAATGGCGTTAGCGGTGAGTGCACCGAAGTTTTTGAGGCGTACGGTGATGCTGCCGGGGCGGTTGACCATGGGGGTTTCGTAGCTGGGATTGACCAGTTCGCTGATACCGAGGTCGTAGAGCAAGGGCAGGTTCTCTTGTTGTGTGAAGACAAAGGCTGGACGGCGGGTTTCGGTGTTGAAGGCATTGGGTATGGTGCGTCCGTTGATGCCTTCGATGGCTTCACCGCCGTTGTACCAGATGGTGGTTTTGTTGGCGGCGGTGGGGATCATGCGGATGGTGGTGGAGGTGCCGTCGACGACGTCGTTGTAGGAGATTTGCATGAGTATGTCTTGGCCGGCGTAGCGGAAGGTGTCTTGAAGTTGGACGGTTTGGGTGGAGCCGAGGGTGGCGGCGTTGATGGTGTAGGAGCCGTCGTAGACGGTCTGCATGTAGCTGCTGGTGAAGGGGATGGTGGCTGCGCTGAGGTCGACGGTGTAGTTGGTGGGCACGTTTTTCATCTTGATGAGGAAGTCTGGCCTGGTGAGGTTGGCGTTGACGTTGGCTCCAAGGGTGTAGGTGAAGGAGGTGATGGAGCCTGGCAGGTAGCCGGCTTGGGCGAGGAGGGCGGAGTCGTAGACCCATTCGCTTTTGTGGTCGGCGCGAGCGGGGAAGGGGATGAAGTTGAAGGTGGAGGTGCCGGCGAAGCCTTCGGTGGCGATGCCGGGTTGGGCGGCGCCGCGGATGCAGCGGTATTCAACCCAGGCATTGTCAGCCGCGGGGAAGGTGATTTGGTTGGCATTGGTAGAGGCATCGCGTACCACGCAGTAGAAGTACATCGAGGTGTCGTAGCCTGCGAAGGGTATGTGGGCGGTGTAGCGGTTGGTGACGCCGCTGACCGGGGTCATGCTGAGGCGATGGTGGGTGGGGTTGGAGCCGATGCGGTAGAAGAGGTAGACCGAGTCGGGATTGATGCCTTCGGTGACTGAGGTGGCGGCATCGAGTACGATTTTAGCACCGCGGCTGCTGGGATAGTTCAGCGCCTCGGGGTATTTGAACATGGTGATGGTGGGTTTGATCATCAGGCTGGGGCTGGCGTTGATTTTGATGTTGTCGATGTACCAGCTGCCGATGCTCTGGCTGTGGGTCTTGGCGCGGAGGACGAACTTGAGGATGAGTTTGCGTTCGTTGGTGGGCAGGCCTGGGGGCAGGGCGTTGTTGAGGTCGAAGCGCTCGTAGACCCAGTCTTCATTGTCGGGGTTGCTGTCGAGCCAGTTGTTGTAGGAGTTGCGGTTGAAAGTACCTGTCATCTGGAACTCCGAGCTGGCATTGCGGTCGGTGGTGTTGTAGTGCTGGCTGGTGAGCTGGGTCCACTGGTTGTCGTTCTGGTTGGCGCGCTTGTAGTAGATGCGGCCAACGTAGAAGTCGCTGCTGCTGTTTTCGCGGACGGCGCAGATGTGGTCGAATTCCAGCGAGATGTAGCGCAGGGCATTGTCCTGGGAGAAGTCCAGCGTGTCGAGGGTGAAGGTGACGTCGCCGGAGGTCGACTGGTCGAGCTTCAAGGCGCGTGCTCCGCCCATGAAGATGGTGCTGGAGTAGTTGATGCACGCGGGTTGGTCGGCGCTGTAGGTGACGTTGTCGCCTGCCTCGAAGCCCTGGTAGTACACTTGTGTGATTTGCGCTCGTGCACTGAGGGCTCCCATGAGGAAAATGATGCTCGGAAGTAGGGTTCTGAGTTTCATAGGTGTTTTATTTTATTTTTTTTGTTTTCAGTTGTTTATGTGTTCGGATTTGGGTATAATTTGCCCTTTGGAGGGCAGTAAATCCAAGCGCAAATTTACAAGTTTTTTTTGATATGTCGCCTTTTATTATTTTAAAATTTACTAAAAAATGCTTTTGGATGACATTACTTGCTGATTATCACCATCTTGCAATTTTATGAAAAAAACACGAAAAAAAACGGCTTCGGGGCCGTTTTTGGTGGTTTTGCAAGTGGCTGGTTTTCAGTGTTGGGGAGGGGGTAGGTTCTGCCTTGGTTCTGCCTCTCTAGGGGGTGGGTTGGGTCTGTTCGAGTGCTTCGTAGAGGAAGACGCCGGCGGCGACGCTGACGTTGAGGGAGGCGACTTCGCCGACGATGGGGAGTTTGGCGCGGAGGTCGCTCATTTTCAGCAGTTCGGGGCTGACGCCGGTTTCTTCGTTGCCGAGGATGAGGAGGGTGGGGCGGGTGAAGTCGACCCGGCGGTAGTGGACGGCGCCTTTTTCGGTGGCGGCAACTATCTGGTAGCCGTATTGTTTGGCGAGGTTGAGGAGGGTTTTGAGGTTGTTTTCGCGGCAGACGGGGAGGCGGAGGAGTGCGCCGCTGGAGGTTTTGATGGCGTCGGGGCCGATGGCTGCGGAGCCGCGGTCGGGGACGATGAGTGCGCCTGCGCCGGTGCATTCGGCTGTGCGGGCGATGGCGCCCATGTTGCGCACGTCGGTGATGTGGTCGAGGAGTACCGCGAGGCGCGGGGCGTGCTCGCTTTCAGCGAGTTCGATGAAGGAGCGGTAGGTGATGGCGGCGATGGTGGCCACGACGCCTTGGTGGTTGCCCGGGGTGAGTTTGTTGAGTTTTTCGACGGGGACGTATTGCACCGGTGTTTCGGCTTGGCGCAGGCGTGCGGTGAGGTCGGCGGCGAGCTGTCCGGTGAGTCCTTTCTGGAGGTAGACGCGCTCGATGGCGGTGCCGGATGTAAGTGCTTCGAGCACAGGGCGCAGGCCGTAGATTATCTGTGGGGTGGGGGAGGTTTTTTGTATCATGTGTCGATGGGTGTTTTGTGGGTCAGGGTGCGGCGACGGTGGCGACGGCCAGGAGGCGGTCGGCGCGGTCGTTGGGGTGGCGCTGGTAGAGGTAGAGGGTGTAGGTGTTGGGTGCTTCGCGGTGGTCGCCTTCGAGGCGTGCGGTGTTGGCTTCGGTGGCGCCGGAGGGGAGGAAGAGGAGCTGGTAGGCGTAGTAGCCTTGTTTGAGGAGGAGGCGTGCGGTGTAGGCGCGGTATTGCGGGTTGTAGTCCATGCGCGAGGCGCTGTCGAGGCGCCAGTCGGTCAGTGCGCCGACGATGTGGACGCTGCCGTCGAGGAAGGGTTGCGCCATGGGGAGGGAGAAGTTGATCCAGATGTATTCGGCTTCGAGGGTTTTGTTCTGGCGGTCCCAGGCGTTGATTTTGAAGCCGCCGTTGAGTGAGGGTTCGAGGATGTAGTGGCTGCGCGAGCGGTCGGGTTCGGGGCGGAGGATGGCGTAGTATTCGCCGCCGTAGTCTTCGATGCGGACGATGTTGTACATGGGGGAGCGGAGGTTGGCGGCGTCGAAGAAGCGGAAGTTGTTGCCGGCGAGGAAGATGTTCGGCGGTCGGTGGCGGTAGGCGAGGCGTCCGCGGTCGTAGCCGGCGAAGGGGAGGGTGCGCTGGTTGTCGAGGCGGCCGTTTTGCTGTGCGACGAGGGTGAGGTGGCTGTGGTCGAGGAGTTGCCCGCGGGGGTCGACGAGGGCGTCGAGTTCTTGGCGGCGGTCGATGTCGACGGCGTCGTAAGGTCTTGACACTGTGCCTCCAAGGCCTACGGACTGTTCGGTTACCCAGAGGCGCCGCGTGAGGATGATGCTGTCGGGCTGGCCGGCGAGGTGGACGGAGAGGAGGTAGTTGCCGGAGTGGGTGAAGTCGGAGTAGGGCTCGGGGAGCGAGTGGCGGTAGTGGATGTAGGGTCGGAGGGTGGTGAAGGAGAAGTCGTAGGCGGTGATGGGAGCGGAGTGGAAGCCGGAGATGAACTCGTAGGCTTCGAGGCTGTCGGAGCGCCAGTGTGCGTCGCAGTGGCGGAGGGAGTACTCGAGGTCGAGGGGCTGGTCGAGCAGCAGGTCGAACTCCAGCCGCAGGCGCTGGCCGCTCTCAAGGGTGACGACGGGGGGCTCCATGGGGCTTCCCTCGGGGTGCAGCTGCACGGTCTTCACCCACGGGCGACAGGCGGCGTCGGTGGCCACCTGGGAGGATGCCAGTTGGCTGGCTGCCAGCGTGATGAGTAGTGCTATGAGGATGCGTTTCACGCTGCAAATTTACATATTTTTTTTTATTCTGGGCACTATTTTTTCACCACGCGGCGGGTGGCGCCGGCGGCGCGGAGGAGGTAGGTGCCGGAGGGGTAGGGTGAGAGGTCGATTTGGAATTTTGGATTTTGAATTTTGAATTCCTGCAGGAGGCGGCCTTCGGGGTCGAGGAGCTGGAGGGCGGAGGCGCCTTCAAAATTCACATTTCGAAATTCAACATTGAGAATCCCGGTGGTGGGGTTCGGGTAGAGGTCGAAGGTCGGAGGTTGGAGGTCTGAGGGGTCGATGG
>Ga0256404_1004177_pt1 | contig 27649 bp, 22 predicted proteins | sample RumenRJG_01DNA_FD_185990 | JGI IMG/M metagenome (GOLD analysis project Ga0256404, IMG submission 185990) | Bovine rumen microbial communities from Lethbridge, Alberta, Canada - RJG_01 | ecosystem: Host-associated > Mammals > Digestive system > Stomach > Rumen | place: Canada: Alberta | collected...
GTTTCATGCCGGCGGCCACAGCACGCGCGATCTCATCCTCGACTTCCTGCTCGTTGTCCGTCAGCGACTCCTTCTGCTGTGCCGTGAAATGGTTCCTGATCCGGAACAGGGCGGCATTCCGCAGAAGCTTTGCCATACGCGTCTGCCCGTCCAGATAGGCAGACAGGTCAGGCATGCGGTCCCGGCTGATGCAGTATTTCATGATTCCGTACGCCATGGATGTCTCCTTTCTGTCCGTGTTGACACTATGCTTGTTCCCTGCTATAATTATATCAGAAAATATGTTTGGATGTCAATCATTTGGAGACATAATCATGCAGAAAACAAACGGAATCTATTACAAAAACCGCCACAGTTGTTTCCTGCTTCAATACCATCTGGTACTGGTCATGAAATACAGGCGGAAAGCGCTCGTTGGCGAAGTCAGGGAGTGCGTATACAAGACACTGCGCGACGGGCTTGAAAATCAGGGGTGCCGCGTAGTCCGTATGAACGGGGAGGAGGACCATGTCCACATCCTGTTTGAAGCCCCGCCGGACAAGAAGCTGACGGAGCTTGTCAATATGTTAAAGACCCGCTCGGCCCGCATGACATGGGCGAGATACCCGGATGAGCTACGGAAATTTTACTGGCGCAAAGACCGGCACCTTTTCTGGACGGACAGCTATTTTGTCACGACTGTCGGGTACAACAGCCTTGAGGCTGTTGACCATTACATCAAAAACCAGTAGGCATTCATCCACGCCCAGGCGTCTCTGCGACGTTTGGACGTGGTACTCTGCTGTTACTGATAGAAGAAGCAGGCGGACCGGCGATGCCGGTCCGCCTTGCTGAGTGATAGAGAGAACAGGATCGGGCCTTATACTGTTCTCTCTATTTTTATGATTTGTCGTGACTGCTTCGATTATTTTGAAAATCAGTCTTGACAATTCGGTTTCACAAGCCTAATATTACTTCCATAAGTTGAATAGAGATCTTCAGGGCAGGGTGCAATTCCCTACCGGTGGTATAGCCCACGAGCCGCAAGGCATGATTCGGTGTAACTCCGAGGCCGACAGTACAGTCTGGATGAAAGAAGATATGTAATTGTTTAGTCCACAAAGAGGAACGCGAAGCGTTCCGAGTCTGAGGGGCTGAATAGTTACGATATAGTAGAAATGTTTTTGCAGAAACTGCTCTGGAATATAGTTTATTCCGGAGCTTTTTTATTGGCAGATCAGTTCTCAATATTTTCCAATCCTTGTCCTGGACGATTTCCGTTCAGGATATTTTTTTATGATTATTTAGCAAAAAAGAACGCGAAACGTTCCGGGGGCTGAATAGTCATTTTGCACCATTATACGGAGGCGGAACATGAAGAGCGACGAGGAGTATATGCGGCGGGCTCTTGAGCTCGCGAAAAATGGCATCGGTTATACCGCGCCGAATCCCTGTGTGGGAGCGGTCATCGTGAAGGACGGCCGGATCATCGGAGAAGGATGGCACCGGAAATACGGCGACCTTCACGCGGAGCGCGACGCGCTTGCGTCATGCCGGGAGTCACCGGCCGGAGCAACGATGTATGTGACGCTTGAGCCGTGCTGCCACTACGGAAAGCAGCCGCCGTGCGTCGATGCGATTATCGAGGCCGGGATCAGGCGCGTGGTTGTCGGCTCTGACGATCCGAATCCGCTGGTGAACGGCAGGGGAATCGCGATCCTTAAAGGACACGGCATCGATGTGACGGAGCACGTGCTGAAGGACGAGTGCGACCGGCTGAATGAGAGCTTTTTTCATTTTATTCGGACGGGCAGGCCGTATGTCGTGATGAAATATGCGATGACAATGGACGGGAAGCTCGCAACATACACGGGAGCCTCCAAATGGATCACAGGTGCGGAGGCCAGGGCCTCTGTGGCAGAGCTGCGCCACCGATTAACCGCCATCATGCTTGGCGTGGGAACGGTCATTGCCGATGACCCGCTTCTTACGTGCCGGATGGAGGGTGGGAAGAACCCCGTTCGGATCATCTGCGATACGCATCTCAGGACGCCGCTTGAGGCGAGAGTCGTGCAGACGGCAGCGGCTGTACCGACGATTCTTGCCACCTGCTGCCGGGATGAAGCAAGAATCAGGCAGTACGAGGACCAGGGCTGTCAGGTCCTTAAAGTAAAGGAGCGCGGCGGGCACGTCGATTTAAGTGACCTCATGACGCTTCTCGGACGGCAGAAGATTGACAGCATCCTGCTTGAGGGCGGTGGAACGCTGAATGCCGCCGCGCTCTCCTGCGGAATTGTGCAGAAGCTCGAGACCTATATTGCGCCGAAGCTGTTCGGTGGAAGTATGGCGAAGACGCCCGTTGAAGGAAAGGGCGTCCCGGACCCATCGCAGGCAATCCTGCTGAAAAACAGCCAGGTGACAAGGCTAGGCGATGATTTTCTGATTGAGAGCGAGGTGGTATATTCGGATGTTCACGGGGATCATTGAAGAAATCGGGACTGTGCGGCGCGTGCAGCGCGGACCGCACTCCGCAAGGCTTGAGATCGAGGCAGCGCTTGTTCTTGCGGACGCAAAGCCCGGCGACAGCATCGCGGTCAATGGCGTCTGCCTGACGGCGGCCGCTCTGAGCGGGGATTCATTTTTCGCGGATGTCATGCATGAGACGCTGGACCGTTCAGATCTTGCCTCTCTTTCTTCCGGAAGCCATGTGAACCTTGAGCGCGCCATGCGGGCTGACGGCAGGTTCGGCGGCCACATCGTCGCGGGTCACATCGATGGTGTCGGGAGAATCACGGATATCCGGCGCGACGACAATGCGGTCTGGTTTACGATCGCGGCAGGCCCCGGAATCATGCGCTATATCGTTGAGAAGGGATCCATCGCGGTCGACGGCATCAGCCTCACGGTTGCGAGTGTGACGGGCGGCAGCTTTTCCGTCTCCACGATTCCGGAGACGATGAGCCGCACGGCCCTGCGGGAGAGGAGAAAGGGAGACAAGGTGAACCTGGAGACGGACATCATCGGCAAATACGTGGAGCGGTTTGTGACACCTGCCGGAGAGCAGAAGCAATCGGGTCTCACAAGAGAATTTCTGGAAACCTGCGGATTTACAATATGAATTCCATTTTCAGGCAGAGGAGGAAAATGGCGAAGCAATCCGCCGGGACTTTAATATGAGCTTAACAAGGAGGACAGAAGATGGCTGCATTTAACACAGTAGAAGAAGCACTTGAAGATCTGAAGAATGGGAAGATCATTCTGGTGACGGATGATCCGGACCGGGAAAATGAAGGCGATTTTATCTGTGCCGCGGAATTTGCGACGACGGAAAATGTGAACTTCATGGCAAAGCATGGGAAGGGGCTCATTTGCATGCCGATGTCGGAGGAATATGTGAAGAAGCTGAATCTCCCGCCGATGACCGCGCAGAACACGGACAATCATGAGACGGCATTTACCGTGTCGATTGATTATATAGGGACAAAGACGGGGATTTCCGCCGAGGAGCGGGGCATGACGGCGCGCGCCTGCGTAAGCGAGGACGCAAGGCCGGAGGATTTCCGGAGACCCGGCCATATGTTCCCGCTTCTTGCAAGGAAGAACGGCGTGCTTGAGCGCAGCGGGCATACGGAGGCCACTGTGGATCTGTGCCGGCTCGCGGGGCTCAAGGAGTGCGGCCTCTGCTGCGAGATCATGCGGGATGACGGAACGATGATGCGGACGGAGGAGCTTTCCGGACTGGCCAGGCAGTACAGTATCAAATTCATCACGATCAAGGATCTGCAGACCTACCGGAAATGCCACGACCGCCTCATTGAGCGGGTCGCGAAGGTGAAAATGCCGACAAAATATGGCGATTTCATCGGGTACGGCTATCGGAACCTGCTGAACGGCGAGCACCATGTCGCGCTTGTGAAGGGAGATCTCGGCGACGGCGAGGACGTTCTGTGCCGCGTGCACTCGGAATGCCTGACCGGCGATGTCTTCGGATCACTCCGGTGCGACTGTGGGCAGCAGCTTGCGGCGGCGATGACGCAGATCAACCGGGAGGGGCGCGGCGTTCTTCTCTACATGCGGCAGGAGGGTCGAGGAATCGGCCTCCTCAATAAGCTCCGCGCCTATGAGCTGCAGGAGCAGGGCATGGATACGCTCGATGCCAACCTCGCGCTCGGCTTTGCCGGTGATGAGCGCGAGTACTATATCGGCGCGCAGATTCTGCGTGACCTAGGCATCCACAGCATGCGGCTTCTGACGAACAACCCCGACAAGGTGTACCAGCTGGAGGAGTTCGGGCTCGAGATCAGGGAGCGCGTGCCGATCCAGATGCACGCCACGTCGCACGATCTGTTCTATCTGCGGACGAAGCAGAAGCGGATGGGGCACATTTTAAATTATTAACAGGAGGATACGAAAAATGCACACACTTGAAGGAAAACTGGTCAGTAATCACAGCAGAATCGGCATCGTTGTCGCGAGGTTCAATGAATTTGTCACGTCGAAATTGCTCAGCGGCGCTATGAACGGGCTCGTTCGTCACGGCGTATCAGAGAGTGACATAACCGTCGCGTGGGTGCCCGGGGCCTTTGAGATCCCGCTCATCGCCTCGAAAATGGCAAAGAGCGGGAACTATGACGCGGTGATCTGCCTCGGCGCGGTTATCCGCGGCGCGACCGGCCACTATGAGTACGTCTGCAATGAGGTCTCCAAGGGCATTGCGACTGTGTCCCTTGAGAGCGGAATCCCGGTATTATTCGGCGTGCTGACGACGGAAAATATCGAGCAGGCAATTGAGCGCGCCGGGACAAAGGCCGGAAATAAGGGATACGACTGCGCGGTCAGCGCGATCGAGATGATCAACCTGATCCGGCAGATCGGGCAGGAGTGATATGCCTTACACCTTCCCGCGCTGCAGCTGGCCGCGGTAATCCTCGATATATCCGATTACTGTGATGTCCGTATAGCCGAGATCGCGGAATTCCTTCGCGTCCTTCTTTAGCTTCGTGCCTGCATTTCCGTAGAGGAAGAGCGGTGCGTCCATCTCGCGGATCCTTGACTTGATGAGGTCCTTCCGGTCGGGGGAGAGGTTGATGCTGCCCTTGATGTGGCCGTCCTTGAAATCGTAGGACGGGCGCAGGTCGATCAGTCTCGCCCCGGGCGTCTCGCGGCTCAGGTTCACGCCGATGACAATGGTCTTTGTTTTCTTGATCTTTGCATTACCAAATCCGAACATAATTTATCTCCAACTTTGTATTGCGGGCGGAAACGAAACGGGCAGGAGCCGGGTCTTTACGGATCCGGCTCCTGCCTGTTATTTCGGAACGTCCGTATACTTACATTATACGGCATTTCCATACATTCGACTATGAAAATTCTATTATGTTATGTCTCAGCCCGCGACGCCTGCCCATGTGACGCCGTACATGACCTCCATGATCCGGCGGATCTGGTTTTTCATTTCCGTGCATGCGTCTGCCTCACTTGCAAAATGCATGTTGCCGACCTTCTGCTTCTTTTCGCTGAAGTAGACGTCCCAGCCTGTCTTCTCGGATCCTGACAGGCAGATGCGTTTATTGTGGCTGCCGTTCAGTGCGTACAGCTTCTTTGGGACGAGATGCTCCTTGAAATATTTTCTGAGTTCTTTTGCTGTCATAGCGGCCTCCTTACCTGCTGCGTGGGATGGAAGAGCTTACTGAAATGAAACACCATCCGGCAGTAAGAATGTACGATGTGGTTTTTAAAACTACATATACCATACACCAGAACATCAACTATGTCAACATGTAGTTTTGAAAACCAGATGAAGAACTTATTAACGAATTATGTCCGGATGAGCAAGCAGGTGGGAGCTGTGTTAATTTGACTGAAATTGTTCGGACTGCTAGGATAAGAACAGGAAGGAATGGATGGAAAGGAAGGTTTCTTATGACACATGAACGGCGCACGACGATTCTCTGGCTCGTCGCGGGAACATTTGTGATGGCAGCGGCGACAAATCTCTTCTTCGTGCCGGCCGACGTCGTGGCGGGAGGCTTCACGGGCCTCGCGATGTTTATCCGGCATCTGACGGAGCCGCTTGTCCGGGGCGGTATCCCGGTCTGGGTCAGTAATGTTGTCCTCAATATTCCGCTGATGATTGCCTCCGTGAAAATGAGAGGCTGGCGCTATATCCGGCGGACGCTCTTTGCGTCTGCATTTTTCTCACTCTGGCTCGCGGTTATCCCGGACTTTGCGATTTCGGGGAGCGATCTCTTTCTCGCCGCGATTCTGGGCGGACTGCTTATGGGCGTCGGCTGCGGCATGGTCTTCCTCGGCCGCGCGACGACGGGCGGAACGGATACGCTCGCCGCGCTGATTCAGAGGAAGGTTCCGCATCTGCCGGTCGCGAAAATCCTGCCGGCAGTCGACGGCGTCATCATTCTGATGTCGGTGTTCATTTTCGGCGTGGAAAAATCCGGCTATGCAATTGTATCGGTTATTCTCTCGGGAATTGTGGCGGACCGCTTCGTCAGCGGTCACAGAAATGCTTGTCTTGCGTATATCATTTCCGACAAGTACCTGACGATCGGAAATGAAATCATGAAGGAGCTCGACCGCGGTGCGACTGTTGTGCCGGTGAAGGGCATGTACACGTCCGAGGACCGGAACATGCTGATCTGCGCGGTTTCGATCAAGGAGAGCGTGATCCTGAAGGACATTGTGGCGGATATCGACCCGACCGCCTTCTGCATTATCACGGACGCGGAGGAAATCCGAGGCGAGGGGTTCCTCCGCTATACGCATGATGAGCTGTGAAAATCAGATACCCTTTGTCAGCTTTTCATATTCCTCCGGCGTGATCTCCGGACCTCCCTCGGTCGGCTTCGTCTCATTCAGAATCATGCCGACATGCGAGAACCATTTGCCGGGAGCAGCGCCGTGCCAGTGCTCAACACCGGGCTTGACCACGACGACATCGCCCTTCTTAAGCTTCCGGACAGGGCCGCCCTTCTCCTGATAGCAGCCCTCCCCGTCTGTGACCAGAAGCACCTGGTATCCGAAATGCGTGTGCCAGTTGTTGTGCGCGCCCGGGCCCAGCGTCACGGCGCCGACAGAGCAGTGGCTCGGATGATTGAAGCCGAGAATCATATTGAGATAGGCCTTGCCGTGGAATTTGTCCTCCGGAGCAGGTTCACCCGGACCGAACAGAGCTGCCTCCGGCGATGTGAAGGTATCGCCGGAGGCAGCTCTGTTCGGTCCGGGTGTATCCTCAGCCTCCGGTGTCTTATCGGTGTCGCTCGCCCAGGTGTTGTGAGCAGGCTGACTCCGCACCGTTTTAAGGAGTGTGCCCGGGAGCTCCTTTGCAAGCTCCTCGATGGTCCAGTGACCCTCGTCCTTTTCGATCCGGTCGATGACGCGGGAGTCCGAGTAAAATTCGATGCGGCCGCCTGCGGTCACGCCGAAGACCTGCCCGGTGATATCGCTGCAGTCCTTCGTGCAGAGGTAGCCGAGAAACGGCGCGAGATAAATGGGGTCTCCGTGCTGATGATTGATCGATGCGAGCTTCTTCGGGTCGAGCGTCTCGCCGGTTGCTTTTGTCAGAGTATTCACGGTTTTCGTGAATTCCACCTCGTGGCCCGGTGAGGCGGCCTGCGGGCAGTAGGCATTCACCGTGATGTTGTACTGCAGGAGTTCCTCGGCGGCGGACTTCGTCAGTCCGACGATCCCTGCATTTCCCGCGCTGTACGCACAGAGGTTGGAAATGCCGACCCACGCGTCGGACGCGCTGTTTAAAATGGTGCCGCCGCCCTGCTTGATCATGTAGGGAACGGCGTTGTGCATCGTGAGAAAGGCACCCTTCATTTTTGCCTGCGTCATCATGTCCCACTGCGCCTCGGTTGTGGAGAGGACGGTGCCCTGGCCGAGACCGGCCGCATTATTGACAAGAATATCGATCCGGCCGAAGGCGGAGATCGCGGTGTCGATCAGGCGCTTCGCGTCGTCCGCCCTGCTGACGTCCGCGTAGCAGGGGACGGCCTGCCCGCCCTCCTTCCGGATCTGGTCCGCCGTCGTCTGTGCGTCGCCGCGCATCGCGATGAGCTTCTCCTGCTCCGCCTCCGGGAGATCGGTGTAGGATGCGCGCACCTTCTTCATATCGAGCGGCTTCCGGTTATTTGTGACGATAGCGGCGCCATTTCTTGCAAAATACAGGGCGATGCCGCGGCCGATGCCCTGGCCTGAGCCGGTCACGACGACAACCTTACCTTCAAATCGTTTCATGCTATTCCTTCTTTCTGTCTTTGTTCATTTCTGGTGGCCTTCTTGTCCCTGCGACTTTTGCAGGCGTTCGGGCAATCAATGAACTTCCTACAAACGTAAGTATACTTACAATATGAAAACGCAAATTTCATAGAATATTTGTACTGCATCGTTATGAAATCTGCCTGGTTACGGCTCGTTAGGCCGATCCGTGAGGCCCTCTGTGTGCTCCCATGATGTTACCTGCGGATATTCTTCTCCATCCGCTCCAGAATGTTCGAGAAAACCTGCAGCTCCTCGCTGCTGATCCCCTTCAGCATGAGCTCGTCGTATTCCTTCAGGCGGTCCGTCATCCGCACGCTGGCGTCTCTTCCCTTCTCGGTGATGATGAGCTGTTTTGCCCTCGCGTCCTCGGGGTCGTCCTCCCGGCGGATATAGCCGTTTTTCTCCATGGTTTTCAGCATGGTATTTGCTGTCGAGCGGCGGATCGAGAAGATCTGCTCGATCTCCTTCTGGCGGACGGGGTGGTCCATGTGCTCCGTCAGATACTGCAGGATCCAGCACTGATGAATCGTGAGCGCGCCCTCCGTCCGGCTGATGTCCTGATTAATCTGGCGCTGGTACTGGTTCACGACGACGCCCATGTTGAGACTGATATACGGTGTGCGCAAGCGGTGCTCCTTTCATTTGTAAGCATACTTACATATTAGCCAGGAAATGAGATGCTGTCAAGTCCCGGACGAAATCCGCTCTGATATTCAAGGCTGTCTGCATTTCAGGGTGGCATGCGTGCGGCAACCGGGTCACCTTCGTCCGCCCCTCAGGTAGAAGACCGCAAGCTGCGTGCGGTCGCGGAGCTCGAGCTTGTCCAGGATCACGCTGAGGTAGTTCCGCACCGTGCCCTCGGATAAGTGCAGGCTTTCCGCGATTTCGTGGTTTGAGAGTCCGTCCGCGACGCACGCGATGACTGCCTTCTCCCGGTCGCTGAGAGGAAATTGCTCAAGGCCGGCCTCCGGCTTCCTGCTCATAAGCTCCGGGATCTTGTCGCTGATGTCCTTCCCGAATACGGTCTGGCCGGAGGCGACGGCCTTCAGTGCGGGCACGATGCTTGCGTAGTCCTGCTTGAGCAGGTACCCGCGGGCCCCGGCGCGGATCGCCCGGACAATATACTCGTCGTCGAGAAATGTCGTGAGCAGAAGAATCTTCGCGGACGGATCCTCGCGGAGGATTTCTTCAGCTGCAGTGAGGCCGTCCATGTCCTTCATCCGGATGTCCATGAGAAGAATATCGGGCTTTTGTTCGCGGAAAATGCGGACCGCGTCTTCGCCGTTTCCGCCGGATGCGCAGACGGACACCTCCGAATCGGCCTCCAGAATGGTTTTAAGAGCGACTGTGATGAGCGGGTCATCGTCGATCACTGCGATATTCATGTCTTCATTCTCCCTTGCGTATGTATCCTTTATACCTGATGATTAGCTTCAATGGAAGCACCTGTCATTTCTTTCTGTGTTCTAGGGACCATCGCAAAGATGCGGAACCCATTTTCATGAGAAATAAAGATTGTGCCGCCGAGCTGCCGGAACCGCTCCTCAAGCTCCGATTCGTTCCTTCTTTGAAGCTTGTCTCTCTCGGAACGGTAAGCGTCACCATCGCTCTGCACGACGATCTGGTACATGCCAGGATGCTCCTGCATCCGGACCATGACAAGGCTGGCATTTGTGTGCTTTTCGATCTGGTCAAGCGCCTCCTTAAGAACGGCGAGGAAGGCGTACTTGACTGCGGGCTCCGCGTGGACATTCATGTCATAGCGAAACTCCGCCTGACAGAACGTAAAGCCCCGGAGCAGTGCAGTAGAGGCTGCCTTGAGATCGATGGAGTCGTCATGAAGCTCCCGCACGCTGTCCCGGATGCTGTTCATGGCCGTCTGAAGCGAGTGCTCGATCTGATCGAGCGGCTCCGTAAGTTTCGGGTCCTCATTCACGGTCTTCAGCGCACCGACCATCAGGATTGTCCGTGACAAAATGTGGCCGACGTTGTCGTGAATCTGCCAGGCGATGCGGTTCCGCTCCTTCAGCGTAGCGGCGTAGATTTCCGCGTCCTGCTGCCTCTGAAGCTCCCGGTTCCGCTCCGCGAGGGCCTTGCTCCTGGCCGTGATGTCGTCGCGGCTTTCGTGCATTTTCCTCGTCCGCTCGTCAAGAAGTGCATTTTTCCGCGCCAGCGCAAATGCAAGGACCATGCCTGTCATGAGAAATGCAGCGACTGCCGGTGCCTGTTTCCCCCGGTATAAAAGAATGAGTGCATCCGGAATATAGAGAGCCCAGAGCGACGCGCGGGCCGTGGCAAAGCCAAGGAGCGGAAGAAAATACCAGCCCTCGGGGACCAGCAGGCAGAGAATGGGCCAGGTCATCTGAACAAGGGACTTCCCGTATGCTTTTCGGGGAAGCTCAGATGCAAACGAGACCGCGAGGGACAGAAACATGCACAGAATAAAGCCTGTCGTCACACTGTGCAGGAGCAGAGTCAGGAGGCAGAAGACGAACACGAGCATTGCGTCTGCAAGATCTGTATATGTCGGATCGGTCATAAGCTTCATCCTTTCGAGGCATCGAATATGCCGGGACATGACAAATGTCATGCTGAAGTGCTGACTGACGGCACTGTGCGGCCTGCTCTGCCTCTGCTACTATGATAGCAGAAAATGCATGGATCATATACTCCAGGTACCTCGTAAAAATACAGTTCACACGCCATCAGACAAGCGATACCGCCTGGTATTTGCGGCCGCACACGATTCTTTGTGCATGTGAACAGCAACATCGTATGAGGCCGGTTTTTGACCTGTATGCAGAGGCATATGCCGGCCGAAAGGAGAGAAGTATGGCAGATGAAGTTATAAAAATCAGGGACCTTGTGAAGCGCTACGGCGATGTGCTGGCGCTCGATCATCTGGATCTTGATGTCCGGGAGGGGGAGATCTTCGGCCTGCTCGGGCCGAACGGCTCCGGCAAATCGACGGCGATCGGCTGTCTCCTCGCGCTTCTTACGTATGACCGCGGAACGATCGAGGTCTTCGGAAGAGAAATGACGCCCTCCGCCTATGATCTGAAGAAGCGAATCGGCGTTGTCTTTCAGGATGTGGCCGTCTTCGAGCAGATGTCCGTCTATGAAAATATTGATTATTTTTGCGGCCTCTATGTAAAGGACAAGGCCAGGCGGAAGCAGCTGGTCGATGAGGCCATTACCTTCACGGGTCTTGAGGAGCAGCTGAAGAAGCGTCCGCGGCAGCTTTCGGGCGGCCTTCTCCGCCGCCTCAATATCGCCTGCGGCATCGCGCATCAGCCGGAGCTTATTATCATGGACGAGCCGACAGTCGCCGTCGATCCGCAGAGCAGAAACCACATCCTCGAGGGAATCCGCGAGCTGAACCGCAAGGGCTCGACAGTGATCTACACGACGCATTACATGGAGGAGGCCGAGCAGCTCTGCACGCGGCTTACGATTATCGACCGCGGCAGGAGCGTCGCGGCCGGTACGTCGGAGGAGCTGAAGGCGATGATCAAGACCGGCGAGACGGTCACCATCGAGGGAATCGCGCTTGACGCGGCGCATCTTGAGACCATCCGGTCCATGCCGGATGTCTTCGAGGTGAGCTACAGAGACGGAACTTTGAAAATCCGGTTCTCCGGCGGGCGAAATCATCTCGTCGAGGTTTTGCACGGACTTGAGCGGGAGAAGATTACCTTCGGCCGTGTCTTTTCCGAGCAGCCGACACTAAATGACGTCTTCCTTGAGATCACCGGGAAAGAGCTTCGGGAATAAGCGGAGGAAAATGCAATGACAGAAATCAGATACCGGTTCCTGCGGGTCCTGCGGGACCGCGGAAATGTGTTCTGGACCCTCATTTTTCCGATTGCACTCGCCCTTCTCTTTAATTTTTCCTTCAAGGATCTCGGCGAGGAGAGCTGGAAGAACATTCCGACGGCTGTTGTGGTCCAGGAGAAAAATGAACCGTTTGAATCGTTCCTTGCGGCCATCGACGGCGAGCTCATCGAGATGAAGACGATGGACGAAGATACGGCCGTGAAGGCGCTCGATGCCGGAAGGGTGAGCGGCATCTATTATGAAAATGAGACGCCCTCGCTCACCGTAGCCTCGAGCGGCCTTTCACAGACGGTCCTTGCGTCAGCGCTCGATTCGTATCTTGGCAACGCAGCTCTCCTTAAAGAAGTGGCAGTTAAAAACCCGGAAGGACTTGCGGCAGCCGCAGAAGCGCTCACGGAGCAGAACTCATATCTTACGGAGGAGACGCTCGGCGGAAAATCCTACAACTACACGATGGACTACTTCTACGCGCTGATCGGCATGACCTGCTTCTTTGGCTGCTTTACGGGCATGAAGCTCGGCGAGGAGTGCACGGCTAATCAGTCGGTGCTTGCGGCGAGGCGCTCTGTCGCGCCGGTCCGCAAGAGCAGAATGGTCCTGACAGACATGCTGGTCGGCTTCAGCGTCCAGTTCTGTCTGGTGCTCGTGCTGCTTGCATTTCTTAATTTCGTGCTGGACATCCGGCTGTCAGGGAATCCCGCCGCGACGCTCCTTGTGTGTGCATGCGGGGCGCTGACCGGCGTGTCATTTGGCATCGTGCTCGGATGCGCGGGGAGAATCAAACAGAGCATACGGATCGGTCTTTCGATCAGTGTACCGCTTCTTTGCAGCTTTCTTTCCGGTCTGATGATAGGCGACATGAAGCAGACGGTTGAGGAAAATGCGCCGCTTATCAACCGGATCAACCCGTCGGCCGTCATCAGCGACGCCTTCTATTACATCAATATCTATCCGGACGGGCGCGGTCTTGCGCGGTGCCTTGTGACACTTGCGGTTATCAGCCTCGGGCTTGCGTTTCTGGCATTTCTCATGATGCGGAGGACAAGATATGACAGTCTGTAAGGGATATTTGAAGATTATCTGGCGGAATATGGGACAGAACCTTATGTACCTCGCGATTGTGCTCTTTGTCACGATCGGCATGGCGAGCCAGACGGAGAAGACGCAGGAAAATATATTCAGCCGCGGAAGCGTCGACATCGCTATTGTCGACGAGGACGGAGGGGCGGCCGCTGAAGGTGTGGTCCGGTTCCTAAGGAAGAACAACAGCGTAACGCTCATGGACGCATCGGCGGAGGCGCTGTCAAGGAAACTCTACTACCGGGAGATCGATTTTGTCATCCGGATCCCGGAGGGCTTCACGGAATCGCTCTTTGACCTGTCCGCAGACAATGAAAATGAAGAGCTCATCGTGAGCAGCGTCCCGGGCTCGACGGAGGGACAGTTCATGAAGGCGGAGCTTTCTCAGTTTTTGAATCAGATGCGCGCGCTCCGTATCTCCGGCATGACGGATGAGGAGGCAGCGGACAAAGCCTCTTCGCTTGCTGATGATGAGGCCACTGTCAGCATACGGAAGGGAAGAAGCACAGAGAGAAGCCAGCCCGGCTACTCGTACGCGTTCCGGCTTCTCCCGTACCTGTACCTCAGCGTCCTGATCTACGCGGTCGGAACGGTCATGCAGGCCTTCAGCGGCCGGACGGTGCGCGCCCGCATCGCCGCGTCCCCGGTCACCGGACTAAGTCAGGTCCTGCAGCGGTGCCTTGCATTTTTCGTGCTCTTTGCGGGCCTCTGGCTTGTCTCCATGCTGCTTCCGGCACTGATCGGTCACACGGAATTCTACGGATCGGCATATATGGGACTTTATATCGGCAACAGCCTGCTGCTTCTTGCGGACTGCGCGTCAGTCGCGATGCTGGCAGGCTCTCTGGTGCACAGTACACAGGCGCTCTCCGCGATGGTCAATATTATCGGACTTGGCGTGAGCTTTATGTGCGGCGTCTTCGTCCCGCTTGGTATTATGGGGAAGGGAATGCGGTCCGTCGGAAGGTTCCTGCCATTTTACTGGTATGAGACGGTCAACGACCTGCTGGGAAGCTATGACTTACTCAGCAGACAGGCGATGACGCAGGTCCGCAGCGCCTTCCTCATTCAGGCCGCCTTTGTGGCCGCACTCATAACGGTCACGGCGGTCCTTGCGAGGGGAAGAAGGAGAGGGCAAGTCTGAAGGGGCAGCCTCACGGGCAGAAGAAGCCGTCGGAATTTTCCATTATCGGCAAAATTCCGACGGTTTTTTATTCTGCATAAACGACGTTTCCGTCAGTTTGTATAGGGCTTCCGACTCCAAAGGCGGATTGTCGTTGGTAAATGAGCACAACTTTATGGCATAATAAGGTCAGAACACGGAGAGTTTCGGAAGATTTTATGTGCAGGACACACAGAATTCACGAACGCTCTTCAGAATGCAGGATAAGGACGCAGATCCTGGAAATGCAGCGGGAGGCGTTCCGGGTCAGGAGCGCTGCACCGTTACGAAAAAATATGAGACGGAGGTTTACGTATGTACTATTCTGCTGGAAATTACGAGGCGTTTGCCACACCGGAGAAGCTGGAGGGCATTGAGAAGAAGCACGCGTATATTGTCGGAACGGGCCTCGGCGGCCTGTCAGCTGCCTGCTATCTGATTCGCGACGCACAGATGCCGGGCGAGAACATCACGCTGTTTGAGTCCCTCAATATCGCGGGCGGGTCCTGCGATGGTATCCACGATCCGCGCAAGGGCTACATTATGCGTGGCGGCCGCGAGATGGACAATCACTTCGAGTGCATGTGGGACCTGTTCCGCTCAATCCCGTCGATCGTGAACCCGGGCGAGACGATTTTCTCCGAGTATTACAAGCTGAACAAGGAGGACCCGAACTATTCGCTCTGCCGCGTCACCGAGAAGCAGGGGCAGGACGCGCACACGGACAAGAAGTACGGCCTCAATAAGAGCGCGGAGAAGCAGCTCCTGAAGCTGATGTTCGCGTCCGACGAGGAGCTTGCGGACAAGACGATCGATGACGTCTTCGATGAGGACTTCTACAAGACGAACTTCTGGATTTACTGGCAGACGATGTTTGCATTTGAAAAATGGCACAGCGCTCTGGAAATGAAGAAATACATGCAGCGCTACGTCCATCACATCGACGGTCTGCCGGACCTGTCGGCGCTCCGCTTCACACGCTACAACCAGTACGAGTCGATGATTCTTCCGATGGTGAAGTACATCAAGGATGCAGGCGCGAAAATTGAATTTGATACAGTCGTTAAGAATGTTGTCTGCGACTGCGCGCCGGACCGGAAGATAGCAAAGCGCATCGAGTACACGCAGGGCGGCGAGGAGAAGACGATCGATCTCACGGAGGACGATCTTGTCTTTGTGACAAATGGCTCTCAGGGCGACGGCTCTGCCTACGGCGATCAGACACACGCGCCGGTCATTACGATTAAGAACGGCGAGGGCCCGTCGATTGAGCTCTGGAAGAAGCTCGCGGCGCAGGACGATGCCTTCGGTCATCCGGACAAGTTCTTCCGCAGCATCAAGGAGACGAGCTGGGAGTCCTGGACCGTTGACACGGCGGACAAGAAGATCCTGGATGCGATTCAGAGGATCTGCCACCGCGATCCGCTCTCCGGAAGGGTTGTTACGGGCGGCATTGTCACCGCAAAGGATTCGAGCTGGCTCATCAGCTGGACGATCAACCGCCAGGGACAGTTCGAGGACCAGCCGGACGACCACTGCCTGATCTGGGTCTACGGCCTCAACTGCTGGGATGATCTCGGTGACTATGTGAAGAAGCCGATGTATGAGTGCACGGGCGAGGAGCTCTGCGCGGAGTGGCTGTACCACATCGGAATTCCGGTTGACGAGATCGATGATCTCGCGAAAAATGCATGCAACACGACGCCGTGCATGATGCCGTACGTCACGTCATTCTTTGAGCCGCGCGCATACGGCGACCGTCCGCTCGTCGTCCCGAAGGGCTCTGTCAACCTCGCGTTCCTCGGCCAGTACGCGGAGACGCCGCGTGATACGGTCTTCACGACGGAGTATTCGATCCGGACGGCGATGGAGGCTGTCTATACGCTCTGCAACGTCGACCGCGGCGTGCCGGAGGTCTGGGGCAGCATCTATGATGTCCGCGATCTGATCGTTGCCGGTGTCAAGATGAACGACGGCAGGATGATCAAGGACTGGCCGATCAGCGGCGCTGAGAAGGCCGGCATTATGACCGCTCTCAAGTTTGTGAAGAATACAGACATTGAGAAGCTCCTCATTGACTGCGGCGCGGCTGAGAAGTCGGACTTTGAGTCGGTATTCGACCGCTCGAAGGATGAGGACGAGACAATCGGCGATAAGGCGAAGAAGGCCGGGACGGCAGCGGCTGTCACGGCGGGCATTGCCGCAGTGGCCGGCATCGCGGCAAACGCGCTGAAGAAGAGAAAATAAGCGTAACTATTCAGCACCCCAGACTCGGAACGCTCCGCGTTCCTCGTTGTGGGCGGACAGAGCGGCTTCGCCGCTTGCCCGCCCCTTGGAAAACTTCTGAAACCGTTTGGCGAGCAAGCTCTCCGTCCGGCTTTCATCAGTTTTCCAAGGGGTGCTGAATAATTACAAATAAGCATATCCCCCCTCAGACAGAAGGACCAGGGAGGCAGGCTAAGGCCTGCTCTTCCTGGCCCTTCTTTACGTGTGGCGGGGGCCTGTGGAGGCTCCTGCCCTTGCGAAAGCGCTGGCTTATCAAGGTATCACGGACGCATTTTGAGAGTCTCCCTGTCTGTTTGCGGGAGACGTTCATTGTCTGAACCGGCTCTCAATCTGTCCTGAGCGCAGTCACCGGGTCGCTCTTTGATGCCTTGCGCGCCGGGATGAGTCCGGAGAGCAGCGTCAGCGCGACGCTGAGCGCGATGAGCGCGAGCGCGGCCGGTATCGGCAGAGCGGCGGTTACGGTCATTTCCTGCGACAGGTGGCGGATCACGCTGTTCACAACCGGGATGAGAAGAAGCGTCACGCCGATGCCGATCATACCGGCGAGGAGACCCGTGATGAAGGTCTCGGCGTTGAAGACCTGCGCGATATTGTGCTTTGACGCGCCGATCGCGCGCAGAATACCGATCTCCTTTCTCCGCTCGAGCACGCTGATATACGTGATGACGCCGATCATGATGGACGAGACGACGAGCGAGATCGCGACAAATGCAATGAGCACATAGGTGATCATGTTGACGATTCGCGTCACGGACGACATCATGGTCCCGACCATGTCGGTGTAGGTGATGACCTTGTCGTCCTCGCCGGCGTCCTTCATTTTCTGATTATACTTGTCGAGAATCGCTGTTACATTGTCCTTCGCCGCAAAATCCTTCGGATAAATGCTGATTTCTGAAGGATTGGCCGTGTCCGCGTAGCCGAAGTCCGCGAGATTGCTCTCATAGGTCGTGTCGGAGCCGCCGGACATGAGAGAGGAGAGAAGGTCCCTGATCTCATCGGCCGACATGTTCATTGAGATCGCGGACGCGAAGGTATTGGGGTCGATCTGGAACATGCCGGAGAGGCTGCTCTGGAGTGAGTTCATGTAATTCGTCATGGCCGCGCTGATCGTCTTCTCAAGCTGCGAGCTGACCGAGGCGATGACCGTCTTCATCGCATTTCCGACCTGCTCGCTGAGCGCCGAGGCGAGCGAGCTCATCGCTGAGCTCAGCTGGGACTCGAGCCTTGCCTTAAGCGCGCTCGTGTCGATCATGGAGGCGGCCGATTCCGTCAGCATGGACTGGACCTCACTCGATGACAGATACGAGGCAAAGGACTGTGTGAGCTTTGTCGGATCGGGCAGGTTATTGGCCCTGGCGTACGAGGTATAGCCATTTGCGAGCGCGGAGACGAGCCCGCTTATATCATCTGACGTAATCTCAATAGTTTTGAATTTCCCGATGATTGTGGCAGCGGCGTCACTGATCGCCTTCTGCGTCGTCTCATCTGCGAGATATTTCTCGAGATTTTCGGCAAATGCGTTCGGATCGAGGTTATTGTCCGTGACATACTGCTCGTAGCCGGACATGATCGTCTCCAGCATGGACGTGATGTCATCCGTCGAAATGAGGCCATCCGCCTTCTCTTTTACAATTGCGAGGACCTGGTCACGGATCAGCTGCTTTGCGTCATCTGAGTTTAAGTACTGCGCGAATGCGTCTGAGAGCCTGGTGTAATCGGTCGACGGATCCTGGGCGCTGTAGGTCTGGTAGCCAGACAGGATTTTCCGGAACAGGTCCTCAAGGCCGCTCTGCGTCACATTGAGCTTCACGCCGGAGAGAAGGCCTCCGACATTGAGTGAGTCGGCGGACGGAAGCGCGGACGCGAGCGCTGAGGGGTCAATCAGACTGCCGAGGTCCATGCTGCCAAGATCGATATTTGCGAACGCGTCGGACAGCTGCGAGGTGTCGATGGATGAGAGGTCCACCTTGCTCATGTCGGCGGAGAAGGCCTTCTGGATGGCGTCCGTGTTCACGGTAAACAGCTTGCTCATATCGAGCGTGTCAGCATCCTCCTCTGCGCCGAAGCTCTTGCCCGTGAGGACGTTGGTGTCGGGCGTCTTCAGCTGGGCCTTGACGACGTCGCTCTCCGCATTTTCCCTGATCAGGCTGTCGATCAGGGAGTGCGGATAGTTGACGCCGCTGCTTAGCATGGCGGCGCCGGTCTCGGATTTTGGCTGCACGATGCCGACAATCGTGAGGTCCTCGCCGCCCTCGGCGAGGCTCTGGACATAGGCGTCGTTGTCGGACTTATCGGTGTACACGCCATACTCACTGTCGTACGTATAGTAGCTGCTGTTGTTCACAAGCTTGAACGAGAGCCCTAAGAAGTCGCTGTAGCTGAGGGATGCGGCGTCATCCGCGCCGGAGGAGACGCTCTCCGTGGAGCTTGCGCTGCCTGCGGCGGAGTAGACGCTTTTCGAGGAACTTTCTTCGGCTGAATTGTCTGCCTTCGGCGCAGCGGAGGAGGCTGTGCTCCCGGAATCCGGAACGACCGCTTCTTTGGCCTGCGCGGCAGAACCCGCAGACGAAGAGCCCGAGCCGGTCAGGTCCTCCACATATCCCTTCATCATCGCCGTGAGCTCCGACTCGTCGCGGAGCCCGAGCGCATACAGCGTGATGTCACTCACGCGGCCGCTGCTGTCCAGAACGAGGACGAGCTCATGGTCATTTTTCGGCCAGTGGCCGGCCTTCACCGAGTACTGGTCTTCGTAGAGGCTCTCATTTTCCGGGAGCGGGTAAAAGATGTCGCTGCTCATGGCACTGCTCATGAAGCTCGTGACCTCGTTGCCGGTCAGATTTGAGAGCGTGTCCTGAAAGACCTTGTTCGGGCTGACCTGTGTGTACTTCGCGGAGCCGTCATTTGCCGTGCCCTGCCGGAAAATCTGCGGCGTGATGTCGTAGCTGTACTCAATGGCGTTTACGTAGCGATTAATGCCGCTCTTGCCGCTGTCAAGATACTTCTTCAGTGACGCGAGGTCGTTGCTGCTCATTTTCTGAAAGAAGCTCGAGGCGATGTCCTGCACGCCGACCGCGCCGCTCTCCGTGCTCTCTGTGCTCCCGTTATTTGAGCCGCTCATGCCGCTCATGAGAGAGGAGAGGTCGTAGCCGGTCTTCTCGATCTGAAGCGGGTACTCGGAGAGCGTCTCCTCCTCCTGCGTGGCGATCGAGTGGTTGACGCCGTTTGAGAGCGACAGGATGAGCGCGATGCCGATGATGCCGATCGATCCGGCAAATGCAACCAGCAGCGTCCGCGCCTTCTTCGTCTTCAGATTATTAAAGCTAAGATGGAGTGCCGTGAGAAATGACATGGACGCGTGGCCGAGGTTCCTGTGGACGGGCGCGGCCTCCGTCTCTTCCGGCATATACGGATCGGAGTCGGACTCGATTTTTCCGTCGCGGATACTCACGATTCTGGTCGCGTACTGCCTGGCAAGCTCCGGGTTGTGCGTGACCATGACGACGAGGCGGTCCTTTGCGACCTCCTTCAGAAGGTCCATGACCTGCACGCTCGTGTCACTGTCGAGAGCTCCCGTCGGTTCATCCGCGAGCACGATGTCCGGGTCATTGACGAGGGCGCGCGCGATCGCGACGCGCTGCATCTGTCCGCCGGACATCTGGTTCGGCTTCTTGTGCATCTGTTCCCCGAGACCGACCTTTCGCAGGGCCTCCTCGGCGCGCTTTTGTCTCTCCGCGCCGGAAATGCCGGAGATCGTGAGGGCGAGCTCGACATTTGAGAGGACTGTCTGGTGCATGATCAGGTTGTAGCTCTGAAAGACAAAGCCGATTGTGTGGTTCCGATACGAGTCCCAGTCCCTGTCCCTGTATTTTTTTGTCGATACGCCGTTGATAATGAGATCGCCGCTGTCATAGCGGTCGAGTCCGCCGATGATATTGAGCAGCGTCGTCTTGCCGGAGCCGCTGGGCCCGAGGATCGCGACAAATTCGTTGTCCCGCAGATTGAGACTCACGCCGCCGAGTGCCTGCTGGACGTAGCCGCCGGTCTTGTATTGTTTTCGTATATCCTTGATCTGAAGCATTTCATTTCCTTTTCTTTAAAGCAGCCGGTTGGAAATTCCAGAAATTGAGAATTTCAGGAACTTAATCATACCGCAGTCATTTTGGAAAATGAACAGCGACTTTGTGAGTTTACGTTTCTTTTAGAATATGTACGAAGAGACGGCGGCGGAGCGAAGGCTTTGCCGCCGTCTGTCTGAATAACTTTACATGTTCTTTTCATTTTCTTCAGAAAAACTTTACGAGATTAACGCGGCATCACTGCAATGCGTCTGCTTGAGAACTTCCTGAATCTATAGTATAAAAAATAAGCAATATTGTGGGAATGCGCAAATTTCTTCCATGACAGGACCTTCCGAGGCTTGGAAGCCTGCGTCATATATATACAGGAGCTCACGATCCGGTATACTTCTTGTGTAATTTCTTGACATTGATTTACACAGCCCTTACAATGTTGTCTAAGTTCACCTATAAAAGCGGTCTGCTTGGATCAGATTTTGTAGGTAATACATACATATTCTTTGTGAAACATCTGAGGCAATGGTGCGGCGGGTGCCATTGCTTTTTTCTTGGCGTTTCATAACCAGAATGTGAAAATCAGTGAAAAGAGGATAAAAAGTTGGCAAAGTATATCGTGAAGAGAGTCCTGCTGGCCATTGTCACACTGTTCCTGGTCTGCTTTATCACCTTTTTCGCCATGAACGCAATTCCCGGCGGACCGTTCAACGGTGAAAAGGCAAAAACACAGGCAGTCATGGACGCATTGAACAAGCGCTACGGACTCGACAAGCCTGTTGGCGTGCAGTTTATTAATTATATGAAGAATCTTCTTCATGGAGACTTCGGCATCTCCCTGAAGACGGGGCGAAGCATCGCAAAGACGATTCGTGAGTCGTTCGCGATTTCCGCTAAGCTTGGTCTGATGGCGGTTGTCGTCGCTCTGGTATTCGGTATTGTGCTCGGATGTCTCGCCGCTCTGAAGCGCAACACATGGATTGATCATGTCATCATTTTCTTCGTCACCTTATTTACGGCGATGCCGTCCTTTGTCGCGGCGTCGTTCCTGCTCCTCATTTTCTGTATCCAGCTCGGCTGGGTGCCGGTCTGGAGCACGGCAAATCCGAATTATGTCCTGCCTGTCATCGCGCTCTCGCTGTCACCGATGGCGACGATCACCAGGCTGACGAAGACGAGTATGCTCGACGCGCTGGGACAGGATTACGTCCGCACGGCGCGCGCGAAGGGCGTAAAGCCGCTCAAGGTCATTTTCGTTCACACGCTCCGGAATGCACTGATTCCGGTCATCACGTATGTCGGACCGCTCATTGCTTCGATTCTGACAGGCTCTCTTGTCGTCGAGAAGATTTTCACGATCGGCGGCCTCGGCTCGAAATTCGTCGACAGTATCACGAACCGTGACTACACCATGATCATGGGTACCACGATCTTCCTTGCGACGATCATGGTTATCATGAACCTGCTGTCCGATATCGTCTACAAGATCGTCGATCCGAGAATCAAGCTCGACTGACGGGCTCCGGAATCTGCTTAATTATTCAGCACCCCTTGGAAAACTGATGAAATCCGAACGGAGAGCTTGCTCGCCGGACGGTTTCAGAAGTTTTCCAAGGGGCGGACAAGCGGCGAAGCCGCTCTGACCGCCCACAACGAGGAACGCGAAGCGTTCCGAGTCTGGGGTGCTGAATAGTTGCGAATCTGCTTAGTAAGGAGAATGTAAGAAATGGCAAAAAATCTGGATATACCAGCACCTAAGAAAAATAAGCTGAGCCTGCAGCTTGATCCGAAGGTCTTCGAGAAGGCCACGGATGAGGAGAAGAGACAGCAGGACGTCATGGCGAAGTCCACGACGTTCTTCCGCGACGGTATGAAGAAGCTGTTCCATAACCCGCTGGCTGTCATCTCAATGATTATTCTTGTTCTTGTCATCTGCGTCATGATTTTTGCGCCGATGATTGTCCCGTACGGCTACTCGGATATCATTTCAGTCAACGGACAGAGAGACAAGACGGCCGCGAACCTCGCGCCGTTTGAGTACTCCCAGGCGGAGCAGCAGTACATGAAGGAAAATAACGTCAAGCTGTTCCCGCATATCATGGGAACTGACGAGCTCTGCCGCGACTACTTTATCCGCGTCGTCTACGGCACGAGAGTATCGTTCCTCGTCGGTGTATTTGCGGCCCTCATGGTCCTCATCATCGGCTCAATTTACGGATCCATATCCGGCTATGCAGGAGGGCGCGTCGACCTAATCATGATGCGTATCGTCGACATCATATACTCATTGCCCGACCTTCTGATCATCATCCTTCTCTCGGTCGTCTTCAAGGAGACGATGGACTTTTCGAAGGTGCCGCTGATCGGAAAGCTGGGTACAAATATGGTCGCGATGTTCATCGTCTTCGGCCTTCTCTACTGGGTTGGCATGGCGAGACTTGTCCGCGGCGAAATCCTGACGATCAAGGAAAATGAATACGTCCTCGCGGCGAAGTCGATGGGTGCCTCTTCCGGCAGCATCATCCGGAAGCACATCCTGCCGAACTGCCTCTCCGTCATCATCATCACGACGGCGCAGGAAATTCCGTCCGCCATCTTCACGGAGTCATACCTGTCCTTCCTCGGCCTTGGTGTTGCGCTTCCGATGCCGTCTCTCGGCTCTCTGGCAAACACGGCCCGCTCCGGTATGCAGTCTTATCCGTGGAAGCTGATCTTCCCGGCGGCTATGATCGTTCTCATCGTCCTTGCGTTCAACCTGATCGGCGATGCGCTTCGCGATGCCTTCGATCCGAAGCTGCGCAAATGAATTTTGTCCGCACGGTCTTGGCGGATTTATGATGAGAAAGGGAACCAATTATGGCAGAACATGAAAACGGTGCCGCTTCGGCGGCCAGAGAGGACGAAACACCTGTCCTCTCCGTGCGCAATTTACATACTTCATTTTTCACGGATTCCGGCGAGGTGAAGGCAGTCAACGGCGTGTCCTTCGATGTCGGAAGAGGCAAGATTCTCGGCGTCGTCGGCGAGTCCGGCTCCGGAAAATCGGTCACGGCGTACTCGATTATGCAGATCCTCGATGAGGACGGCAAGATCATCGACGGCGAGATCCTCTACAAGGGTGACAATATTCTGAAATGGGACAAGCAGAAGATGGCGGATTTCCGCGGCAATAAATGTTCCATTATTTTCCAGGACCCGATGACGGCCCTGAACCCGGTCTTTACAGTCGGCTGGCAGCTCCGCGAGGCGCTGCAGCTCCACACCAAATACAAGACGAAGGAGGCCGCGACGAAGCGCGCGGTCGAGCTTCTCACGATGGTCGGCGTCAATGAGCCCGAGAGCCGGATCAAGCAGTATCCGTTCGAGCTCTCCGGCGGTATGCGCCAGCGTGTCATGATCGCGATGGCCCTCGCGTGCGAGCCGGATATCCTGATTGCCGATGAGCCGACGACAGCTCTCGACGTCACGATTCAGGCTCAGATCCTTGAGCTCATGAAGGACCTGCAGAAGCAGCTCGGCATGGCGATTATCATCGTCACGCATGACCTCGGCGTCATCGCCTCCATGTGCGATGAGATCATCGTCATGTACGGCGGCCGCGTCTGCGAGCGCGGCACGGCGGATGACATCTTCTACAGACCGCACCATGAGTACACGAAGGGCCTGCTCCGCTCGATCCCGCGTGCGGACAACATGAAGCAGAAGCTTGTTCCGATTGGCGGAACTCCGATCAACCTTCTCGCAATGCCGAAGGGCTGTGCCTTCTGCCCGCGCTGCGACGCCGCGATGAAGATCTGCCTCTCGGAGATCCCTGAGGAAATGAAGATCGCGGACGGACACTACGCGTCCTGCTGGGTCAATGTCAGGGATAAACAGATGGCCGAGTCCGGCAAGAAGGAGGCGAACGCGTAATGGCGGCAGAACAGAAGAAAAAGAGTGATTATCTGGTCGAGGTCAAGGACCTGAAGGAATATTTTCCGGTCAAGACGGGGTTCCTCAAGACCATTCCGCTGAAGGCCGTCGACGGCGTCAGCTTTAATATCAAACCGGGCGAGACCCTCGGTCTCGTCGGCGAGTCGGGCTGCGGCAAGACAACAGTCGGCCGCACCCTGCTCCGGCTCTATGAGCCGACAGGCGGAGAATTCCGGTTCGACGGAGAGCTTGTGACAGACAAGAACATTTTCCGTCTCCGCAAAAAGATGCAGATGGTGTTCCAGGACCCGTATTCCTCACTCGATCCGCGTATGACGGTCGAGGATATCATCGGTGAGCCTCTCGATGTCCATCATCTCTACACGACAAAGCAGGACCGTCACGACAAGGTCATGCACCTCATGGAACTGGTCGGCCTCAACGCGGAGCACGCGACGCGCTACGCGCATGAGTTTTCCGGCGGCCAGAGACAGCGTATCGGCATCGCCCGTGCGCTGGCGGTCAACCCGAGCTTCATCGTCTGCGATGAGCCGGTTTCGGCCCTCGACGTCTCGATTCAGGCGCAGGTCATCAATATGTTCGAGGATCTGCAGGACAAGCTCGGCGTCGCGTACCTCTTTATCGCGCACGACCTGCTTGTCGTCCATCATATTTCTGACCGCATCGCGGTCATGTACCTCGGCCGGATCGTCGAGGTCGCGGATGCCGATGAACTGAATAATCATCCGATTCATCCGTACACGCTCTCCCTGCTGTCCGCGATTCCGATTCCGGACCCGGAGACTGCAAGGCACTCCCACCGGATTATCCTGGAGGGCGATGTCCCGTCACCGCTCCATATGCCGACCGGCTGCCCGTTCCGCACGCGCTGCCGGTATGCGACCGAGCACTGCGCGGCAGAGTGCCCGCCGCTCACAGACCGCGGCAACGGTCATATGGTCGCCTGCTGGGAGAAATGATACAAATCTGCCTGTGAAACCGATTTCGGCAAGGCTTTTTCTTGACGGTTTTGCACAGGCGCGGTATGATTCCATGTATCACGAGGCCGTGTACAAAGGAAGGCACGGCCTCGATGATGGCGGTTTTTAAAGCCGCTGATAGAAAAAAGGAGGAAAGGTTATGAAAAAGAAACAGGTTTTAGCCTGCACGCTGTCCGGCGCTATGGTCGTCAGCATGCTCGCTGGCTGCGGCAGTGCAATGACATCCAAGACCACAGCATCAACAGCCGCTGGAACCGGCTCAGTTGTCACGACAGAGTCTTCCGGTACAGGTTCGATGGCGGACGCATTTAATGCGACTGACGTCAACAAGACACTGAATGCCCTGATCAAGGGCGATTCCCAGGCTCCGGACTGGTCCGAGTATGATTCTCTCATCGATGAGATCCGCAAGGACACAGATCTCAAGGACCGCGAGGCAAAGCTTCATCAGGCAGAGGATATGCTCATGGCGACAGGAGCTGTCTGCCCGATCTACTATTACAACGATCTGTATCTTGAGAACACAGCATTCTCAGGTGATTTCGCGACTGTCTTCGGTACAAAGTACTTCATGTATGCGAAGAAGGACGGCAAGAATGTCGACAAGATGAACATCAACCTCGCGTCTGAGCCGGACCATCTTGACCCGGCGCTCAACTCGACAGTTGACGGCGCTGCTCTTGCGGCGAACTCCTTCGTCGGTCTCTACACATACAACTCTGACGGCGACATCGTCGCAGCTCTTGCTGACGGTGATCCGCAGGTCTCTGATGACGGTACAGAGTACACAATCAAGATGAAGACAGGCCTCAAGTGGTCTGACGGCTCCACACTGAACGCAAACGATTTTGTGTATTCCTGGAAGAGAGCAGCAGATCCGGCTACAGCATCTGACTACTCTTACCTCTTCGCTGTTTTTGATGGCTATTCAGAGGACGGCTCCACACAGATCAATGTCCAGGCGACAGATGACAACACAATCACCTTCAAGCTTGCAGCACCGTGCCCGTACATGATGCAGCTCCTTGCGTTCCCGGTCTTCATGCCGGTTCCGCAGAAGTCTGTTGAGGCGGCAAATGCAGACGGCTCCAACCCGGGCGCATGGGCTTCCGAGGCTGGCTTCGTCACAGACGGCGCTTACACATTAAAGACATGGAAGCACAACGAGTCCATGACCTATGTCAAGAACCCGAACTTCTATGATGCAGACAACGTATCTGTCGACGAGCTTGACTTCATGCTTTCCGCTGATGACTCCGCAATTCTTGCAGCATTCCAGTCCGGCGACCTCGATTACGCGGATACAGTTCCGACAGGCGAGATCCAGAACCTGAAGGATACACCGGAATTCCACGTCATCGACAACCTCGGTACATATTATGTCTGCTTCAACGTCAACAGCGATATGTTCAGCGGCATGACAGCTGTTCAGGCTGCTGAGACGAGACGTGCGCTTTCGATGCTGATCGACAGACAGTACATCGTTGATACAGTCGGCCAGACAGAGCAGAAGGTTGCTACATCCTTCGTTCCGATCGGCATGAGCGACGGCAACGGCGGCACATTCAAGCAGAACGATTCGGATTACACATATCCGGACAAGGCTTCTGTCGGCTACTATCCGGAGGATGTCGATACGGACGACGCAATCGCGCTCCTCAAGGACGCTGGCTTCAAGTTCGGCGACGACAACAAGCTTTCTGCTGAGACACCGCTGAAGATCAACTACCTGACAAATGACGGCACCGGCCACGAGGGTGTCGCACAGGCGATCCAGCAGGATTTCGCTGCCATCGGTATCGATATGGAGATCTCCGTCGAGGATTGGCAGACATTCCTCAATGACCGTAAGTCCGGCAACTTCGATGTTGCCCGCGGCGGCTGGCTTGCAGACTATGATGACCCGATCAATATGCTTGATCTGTTCACATCTGCTTCCGGCAACGACGATCCGCAGCTCGGAAAGTGATGAAAATATCGAAATAAAAAGGTCCCGGGACGGCTGAGCCGCCCCGGGATTTTTTCTTTGCCGTGCGCCT
>Ga0256404_1004178_pt1 | contig 27648 bp, 19 predicted proteins | sample RumenRJG_01DNA_FD_185990 | JGI IMG/M metagenome (GOLD analysis project Ga0256404, IMG submission 185990) | Bovine rumen microbial communities from Lethbridge, Alberta, Canada - RJG_01 | ecosystem: Host-associated > Mammals > Digestive system > Stomach > Rumen | place: Canada: Alberta | collected...
TGTTGTCATAAACAACACGTGCCCGTTCGTCAGTCGTCGCATATTCAATTCCGAAATCGGCCCTTTCCTGAACCGTGTTATTCTGGTCATCTATAACACCGGTTCCCTTGATCACGGCATCGTTCGCTTTTACTTCCTGATATACAGACGTATTGACACCGCACTCGATAATCCTGTAATCATATAGTTCCGTACCTTCCGGGAAGGTATCCGTCGGGAAATTGATATCGACCGTCTCATCCGGTTTCAGGATGAAGACATCCTGATATGTCTTCCCCGCGATTCGTTTAGAACTTTCATATGTACAGGGTACCGTAGAATCTTTATAGAATACGTAATTTGTATTCCTTTCAGGATCTTCACCACCGGGTACGGCGTTGCTCAGATACTTAGGATCGGAAATCGTATCCCCGGTCTTTGTCCTGTAAATGATCTGATACGGGAACTCTGCCAGGACCGTTTCTGCTGTCGTTACACCGGAAAGCTTCTTCGTCAGCTGAGCCGTTCCCGGTTTGATGGAAGCGAGGTTGAACCGCATGTGAAGATTGGAAGAACCTGCTCCCCGTTCCAGATAATAAATCTTCATTGTGTGCGTGGTATAATCTTTAAAGATTTCACCATCAAATATTTCATTAAGGTATTCTTCAACTTCTGTATCTGACTTATCCGGATTACGGGACCTATAGTTACTCTTAAAAAGCTCTCTCAGAGACGTTTCCTTTCCATTTACATGGACAACACCGGTTTTATAGTTGACATCGCCTGAAATAGCGCTGTGAATACCGCCAAGATCAATGATTAATTCGCCGTCGACAAACAGCCAGAAATCATCGTCTCCGGTAAATTCATAGATAATATCGTGGCCCCAGTCGTCCAGTCCATTCGGTGTCTGTGTAAAGGTCGCCGTTACCTCCATGCCGAAATAGTAGTCCGGAGCAAAATTGGTATTCGATTTCTGCACCAGATACATTGTCTCGTATTTTCGCGGATCAGATTCCGAAAGCGCAGCGGAAGATATGGCAGTTGTATTCTTGTTTACCGAGAATATACCCGCAGTGATGTCATTATAGGGCCAGAACAGTCCATGTGTATGTGTTGCTCCTGTAACATTATCACTGCCGATTTCCTTATATACCACAAATTCATTGGCACTCTGATCAAGATGAGCAAAATTCTGCACACTGTCATACTCAAAGTATCCGGTCGCGTTATACGTGCTGGCTATGAACAGATGGTTGACCTCCGGTCTGTCTGCAAACCATGCTGATAAATCGTTTCCTGCTTTTGTAATCGGGTATCCGCTGTCGCCAAGCCTGGTATTTAACAGTCCCACTTCCGTGTTATATTGATGAAATTCATTATCACTTCCGAGATAGTTCGACATCTGTGAACGAACACTACCGTCATTATTGCCTACATAAAGATCCGTTCCGAAATTGACCATTTTCATGGTAATTCCATATTGTTCATGATCTACGGTCGAAACCGTGGTCAATTCATCATCGACAGGGAGATCCTGGACAATCGCAAAGTAGAAATCATCCGCTTCTGACAGAGGGCATGAGACAACTTTCCCTGTAGTCATATCGGCCTTTAATCCTGCATAGGCATAGTATGCGTCGTCCCAGGCTACAATCGGCGAATAATATAGTCCGTTACGGCGCCCATTCAGGTTCAATCCGATCATGCCGTCGGAAAGGATCTGGTCATTTGATTTCTGCGGAGCTAAAAACTGATTGGAATATTGATTATACAGATCATAGTAATAGTTCGGGTCCGTCGTCCCTTCCCAGTAATACTCCACAAAATTCCAGAGCATGGAATTCAGACGGCCGCCGACCCATTCAATCGAGTCTCCGCTCTCGTAACAACGCACCAGGCTGCCGTCCTGGTCGACAGCATAAAATTCGTATTTCTTTGTTGTATCATTCCATACTCTTGTATATATGATAATTCTGGAACCATTGGTAATGCTCTCGTCGGAAACGCTCACCTTTTGGGCGGAATAAGTCATGAAGTAATCATTTGTAAGTTCAGATTCCTCCACCAGGTTCAGCCATTCACTTCCTGCCGTTCCCCCGATCTTAAATCCGCTGTCTACGTCGCCGCTGTAGGCAAGCGTTCTGTCCCCGATTTTTAAGCAAATCTTTCCCGCATTGCTTCCGGTTCCAGGAACCACACGGATCATGCAGCTGTCATCGGGTGTGCTGACCAGCGAAAGACCTTCGGAAGCTGTTCCGATCCTGAGGTATTTCGTGCTTCCATCCACCACGGTTGTAAGATAATAGTTATCTCCTTCGATGAAATGGAAGGTCCAGAAGCTCAGATCACTGTTGTCCGGAACATAGAGTTTGGCTCCGTTTTTGGGTTTGGACATGACAGTAAGAGCTAAGGCATCTAAATTGCCGGCCGTTTCATTGCTGTCTGCCATCAGCCCCTTCCCCATGATGCCGTCGATCCAGTACATCAGGCCATAGGTCTTTCCGTCCAGATCATAAGAGTCCTGATCGGTGCCGATATAATACCAGATATAATAAGAGGTATCTTTATTCTGTGCGTCAAAGATATTATCGTGCTGATACCAGCGCAGGTTATTGTCATTATTAAACCTGATTTTCCAGGTTGCATAGTTCCCTGTTCCGGACACGGAAAGCGTACAGGGTGTTTTCAACGTCTCATCCGTGGTAAGAATGATACTATAGGGAACCGCCGTCGCTGTCGTATCATATGTCGCATACAGTTTGTTGCCGCTGCCATCAAGGCAATAGATATAGAACTGACTGCTCTGCCCTTCTACAGGCTCAAAATAATACAGCGCGGCATCGTCCGTAGGATATGCGCGATTATTTGAAGATCTTTCTATTCCGAAAAGACCCTGTATGGTTTTATTGCCATTTGAATGAGCTGTTGTGTTATTTCTCAGATAACGATTTCCGGTTGAACCGATATATAATCCGGCTGCAGCCTTTTCATTTAACTCTGTCAAGGAAGAAACCCTTGCCCATCCCGGCTGAATAGCGGCAGGCCCCTGGACGATCGCATAGGCCGAAAAGCTGTCTGTCTGGAACGTAACGGTATCTCCATCCGCAGTGTTTTCGAGCAATTCCGGATCTATAGTATCTGTATCAGCGTCTTCGGCAAAATGGACGATCTGGATATCGTCATTGATACTGTCCTTATCAAGAAGCCGGATCTGAACATCTACAGGAGCCTTCAGTGTTACCTTCTCTCCGTCTGTATCCAGAATGCTGATATCCAACACCTTAATATAACTAAGGGAAGCTGCCTCGCTATCGATCATGGCCGCCGTCTGCTCTACATAATCATCATATTCAGCATCTTCTTCTGTAAACTCTGTTACCAGAAGCTGCGCTCCTTCCGATATTCCCGCCTCTTCGCCATATGTGACAGTTACCTCATATGTGCTGCCGTCTGCAGTGAGGTATGTGGTCTCAATCGTCTCCGTCCCCACAATTCTCAGAACTCGTAAGGGTAAAGGGGATTTTCAGTTTCTCATAATATACCCGAAAAGGGCTGGATTTTTGAAGAAAACGGCAAAAAAAGGGCTGATTATTTTTACTGATTGCTGTTCCGAGTTGGTCGGAACAAAGAAGGGGAAATGCGGGGATTGATGGAGGATTGAAGAAATAAAGAAGCCCACCAGGCAGGTTTCCGGTTGTGTAGGTTCTTACACAGGGGGATCGTTGCCAGGTGGGCAGAAAGATCAAAAAAATAGGACGTTGCCTTAGCACCGCCCCGTCAAAACCATTACTGGTTTTTTATGTTGAGTCAAGGATACACCATTTTGAGCCGTTTGTCAATCTGTAGAAAGACAGTTTTCACGAGATTTCAGGGCATCAAACAATGCAGTTTTCCAAAAGGCAAGCCCCAAATCGGATGCCTTGATTAGAGTCTCCATAGCACCTATGCCTTATGAAGGCAAGAATCCTTCGATCATTTTACAGGCGAATTCGTATGTAGTCGTAATCAGATTGTTTCCTGCAAAGAATGCCTTCTTTTCCTTTACCCTGCCTCTGAAGAGTTCCTTCAATTCCTGCACCCTGTGTTCACGAACCTTTCCTTGAACGATCAGGCTGTACGCATACAGCAGCGCCGTAAATTCCAGGACTGTCCTGCTCGACAGTTTCTTCTGTCTCTGCGATGTTGATACCACCCCGAGGTTGCGAACAGCTACTGTGAGTTCCTGTGGTGGCACACTTGTGCCCGAAGGAATATTGCAGAGCATGCAATTATCATGTGAGACGCCGTTTCTCAGACTTCTTACGAGATTAAGGACTTCCCATGATGTGAACATAGATATTCCTCTTGTATCGCAATAGAACCGGTAAAAAGAAGCAAGATCGCCAAATGTGAGGCATTCACACAGCACCCATGCCGGACAGTCATCGTATGCGGTAATCTGAGTAGTTCTTCTTCCTGTAGCTGAATCCACTGTGGTTGTCAAAGAGAAATATTTTTTTATCAGATCACCTGTATGAGGCGATGACCTGGATTTCTCAATATTCCGAACCACATACGGATTTCTGTTCAGGAACTGCTCCACAATATCATAGCCATCCGTAGACGGATCGTTTTCGATAAGCTTCAGCAGATTCACAGATATCGAATGCTCGATGTCAGAACACATTCTCTTTACAAGAAACCGATAATGCATATCAATCACTGACAATTCTTTGAGGTATGCAAAATCCAGATTTACGTATTTTCCTGCGTTCGCTCCTGCGGGGAATTTCTGGAAGGAAACTCTATAGCATGCCGTACGCAGGTAATTATTTCTGTCAGACAGATACTCCGCCGCATCATCTTCAGAATCATATCTGAAAGAAATGCCTTTTTCATCCCGCATCTTTATCACAAGCTGCCGCGATGTCAATTTTGGTTTGTCCGTTTTGTTGCTCAATAATACCAACCCCTCATTTTCTTTGCTATAGTTATACCTCATACCGCTTGGCTTTTCAATCATTTCAAAGAAAACTCGTGACTGCCGTAAACAAAAAAAGCCCCCGTCTACGCCACCTCGCCGCTGTGTCTCTGATCACGCTTACCATGATCTCTTACACAGTTGCGAAGCTGCATAGACGGGGTAAAGAAGCTTCACACTTGCACCCTGACCTCAACTCCAGCCTTGAATTTCACTACCAGATGCTTTACCTTCACAGTAATGCTCCGGATGTACCTTTTGACCAGATCTTCAGAGTAGAAAGATGTATCTACCGGTATCCTGTCCGTCCGGTCATAGAAATCTGTCAGATCGTAACAGGCCGCACTGTGATCACAGGGGGCATTCTCTTTAGAGCCAGTCTCTCCAATACTGCTCTGATCATCCGTCTCTCCCTCCGTCACCATTCTGACCGAGCAGCTCTCTTCAATATCAGTGGGAGCTGCTTCACCATCAATCACCTTCAGCAGGCTCCGGATCTGAACTTCCTGTACCGCAAGCTCTGCTTTATCCATAAGCCTTGCTTCCCTCTGGAATTCCAGATCATCCAGTTCGTTTTTGATGTGCTCGATTGCTGCCTCCGCGCTGACATCTTCCTCTTCATTTGTGTACAGGAAGATCGTCCGCTGATCGAGCCGACCGGTTTCTGCGTAGTCGCTGATGATGCCTTCAAGCACACCCTTCCTCTCCTCAATCGCGTCAAGCTCACTGCTGATCGTCTCCAGCGGTCCCCACTCAATTCTCTCCTGCATCCGGATCAAATCTTCCCGGCAGTCAGACAGGCGGCTGAAAGCTTCTTCCACCGCTTCTTTGACCGCCTTCTCTTTTACAGCCCTGCCTGTGCAATACTTTTTCCTGCTCTGATGCCTGCAGCGCCAGACCGTTTCTTCGTATGGGGAGGAGCATCGTCGGTAAGTACTCTTGCAGTCACCGCAAAGGATTTTTCCGTTCAGGGCAAGGTGTAGGGTAGGACGTCCGGATCCTGCTTCCTTCTCCTGCTCCCTCCGCATCAGTTCCCCCTGGACTCTCATGAAGACTTCTTTTGGCACGATGGGAGGATGCGCATTTTCCACGTAGTACTGGGGGAACTCTCCGCAGTTCCTGGCCTTTTCCTTCGTCAGGAAGTCGACCGTGTAGGTCTTCTGTAGGAGCAGGTCTCCCATGAACTTCTCATTTTTCAGCATGGAAATGATCGTGCTGTGGTACCAGCGTTCTTTCCCTGTAGGGCTTTTGACACCGGCGGTTTCGAGCATTTCCTTAATCTCCCCGATGCTGTAGCCCTCAAGGAAGTCCCTGAAAATCTGACGGACCGTATCAGCCTCTTCCGGGACGATAGAGAGTTCTATGTCTCCCCGCTCTTTGGTGTAACCGAGAAATGTCGTATGGTTGAGCATGGGCTTGCCACGCTGAAACCCGTACTGCAGACCGATTCTTACATTTTTACTGATTGATTCCGACTCCTGCTGCGCCAGTGATGAGAGCAAGGTGATCATCAGCTCCCCGGACGATTCCATGGTGTTGCAATTCTCTTTTTCGAAGATCACAGGGATACCGAGGGCCTTGAGCTTCCTGATATTCTGGAGGCTATCGAGGGTATTTCTCGCCCATCTGCTGACGCTCTTTGTGATGACCAGGTCGATCTCATGGTTCTCACAGGCTTTGATCATGGCGAGGAACTGTTCCCTCTTTGCCGTTCCGGTCCCGCTGATCGCTTCGTCAGCGAAGATGCCGCCAAGCTCCCATCCTTCATGGTTCATGATGTAATCGGTGTAGTGGACAACCTGTGCCTCATAACTGGTTTCCTGGTTTTCATCGGTGCTTACTCTGCAATATGCCGCAACGCGCAGCTTCGGCTTCAAGGCTGATGTTCCGATGGTGTCCGGCTGTCTCGCCGGTATGATTCTTACTGCCATGTAGGCCTCCTTTCGCCTGGTGCATCCTTGTGAAACTTCTGGTCTGAGGAATGCAGCCTTATCTCGTCTGATTCTCTTCTCATCTCAGCAATTTCCGCTGCCGCAGCGGTCTCCCTGCCGTCAGAGGATTCTCTGATCATTCTGTAAAGGTGTGATGCGATATCCGCTGCCCCTGTGATCACAGTACTCACATCATCTGACAAGAACACGAATCTGCTCCTCACCGGAATCGGGTCAGAAGGTTTTGTGGTCGCAGGGTGCGTCCGCCTTGCCCGCTCCTCCTGCACAGAATGAAAAACCTCCGCTGTCATGAGCGGAGGAAAGACGTCTGTGCCGAAGTAGGTTTCGTTTTTCAGAAGCTGGTTAAGAGTTGATTCACTGAGCGGTATCTCGCTTGCCTTCTTTGATTCCTTCACAGACAGGCCGCTGAGATATAACTCTACGAATCTGCCGATCTTCGCAGCCTCCTCAGTGTCGGCAACGATGCTGCCTTTTTCAATTCTGTACCCGTATGGTATCTGTGCCATAGATCCTGCCTCCCTTCTACTGCTCATCGCTGCGGCTGAGCATCTCCATCAGTTCCAGCCCGCATTTCAGATGGAACGTGACCGACTCTCCTGTAATCACAGTGGCATGATCAGCGATTTCTGTGAAGATCTGATCTGTGTCCGTCGTTCGCCCGGATTTCCAGGTACTCACAACCCTCTTCAGATCTTTCGCCTCCCGCATCCGTAGGCTCTCCCCGCTGATCCGCTCCACCTCTTTTTGTAGTGCAGTCTCCCCCGTTTCCAGCGCAGCGATCCGCTCCCGGAATAAAACAGGCTCACCACATCCCTTTTGCAGGAGAAGCGTGAGCCGATCTTTTTCTTCGTGTATGGATTTTTCTTTTTCCCTGATCGCCGCCGCTTCCGGGCCGGCTGTTTCTGCCTCCTCAGCAGTCAGCAGTTCGATGTACAGATCAGCCAGCGGCATGAAGGCCAGCTTGTTCAGCATGGTGGCAAACGCATTTTTGATGCCCTGCTCCTGCTCCCGTCTCATGGTGCAGGACTGCGGGTCTGCTGTATGGGCACTGCATCCCCAGAAATGGCGTTTGCTGCCAGCGGCCTTGCCTGTGATTCTTTTCATCCTGCTTCCACAGCATCCGCAGACCAGTCTGCCGTATCGCGGGAAAAGCGGGAAATCGACTTTGTCAAAACCAGGTCGATCCGGTGGTTCTCGCAGTCGGCAATCAGGCGCTGCAACTCCGGCCTGGATTCTGTTTTTGTTCCTGTCACCCCTGCTTCCCAGTATATGCCGGAGAAGATCCAGTCAGGATTCGACCGGATGTAATCTTCATAGTGCTGGCGTTGGGATGTCATTGAGGTGCGCTGTGTGTCGCTGCCTGTAGAAACCCTGCAATATCCTGCAACGCGGAGTTTTGCGGCTGCGGTAGCTGCGGTTTCGATCACGGTCGTTTTCGTTGTTTCCGGGATCACAGCGGATATGGGCTTTGGAGAAGATATGTCTGCAAGAAGAGATGAAGTTCTTGCATGTGATCTTTTCTGTGTCCTCGCCGCTTTCCGCTCCCGGTCCCTGGCAGACAATACCGGCCGGACTTTTACTGTTTTTTCCATTCCGATTTTTCTCCTTTCCGGCAGGTGTAAGGCTGCCTTTTTCACCGTAGGATCGACTCCCCGGCGTACGTGGATATTACCTCTGTGTTGGCTGGATAGCAAGTTATAATAATAGGTAGAAGGGCAGATTCTCGGCATAAAACCAACAATCTTTCAGCCTCGTCTCTGCCACTTCTCTGGTGGTTTTCGCCACTTCTTTCTGGAGGATGCCGCCACCTCTCCAGCAGATCTGAGGAACGATATCTGCCCCACAATGCAAAGTAGTGAAAAGACATGAACACAGAAAAAGGCCGCCTGCGCAACCCTTCTCTGTAATTCTGTATTTGTCATGATTGCAGGAATAGTGTGCTCACACGGTAGCCATTTCCGCCTCCCTCGCTTTCTTCCGGATCCAGTACCTCTTCTGTCTTGCGTTCTTCATTTCCCGCTGACGTTTTGCGTAGTCAGTCTCCACCATCGTCCGGATGATCGTTCCGTGGTAGTCTTCATACTCCCCGATGCACATAGGATTCTTCAGGCTGTAGTTGGCGTAAATCCGGATCAGCTGGCGTCTGATTGCTACTCCGAAGTAGGTGGAGAACCGGGCTATGGAAGGGTTGTAATTCTCCTTTTGGATGATCTGCCACGCTGTGATCATGCCCTCCTGGATAAAATCGTCGGTGCTGTAATAATCCATCTTGCCCCTGTACATCTCTGCCTCATGCAGGGTGACCGGTCGGAGGTTCTGGAAAAGCTGACCGTAGGCATCTTCCTCCCCGTTCCGAATCATGGTTACCAGTTCTTCGTTTGTGTAAATGCTGTAGTCTTTCATGGTGCGCTCCTTATCTGCCAGGCTTCTGGCTCTGCTTTTTCTGAGTGATGTTTTGCACCGTTCGCGGTGGTTCCGCGCGGCGTAGTGTATTTATCACTCAGGTCAGCCGGATAGTCCACGCCTGTCCAAACGAATTACAGCACAAAGATGAAGGAGCGGATTTGTGTACATGTAACAATCAGCAACGGCAAGCAGATGAGGAGGGAGAATCCCCCTTTTCTCCTCTCCCCATCTTTACTTTGCCGTGCTATACTGGGGTCACATCAGATCGATCAGCCCTGCGCCGCAGTGCCTTTCATCTTCAGGATCTGAACAGCCTCAGGCAGAACAAGCTTGCCATCGACGCGTTCTTTCGCGACAAATGCGACCTGGCCGACACCGGCGTAGAGTTCGTGGAGGGCGGCGAAAGATCTCGCTCCACGGTCACCGATGTTGTAGTAGGAAAGGTCGCCAAATGCCATCACGGGCTGCCCTGCGGCGATTCCAGGTACAAACTGAGATGTGTGCACAGGATAGCCGAGCAGGCGGTCCGGCTCACCGGCACTCAGTGCGGGCTGCCAGAGATAGCCGTTATCGTTCTTCAGCTTGCGGATTGCTGCGAGGGTGGAATCAGAGGTCACAAACACAGCGTTTGTACGGTACTGGCGCTTCAGCTTGTAAACAAGGTCGATCACCTCATCCGCAGTGATGCTGTTTCCTGCCGTAGTCACACCGATCTGACCGCCCTTGGTGGCATGGAAGATTCCTGTCGGCTTGAAGGATCCATCCCCGATCAGGAACGCTTCTTCCTCCGCGTTGGCGATCGCCTTACCGAAAGCATTGATCAGGAAGGATTCCAGATCATAGGCGCTGTCTGCCAGAAGCTCCTCACTGACTTTGACAGCGACAGAGAGCTTGTACGCATCGAGGATCACCTGATCGAAGGTGGCGTCACCGAAGACCAGCTCACCGTTCTCTTCCACCCAGGAGGCGGCGGGTTTGCTGGCAGCGACATTGATCTTACGCTCTCCGCTGGTCTGGATCACAGTGGCAAGGGAACGGATCACATTCTCCTGCTCCAGGGCTTCGATCAGACGCTCATCGTACTCAGTCGGGACAAGGTACCCGCCGGAAGCATCCGTGCCTTCCATCAGGACGTTGCTGACGTTGCGGAAGTTGGAGCGGAGTGCCGTGAGCATAGCTTTCTTATATTCGTCAGACGCACGTCCGGTCTTGATGTCGGTAGAGACACCGGGACGGTTGATCAGCGGGGAACCGACAGGTTTCGCCATCTCAGCATCCAGTGCTTCGCGGCGCTCCAGGCGGGCGATTTCAGCTCCCAGATTCACAACATCTGCTTCCATGCGGTCATAGGTCGCAGCGTCCTCTGCGCTCAGAGTTCCGTTCTCGGTCTGGTGGGTGTCGAGGAAGTTCTTTGCAGCTTCCCATGCCTTTGCGCGGTTTTCACGCAGTTCGTTGATTCTAAGCATAATGCCTTCTTTCTCCCAGGAGATATGTGCCTGGGTCACAAGTATTATTGGCTCTGCCGTAGATTTGCAGAACCGTTTGAGATGAAAAATGCTCTCAAAGATCCGTAAGTAACAGATTGATGAGAGCAAAAGGTATGCCGCCTGACGTCTAAGATCATGGAAAGAACCCGGCAGACGGCATACATTTATAGAGAACAGCAGTCGCACGGGGGATATGTTACTGCTGAACCTTATCGCGATATTCAGTTGTAATGCCATATTCAGTTGTAGATGATCCCGCAGGATCGTTTCTGTGCTGAAAATCTATCATGGGTATGATGGTTTTCCCGGGGATATGATCACAGGTATATTTTTCTCCACCTGTAACCTGATCTCCGAAGAATCATCTTCTCCATGTTAAGATTTCAGGACGGAGACTCGCAGGATCGCTTCTGTGCTCAGATTTTCTAACCGTGGATAGAGATTTGGGGCAGGAAACGCATCAGAGGTATATCTGTATGCCCTGCATGTGTTCTCCAAATAATCGCTGGAAAATATCAAGCGAAAAATGAGCAGGTTCTACTGCTCTTTATCCCTCAGATTGTCAAGCCTCTCATACAGCGGCTTCACCGGAACCCCGGCAGATACAGCCAGCTTATTCATCAGGCAGAGATCCGTACTCCGCTGTGAGAACAGGACTGGCGGCTTCCGGTCAGTCGCAGGAGATACATCATTCTTCTGAAGGATGCCGTCAGCGAAGCCCATCTCAATAGCCTTATTGCAGTCCATCCAGGTCTCTGCGGACATCAGTTTGGAGATCTCCATCCTGCTCATTCCTGTTTTGATCTCATACGCCGTAATGATGCTGTCCTTCACAGCCTTCAGCATATCGATGGCTTTTTCCATATCTCCTTCGTTGCCCATCGCCACTGTCATCGGATCATGGATCATGATACAGCTCGTCGGTGCCATCAGGACGGTAGTCCCTGCCATCGCGATCACAGAGGCAGCGGATGCGGCGATACCATCAATCTTGACGGTTACGTCAAATGGATAATCCATCAGCATAGTGTAGATCTGAGATGCTGCAATACAGTCCCCTCCGGGGCTCGACAGCCAGACAGTGACAGGGCCTGTACCTGACATCAGTTCAGAGCGGAACATCTCCGGGGTGACATCATCTTCAAACCAGCTCTCCTCGGCTATCGTCCCGTAGAGGAACAGTTCCCTGGATGTGGGGTCGCCACTCCAGTTCCAAAAGTGGTTTTTATTCTTCATTTGGTCTCCTTCCTGGCTGCATCAGCGGTCTGCTCTGTGACTACATCAGCAGCCTGTTCAGTGCTTTCTTCTACATCGGTTGTATGGGAACTTGATGCATATATCCCGGCATCCTCCAGTTTGATCATCGCTCCCTGGATGAGATGGTAGTCACCGCCCTCTTCCTCGGAAAGAAGGTCCATATTCTCCAGCCTGCGGCAATCATTCACACTGAGGATCCCAGATGATACGCCTATACGGTAGCCTTCCATGCGGCTCTTATAATCGCCACGCAGCAAGCCATCAACATTAAAGCGGATGCTGTATCTGCGCTTCTCATCTGCATTCAGGAGTGCCTTCGTCATGCCCTGCTCCCACCGGATAATCCATGGGTTGAGTGTATACTTTACGAATTCCAGGCTCTGCTCCTCGATATTGGAGAACGTAGCCCTTGATAAATCCTGCAGCATATGCGGCGGGATGCGGAAGATCCGTGCGATCTCCGTCAGCTGATATTGACGGGTTTCCAGAAGCTGGCTGTCCTGGGGGCTCATGCTGATCGGTTTGAAAGTGACTCCTTCTTCAAGGATTGCAACTCTCCCGGCGTTCCCTGTCCCACCATATGCCTTCTCCCAGGAGTCACGGAGCTTGCTGACATCTTTGATCAGCGTAGGTGTCTCCAGCACACCTGCCGGTGTCGCACCGTTGGACAAAAACCGTGAACCATACTCATCAGCGGCGAGGCCCATGCCGACGGCATTACGGCAGGCTGCGATGGGCGACATCCCGACCAGGCCGTCATAGCCTAATCCCGGGATATGAAGTACATCCTCCGGCAGAAGGATCACATCCGTACTCTCCATTGTCGGCGGCTCCCCATTGAGACGCTGATAGCGGTAAAACAACTGACCGCGTTCGTCTCTCTCCACTGACATCTTATTCGGCATGAGGGGATACAGGCCGATCACCTCTCCCCTGCCATTCCGCAGGATCTGGGCATAGCAGTTGCCCCACAGTAATAGGTGCGTGACCATGACCTCCCGGAAAATGAAGGATGTCATCTCCGGGTTCGGCTCATCATGGAGCAAGGCATAGAGCGGATGGTCTTCCGCTTTAATCCGGTCTCCGTTAGGTCCCTTTTCGTAGAGGTGGAGAGGCAGGCTGGCAATGGACTCCGCCAGAATCCTCACACAGGCATACACAGCGGTCATCTGCATCGCCGTGCGTTCGTTAACTGCCTTCCCGGCTGTGCTCTGGCCGAAGAAAAAGCGGTAACCGGAACCGGCGGCTCTGTCCTCGGCCTTTCGTTTAAAAAATGATTGCAAAAGCGACATTTCTTTTTTCCTTTCATGAAAATCTTGCTGTCATAAGGGCATATGGATGATCACAACCCGCCATGGACGGCATAAATCCGCCATGGATGACCTTGACAGCAGTGTTATACTGTAGGCGTACAGACGCCTACAGAGGGGTTGACTTTTCACCATCGAGGGCGAAAAGTAGAGAGTCTTATAGAACTGGAGCAAAAGTGATGATCACAGCACCAGGATCCCCCTGTGCTCATACACGGATTCGGTCTTGCTGTTCTCGTTCCTGATTGCCCTATCGAGAGCCATCACAAGTGCCACCGCCAGATCGATCTTTTCCGTAGCTTTCGCTTTGGACAGCTTGATATTCCCGGCGGCATCGGTCTGTACGACGGCATTGTCCATGCACCACCGGAGCACCGGATGTCCGCCATGGGCGATCTTCCCTTCAAGCGTCAGGCGCATCAGTTCCTTTGTCGGCGGCGACATGGAAGCCATGCCCTGTCCGAAGGGGATAACCGTCATACCCTCATCACTGAGATGCTGTATCAGCATCTGGGAATTCCAGCGGTCATATGCGATCTCACGGATGTCGAATATTTCGCGCAGTTCAAGGATCTTTTCTTCGATGGCTTCATAATCGACAACGGAACCTTCGGTTGAAAAGATATATCCCTGCTTCTGCCAGAGATCATAGTTGACGTGGTCTTTCCGGCTCCGCTGCACTATCGTCTCCTCCGGGATCCAGGCGAAGGGAAGGATCTGGTATGGCTCGTCAGATGCTAATGGCGGGAACACCAGAACCAGTGCGGTCAAGTCCTGGGTAGAACTTAGATCCAATCCTGCATAACATTGACGGCCACGGAGGAAATCGATATCCACAGGAGCTTTACATTTATCCCACCGATCCATCGGCATCCATCTGACGACCTGTTTCGTCCAGATGTTCAGACGGAGCGTCTTGAACACATTCTCTTCTGACGGGTTCTGCATAGCGGATTCACAGGCTTCGCGGATTGCTGACTCCGGGAATGTCACGCCCATGGATGGGTTGGCTTTTCGCCAGGTCTCAGGTTTTGTCCAGTCATCATCGGGATCGACGGCGTAGACAACGGGATAGATCGTAGGATCAGTCTTGCGGTCATGTAGCAAATCCTGTGCTTTCTGGAACAGCTCATAGCCGATGGAATGGATGTTGTCACCTGCTGTGCTGATAATGAACTGAAGCGGCTGCTTACGTGCATCACCGGAACCCTTGGTCAGGACATTGTAGAGGTCCGGGTTCTTCTGGACATGGATTTCATCCACGATCACTCCATGGGCAGATACACCGTGGGCACGGTCTGCATCGGAGCTGAGTACCTGGTAGAAAGAATTCGTCGGCAGATAGATGATGCGCTTCCTGCTGTCCAGTATCTTGCACCGCTTCATGAGTGCCGGGGACAGGCGGATCATATCGGCTGCAACCGAATACACGAGCCCGGCCATCTGGCGATCAGCCGCAGCCCCGTATATCTCAGCCCTTTGCTCGTGATCGGCACAGAGGAGATACAGGGCAATCGCGGCGGCGAGTTCACTATTATGCGTCGGAATCATTGACGGTCCCGCAAGATACAGATGGCTCGGACTGTCCACCTGGATACACTGCATCTTTACCGGGTGATCAACCGGCTCTATGGATTTCAGATAGTGGTAGTTCGATCTGCTATCCTTTGTCCGCACCCTGCTTCTGACCGCCTTACGGATCAGCCTTGCTGTAGGTTGGTCGGTAAATGTGGTAAACCGGATCACATACAGGATTTCTCCTGTCGGCCATCCGTTCCGTGTGGACGGCTCTGCCTTCACTGCATTTTTGATACCCAGTGACCAGAGCAGCTCCCGGACGGATTCTGCCAACGGTCGGATCGTTGTGGTGTATGTGCTCTGTCCTTTGGCTTTGCTGATATGGCCGTCTGAGTCCATAAGACCCTGAAGCAGCGCCCACCGCTGTGGCTCTGAAGCCCTCAGATACTCAGGACGGATCACTTTATCCCTGAAGCTCTTTACCAGTATTGGTTTCAGTTCACGATAATAAAGGCACGAGCTGCCATCACATTTCTGTGGAAAGATATTGTACGGCTCATAGGGGATAAAGGATTTCACATCCTCAACATCAGATGTCCTGACAGTGATTCTTGCTTCATGCGCTGTGCCATTCCCCAGCCAATAGCCGTACAGATAAGGATCACAGGGGAGGCCAGCCTCCTCTGTCTGTAATGGCTTTGTAAGCGGAATACGGATCGCTGAACGTCCGTCCCCGATGCGGCACTGCTTCTCATAGATTTCCTTTGTAGTCAACGTTTCTTTTGGGATGTTATATTTGGTAATATCATCGACATCCCAGAGATGTCTTTCACCTGCGACGATGGATGAACCATCGCGGAAAGTCAGCTTATATGCCTGCTCTTTGTCATCAACTTGGCTCTTGGCAATCACATGACAGGGCTGTCCTTTTTCATCGAAGACGATATCTCCGACCTTCAGATCGCCCATGGATGTGAAGCCGGATGGGGTCGGGATCGGAGTATCAAGGGCTAATTGCTTCCCGTTCTTTTTCCCGAGAAAAGTGATACATTGCTTGAACTGCCGTGTTCCATCTCCCTTGACCACACCGAACAGATCCCGGGTTATGGTCTCTTGCCACGGCAACAACATAAACGGCTGATTGTAGTACGAACCCTTCGTATGCCGCAGGCTTTCGATAAACGCCACAGCCCGGTCAGCTTTCTCCTTGTCATAATGCGACGTCGGCAGCATAAACCGCGTCGGCTTATACACATATTTCTCCATAGCGGATCACGCTCCTTTTTTGAGGTTCAGCAAAATTTTGCTGGTTCTAAACCTGAAATCTTGGGTTACTTTTCTGGCACTTGTTCCAGGCTATAGCATTTATTTGCTACAACCTCAGATAACATACATTAGCTGCATCACAAGCATCGGATTATAGGGGGAATTGCGATGATCACATCCCCAACAGTTTCTCCATGATATCGTCCTGGGGATTTCCTGTGACCGGCTCCCGGCAGTTCTCGGATACGATTGCGAATATCTGCTGGAAAAGCACATTCGCCTGTTTCAGATAGCCTTGTGCCATCGTCACGATTGGACTTGTGATCGGCGCTCCGGTTGTCGGATGTTTACTGACAAAGCCGAATTCGCTGTTCACTCTTTCAAGCTGAATCCATCGAGCCATTGCCATCGCATACTGCTCCAGGAGATGTGGTGATACCAGATGCGCACAGCCACGCTTGCGCAGCCAATCGACCATCTGCTCAAAGATCTCTTTGCCATAGAGATCACCGGTACGCTGATCTTCAGACAGGAATTTCTTGATATCTTCGATCTCTGCGCCATCAAAGGGATCGTCCTCCGGCATCAGCAGGGCAACGGCGTTCTGCCCGTCCTGAAGTTTTTCAGCCAGGGGCTTCGGTTTTCTCCCCGCGCCGGGTCTGGCTCCGCCACGGTTTGTTCCATCTTTCGCGGCCATAACAGCCTCCTTCCTGCCGTCGAGATAGGCGGCACTCTCATAATCACAGTTGGGGCAGTGCTTGCCGTCCTTAGACTGTGATACGCGTTTGATTTCTTTGATTTCGTTTGATTTCCAGAGTGATTTTTCAAACAAAACAGAGCAGCCGGGAAGATGCTCAAAACATACCCGAAATGCCCTGTTTATAAGGCATCGCGTCAAAATCTACAGGTCCGGGAGATAGCCTGAACACAGCCCTATTCCCCTGTTTGAATCCGGATTTTCACACACGGCAGGGGGCGGCGGTCTGCGTGGCTAAAGGGTTTTCAGGATATTTGGCCACCCCGGGGGAGAAATCAAAGGAAATCAAACAGTTTTCAAACGACGGATTGATTTTTCAAACAGAAATCAAAACTCTTTTTCAAACGGAAATCAGTGAATCTTCATCTTCACACCGCAGTTCGGACAATACGCATAGCCCGGAGTATGTCCTCATCTGTCCAGCAGCCGTCCCCATCCGGTTCCCCTCCGCAGTCACTGCACTGCCAGCTGCCATGCTCGTACTCCCATTCGGCCTGATGGTAATCCATCGGGTCGCCCAGCATCGGCAGCCCCTGCCTTCCGTCGGCCTGTGTCATAAACATCGGTGATGTCTTCTTCACATAGAACGTCCAGTTCAGGGTATCCGGTTCGGATGGGTAGAAGCCGCACAGAAGCATCAACTCCTTAAATGTGTTGTTAGTCATATAGACATTGGTACGATCCTGCAGGATATGCTTCATGCCGTAGCTGGTGTGATTGTGGAGAACCTTCCCGGCTGGTACCAGATTATACCGCAGCCACTCCACGCATTTTTCCTGCTCCTCCGGATCAAGGTCTGTGAAATGCTCCCTGTCGTTCCCGGTCTCAACAATATAGTCACCGCCAATATTTCCGGTGTTGCGGCGGACGGTGAACTCCATACCTTCCTTGTCCAGCGCGTCAAAAAATCTGTTATACATATGCTTCTCCTTCCCCGGCCCTTCTGTCGGCCGGTGACTTGTCCTGCTTCTGGTGCATCCCGCAGTACCTGTTTCCCGGAGGCACCCAGGTTGTCCGCCTTGCCTTCTGCGCCAGCATCCATCTGCGCTCGGCAATCTTCCATTCCCGGATAAGAATGTCGATCTCCTGATCGGCAGCATGGTCGGCGGCGTACCAGTCGCCGCTACGGAACAGGCCATCAATGACCTTCATGGCCTTCACATGGATATCCTTTGCCCATCTGGCCTGGTGTCCGAATACTGCGGAGACATGCTTCCAGTCAGCCATGCAGATATAATGCGCCGTCATGACCAGGCGCTGCTTCTCGTCCTTCAGCATACATATCAGCCGCCCGACAGCAGTACGCAGCCGCAGGCACTCCATCGCGGAGATGTCCAGCAGCCATTTGACACCGGGAAGCTCTCCGCCATGGGCCTCCTTCACCATTAGGGCTCTCTCCGGATTCCGGAGAACCGCAGTCTCCATGTACTCCTCTGGAGCGGCTAAGTAGTCATACCGATCGCGGATGAAAGCGTAATTCCGCATGGCATCCTTGTACTGGTACATGAACCGTTCCGCATCCTTATATGCGATTTTCTTTGTCCCCACAACTTCGTCAATGACATCGTGAATCCGGTTATAATCAAGCGGACTGCCATCCGGCAGAGGCTTGTACATCATATGGCTCGTTTTCAGAGCTCTTCTGTCCATTATCTTTCCTCCCTCTATATATAGGCATAATACTTCACATTTCTTGTGCTGTTTGAATGTCTACTTCGAGGCATAGTCATACTACTACGATTTGTCTACGGGGTACCCCTGCTACAGAGCGCCGGTTCCGCCTTCACACGGGTCTAAGCCCCCGAATCCTAACCACTTTAACCACTTTGGTTTTGGAGTGGTTTGAACATTCACAGTCCTGAAGCCCTTGATTTTACTGGGTTTTCAGACTATATATAACCACTTAACCACTATAACCACTAAAATATATATACGTATGTGATCGTTTTATTTTTCCTCTCATCCCAAAAATATATATCATATATATAGGCGTTCCCCTGGCTGAAAAGTGGTTATAGTGGTTAGGACAAGCCTCCACCCCTGTGTCCGTCAGATCAGGGCCGGGCCGCACTTCTGCTTTTCCGCCCCGCCCCTTTCATCCTCATGCACTGTGCCGGTCATCCAAAGGAAGAGCTTCCGGATCACTGAAGGGGGGGAGGTCGTTATCTCCCTGTTCCTCTCCCGCGATCTTCACGTTCAGCGCATACACCCTGCCAGAGACCTTCTTGATGCTCTTGAGGGTCTGTGACCGCTGCTTCCCCTCGGAATCGGTAAAGGTATCGATGTACCCGGCCCTGCGGAATCCTTTGATGCTTTTCACATGGGAGAACCCTGCAGCATCCAGCGCTTTGTTCAGCTCATCGACAATGGCATAGACCTTTCCCTCCTCAATGACACCATAGATTGGGGAAACCTCCCTCGGAGCGTACAGGCTAACGTTCTGCGTCGGTGCGCCGAGGAAATGTGCGCTGTTGGATGCCACCCAGTTTGTGGTGAACTGCCATGCGGCTTCAATCGAATCCAGAGGCTTGTCCGCCTCGATCTTCTCCATTGCCATAACCGCCATCGTGACCGCCTCCTCCGCAGCCTTCTCTGCTGACAGTCCGAATAAGGCAATGGAGGAATAGTAATCACCGAGCGCCAGCACGGCCATGTTGGTAAAGTGCGGATTGGAGCGGCACTCCTGTGTCGTCGCCCCGGCAAGCTTCTCCAGCATCATCTGGAAGTCTGCGTCCAGGCGTTGGATCGTCCCATCCTCCGCTGTGCTGTCCCGGATGATCTCATCAATCAGGAAAACAACATATCGTTTCCCTGCAAAGCCATAGTTCAGCCTTGCCTCCGTATGAAGCCGGACACCTAATTCCTGGTCAATTACGCCTTCCCCGTTCATCAGCGGACAGGCATTGATCTCCATCAGCCTGGAGTTGATCCCGTCCATGGAACTGTCAGCCCGCATCGGCTGCTCACCTGTAGAGATGATACAGTTGCTCCATCCGTCCATTTTGCGGATGCCGCTGCCTATCTTCCCCCGGGTCTTTCCGATGCCATTGCCCAGGTTGTAGACGATATCATTGACAGACAGATATTTCTCCTTCAGTGACTGCAGCTCATCCAGTACCAGGGGAAGGTGCTTCATGGTTGCCGCCCTCTGCTCCATGCCGAAGAGCGTCGCGTTATAGGTGCCGATCAGGTTGTCGGGATTGCCGTAAATGCTCAGGCAGAACTTTGCCACAGCCGTCTTGCCGCCCCTTGACTCATACCAGAAATGCGCATAGATATTTCTGTGGGACAGCTTCACGATCAGCGGGGACGCAAATGCCGCCGCCATCATAAGACGCGCATACGGATACTCCCTCACCACTTTTGCCAGCTCCAGCCATCGTTCTTCTGACCCATGGGTATGCAGGGCTTCTACGATGTTCGTGGTTCCGGTCTGGTCATCATAATACTGCACGGTATCCTTGATACGGTACGGATAGAACTCATTCCCGACCCAGCCTGCCCGGTTGACACAGCGTTTGATGGGGATAGCGTGGTCATTGGCCGCCTCCATCTCCGCGATATACTTTGTGATGGTCCCGGCGGTACCGGAGGAAACAGGCAGGCCGAAGTCCGCATATTTGATGATGGTATTCTTATTGAGCAGATCTGCGCGGGAGGCGATCAGGGTCTTGTATGCACCGTTGCGCCTGTAGGTGATCCCCAGCTTCTCCGTATTGTCATCCACGTTGATAACCTTGGCGCTGACAAAGAGCGGATCACGGCAGACCGTTACAGGCTGTAATTCCCCGAAGGCCGTCTCCATATGCCTGATCCCCTGGTCATCGACGATCCAGTTCTGCGGGACGATCATGCCGCGGGTCTGGCAGCCACTGAGCCGCAATACGCTGGCGGGCGGCATCTCTTCGGCCATCTTCCCCAACGTGTATTTCCGCAGTTCCGCCTCAAACCGGCGGATGCCCAGCTCTCTTGGGATCTTCTTCCTGATGGCAACATACCGCGCCACATCTTCCGTATTCGCCCAGGAGGCAAGCTCCAGGAAAGCAGGGGCGATCACATCCTCCACAGACAGTGTTTTGCGGAAGAGATATTCATCGATCCTGGCAGCGCTGTCATCATCCCTCATATGTGCATCATCAGCGATGTACGGATCACTTGCATCATCAGCAAAGTTCCTCTCGTCAGCACTATCCTGTTCATTCTCATCACCATCCGGTGCAAAATCATCTGCCGCATTGGGTTTCCGGTCATAAAACGCGGTACATCCCGCGATGGCTTTCCGCATGGTGAGTTCGCCATAAGTGCCGTCGCCGCGCCGCTCGTCCCATTTCTCACGATATAACCCAGAGTTCCGGAACAGCCTGTCCATCTGTTCCATATTGCCGCGGCAGAAGAATGCCAGCCTGCGGCACACAGAAAGATCAGCCTGTGAATGTGACCAGTTGGGATCTCCCGGCTTCGTCCAGTCTCCGTCATAATATCTGGCAAATGTCCCGCCGCCCTGGGAGCGGTAGCACTTCACCATCACTTCCTCGTCAGAGAGGATCGAACCGCCTTCCGGAACCTGGATCTCCGCCCTTTCCAGCGCAGGCCGCTTCATATAGGTGTTCTTGAAGGAATCCAGATTCTCCCCTGTGACCGTCATGCCGCCCGTCCGGAACACGTTCCCGGTTATGGTCAGGAAATGGCTGGTCTCCCCGGCGATATACATCTCAAGGCCATACTTGTTGCAGTTGATGTAGTATTCTTCCTTATCGTACACATATCCTTCCGGGATCAGGAAATAAACGTGCAGTCCGGTACCCGACGGAGAATACTCCACCCAGGCGTCCGGAAACAGCGCCATTACAGCCAGCGCGGTATCCGTCAGCGATCCGTCTTCCCTGACACAGCCGTCAACATCAATGCATCCGACCCTCCCGGAAATATTGATCCCGACACCGCTGTAGTTTTCTACAGCCTTCAGCGCCATTTCCATGTCTGCAAAGGTATAAGGTTTGTCCACGGAAGCATGGAATCCTGTCCTGGGGTTATACGGTACCTTTGTCAACCTTCCATGGGAATCCTTCTCCAGCTTCCAGGTACAGAAGGGAAGGGCACGGAGCACCTCCGGATAGTTACGGATAGCCTCCGCGTTACAGTGCATGGCCTTTTCTCCGATTTCAAGCTTCTTCATAGTCTGCTCCTCTCTCCGGCACAACAGCCGAATGTTCGTCTCCTGAGATCGGTACCCAGGGTTGTTTTACAGCCTGCTTCTGTCTACAGGCGAAATAGTTCACTTTTTCCGCGCAGCGATCATCCCGGGTGGTTAGAGTGGTTTGCGCTTGCCTGCGCGGTCACGCGCCTCTCTTCTGTTTCTCCACCTTCTCCCGTATCTTTTTCGGGTTTCTGCCTGACCGCCTGATGTACGGCTCCTGCTCCAGCTCGATTTCCTCATAGGAAGGCACCTGATAGCCCAGTCCCCTGAATACGCTGCGGACATCGTTATCCAGGCGTTTTTTCCGATTCCACCAGGCATTATCGTCCAAGTGCAGGAATTCTTTGATCTGATCCTCAGAAAGACCGCTGCCAAAGAGCAGGTCATAGGTCTCCCGCTCCGCAGGCGGCAGCTGCTCTACCAGGCACTGGATGATTGCATGGGCTGGGTCCATCGGGAACGGCCTTGACTGCTCCGTACTCACAGGATAGAGCCACATCTGATACTCCGCCCTCTCCACAGGTGATGCCGATGGCTCTTCTTCCTGTGCCTCCGCCATCGCCTCATACCGCAGCTGAGCATAATCCAACGCTTCATGAGAATGACGGTCATCCTTCTCTTCATCATGGTCTGATTCGTCCAGGAGCTGAAATACATCCGGATCGTGGATTTTGATCACATGGAAGAATTCCCTCTGGTTATCCTCATCCCAATCCCGGTATGCATACTCGCCGTTATTCATGGCAAACGAGGAGCGGTATTCTGTATAATCATCATTCCGCTTCTTTCCCCAGAGCCTTTTGGCATAGACAATGTGCTCCGTTGCTCCGTCGTGCTGTATTTCCTGACCCTTGAATTTCTTTCTCCCCACCCTGCGTCCTCCATTCCTGTCGTGTGGATTGACATTTAATTATATATATGTGTGTCTATTATATCGTGTAGTGGAGGGTGTGTCAATACGCGATACACTATTATTGAATGTCTGCATTTTGGCCATATCTATCATCAAATCCTAATTCGTTCATCATATGCGCACTTCAACGACCGAATTTTTAAGATTCTCCTGTCTCTTTTTCTCGAACAGTTAAAGTCTGCCTCTTGACAGCGCCGCTTCTATTTGATATTATATGTATGTCTACTATGTCTACAGGAGGTGCTGATATGGCAATTCAATATTTACAGATTGGTCTGGAGGAAGATGCCCGTCTTGGTGATATCTCCCCTGTGAACGTCCGTATGGAGCAGCTGATCCCTGAGAACCACGAGTTCCTGATGCAGTTTATCGATTACGACCTTTCCAAGGCAGAGCAGCCGCTTGCGGAATACCTGACCTGTCTGGATACTGGAAAGGACGCAAAAAAACAGCTCCTGATATCGGCTATCACGGAGCTGCAGCAGATGCATCCCTATTTTCATTTCTGCCGCGAAAATGCAGCCTGGCTTCTGAACCGCATCTTCGCCGGGTATATTAAAAGGAAGTTTGCCAAAATAGATGATCAGGAGCAGAAGGATCTGTTTCTGAAGGTGGCCGTCACGGATTACAGCATCTATGCTGACCCTGACAATATCTTCGATTATAGTCTCGATGCCGGTGAGGAACACATCCTCGACCATCTGTATAACCTGCAGTCTGATATCGCTGAATGGGTATTCCTGACCATCGATAACACAAACCCTGTGCTGGCAGGCTTAAGCGCCAGGCGCCGCTCCATGCTCTATGCTCACGTTGCATTCAAAGGCATCTACAACCCGGAGCTTAGCCTGACAACCGACTTCGCTACCGCCCCATCCCCACGCATGAGGAAAGGGATCGCGCAATGGGAATTCAGCAATCCGGATAGCAGTGACGAGGATCACTTCGCACAGTTGTACAGAGAGTTGGATCAGCTTAGGAAGAAACCGGAGGGGGCTATCCCTGCTTCCCTGCAGGAAGTCATTGACGCCACGTCCGATGCCAGCGATGACTGCGATACGATCACTTACACACTCTCCGGCTTTGCCAACCTGCTGGAGTTTGAGGTCTTCCAGATGGTTCACGCCGATATACGTATGAAGCGATGCAAGAACTGCGGGAAGTACTTCATCGTGGAAAAATCCAACCAGGAGTACTGTTCACGCCTCGCCCCGGGCTCTTCCAAGCTCTGCACGGAAATCGGGCGCATCCGTGTGTACGGCAGAAAGATGACAGGCGACAATTCCGCTGCCGGGTTATACCGCAAAGCTTACAAAACACACTATGCGCGGGTAAACCGCGGACAGATGAGTAATGACGAGTTTGAGTCCTGGAAGGTGAGGGCACAGGAAAAACGTGATCAGGCACAGGCCGGTGAACTGGATATGTACGATTACGAGGAATGGCTGAAGCAGTAAACCATTCTCCCCGTGATAACAAAAAGGCCTTCGGAGTTGCCCTTTTTCGCTACCGAAGGTCTTTCTGCATAGGTATTAACCTGTGGTGTATTTCCTCTTTACCGCCCGATTCCCCAGACCACCGCGTCGCCGTCATGCTCGAACTCTACATCGCTGACTTCCCGCAGTCCGACTGCTCCTTCGCAGCTGTGGTCTTCACCCAGCCATTCGTATACTGCGCCGTAGTAGCAGGGCTTTCCGGGGCCGTTCCAGTAGTATCCTGTAATGACTACCTTATCCGAAAAGGTGAGCATCTTGCCGTCCATGCCGGAGAAGCGGCCCTCAAGGTCTTCCGGGGTTGAGGGGTTTTGCAGTCTGCAGGTTCTCATTGTTTCTGTGATTGTCATGGTCTTTTCCTCCGTTTGTGTGGTGCTTTCCCTTGCGGTACTGTATATATCGTAAGCGGTCTATAACCACACGTTCCAAAAATTCTTTCCGATATGCGATAATACCGCTATCGAGAGTAAAATTCTCTCAGGTACTATCAAACTGCAGGAGGTATAAAGAAGCGTGGAAAGAATACAAAGAAGTGAAGGTGAATGGGCAGATATCATCCGCCAGTGTAAATCCAGCGGACTGTCTGATGAGCGGTGGTTAAAAGAGAACGGGATCTGCCCGGCAACTTATTACCGGCATCTGAAGAAGTTCCGTAATGTACAGGTTGGGAAATCCGTTCCTGTTCCGGTGAAACCAGCCGTCCCGGAGTCACATGAAGTAATACCTCTTACTATTATGGAAGAAAAGCCAGTCTGTGTGGACGGAAAAGATTCCGTGGCAGCAAGGATCCATACAGGAGGAATCGCAATCGATTTATATAATGGAGCAGACCGGGAGATGATCAGCAGCCTTCTGCAGATGGTGGTGCAGTTATGTTAGGGGAACTGTCCGGTGTGGCAAAAATCTACCTGGTCACTGGTTACACCGATATGCGTAAAAGCATAGATGGCCTGATGGGGATCATCCGGGATACCTACCAGCTGGATCCCTACAGCAATGCCCTGTTCCTGTTCTGCGGAAGGCGTTGTGATAGGTTGAAGGCATTACATTTTGATAAGGATGGGTTTGTGCTTTACTATAAGCGGTTAGATGCCGGCGGCCGGTACCAGTGGCCAAGATCCACAGCTGATGTTCGGCCATTGAGCAGACAGGAGTTCCGGTGGCTGATGGAAGGGCTGGCGATAGACCAGCCGAAGGCAATCAAAGCGGGGAAATCCATTGGTAAAAACAGAGAATTTTAAATTGTGGATAACAGGGAAACATCCTGCCGGAACCGGCATTATCCACAGGGCGGAAGGAAAAAACGGAAGCGGCCGAGTGCGTATGAGGATAGCAGAAACAGGAGGGATGCAGGCAAACGGAAAAACGGGAATAAAGCAGCCTGGAACCATGAAAAAAGGGAGAGAAGCAAAGGGTTATCCACCGTCAAAATGACGAATGCCTTTCAGGTGCGGATTCGCCTTTCTTACCGGGATCTGGTATACTTGCCAGCAGAAAAGAAAGGACATCCGGACATGCACAATGCCAGCGAGACAGAACTGATTGAGCTGCTGAAAGATACAATAGAATATCTGAAAAAGGAAAATGAAAGCCTGAAGGAAGAAAAGGCAGGATTCCTTGCACAGATCCAGGAGCTGCAGCAGACGACGGTCAACCTGAATGAGACCGTGGAATACCTGAAGCGGAAGCTGTTCGGGCGTTCCAGGGAAAAGCAGGAAGACCCGGATCAGATGAAGTTTGACTTTTTCAATGAGGCAGAAGCCGAAGCGGACCCTTCCGTCCCGGAGCCAACGGAAGAGGAAGTCATTGAAGGATACACCAGGAAAAGGAAAGGAAAACAGTCCCGCGATGGTATTTATGGGGATATCCCGGTACAGGAAGTCCTTTGCAGCATGGCAGAAGAAGATAAGAAATGCCCCCTGTGCGGCGCAGAGATGGAATACGTCGGCAAACGTTTTGTCAGGGAGGAACTGCAGATCATACCGGCAAAGGTAAAAAGGATCCGGTATTACCAGGAAGTGTATGCGTGCCCGAAGTGTAAGGATGAAGATGAAGAGCTTGTCACGGAAGCTGCAGAAACACCGACCCCGCTGCTGAAGCACAGCCTGGCATCCCCGAGCACGGTGGCATGGATCATGTATCAGAAGTACGCGATGTACATCCCGTTCTACCGGTTAGAGCAGGATTGGAGGGAGAAAGGGATAAGACTATACCGGGCCACCATGGCGAACTGGATCATCTACTGTTCTCAGCACTACCTGAAGCCGGTGTATGAAAGGCTGCATGAATACCTGGTCCGGAGGGATATCCTGCATGCGGATGAAGTACCCTGCCAGGTGCTGAAGGAACCGGGCAGGCCGGCACAGTCAAAATCCTACATGTGGATCTACCTGACAGGGGATGACGGGGAACCGGGGATTGTGCTGTACGATTACAAGCCGGGGCGGAAAGGAGAATACGCCAGGGAATTCCTGAAAGGGTTCCATGGTTATGTCCATTGCGATGGATACAGCGGATATAATACACCGGAAGACATATGGCGGGTCGGGTGTTACGCACACCTGAGGCGTAAGTTTTTCGATGCAATCCCTGCAAAGAAAGCAGAAGGAAGCCCGGTGATTCCGGCGGAAGTCGGCGTGGCGTATTGTGATAAACTGTTCCTTCTGGAACGTATTTACAAAGGAAAAAGCACGTCGGAAAAATACAGGCTGCGCCTGGAACACGAAAAGCCCATTGTGGATGCCCTGTACCAGTGGATCGATACCCTGAATCCGGTAAAAGGAAGCAAGCTTGCCACTGCAGTTACCTATGCGAAGAACCAAAGGGAAAGCCTGGAGAATTTTTTCAAAGACGGGCGTCTGGAACTCTCCAATTCCGCCGCCGAGCGTAGAGCGAAATGCTATGTCATGGGAAGGAAGAACTTCCTTTTTCATGATACAGTGGATGGCGCTGAAGCCAGTGCCATTATATACAGCCTGGTGGAAACCGCCAGAGAAAATGGCCTTAACATCTACCAATATCTGTACCTGGTACTGCTATATATGCCGGACTACCAAAATGAGCCCGATGGCATAGAAGATATGATGCCATGGTCGGAGTTTATGAGGGCAAGATGTTCGAAGGTTGATAAGATCGAAAAAGAAATGGAAC
>Ga0256404_1004179_pt1 | contig 27646 bp, 27 predicted proteins | sample RumenRJG_01DNA_FD_185990 | JGI IMG/M metagenome (GOLD analysis project Ga0256404, IMG submission 185990) | Bovine rumen microbial communities from Lethbridge, Alberta, Canada - RJG_01 | ecosystem: Host-associated > Mammals > Digestive system > Stomach > Rumen | place: Canada: Alberta | collected...
TACATGTCCTTCTGTCTTATTTATATACGTACATTTACGTACAAAGATATAAAAAATTAATGAACTGTGCAACACTTCATTAAATTTTTTTTCAGACAATTGCGCGACCAAAGTGACAAACTCCCGCAGGGCAAGTTTCTTGACCTCGTCGAGCGCACAGCACAAGCCTTTTAACGCTTTTTAACCGAAAATAATTGCAAAAAGTCTTGCCCGTTAATTGTAATCGTTGTAATTTTGTAACGATTTCAAAAACGAACTTATTTCAAACAACAATTCAGATTTTAAAAAAGTGGAAACGGCAGTACAACATCTCATCAACCACGGCATACGTCCCTCGGTGCAACGGGTAGCCATCATGCACTACCTGATGGAGCATTTCACTCACCCCACCGTCGACACCATATACCGCGACCTGCTGCCCGAGATACCCACGCTGTCGCGCACCACCGTGTACAACACCCTGCAGCTGCTGCAAGAGCACAACGCCGTGTGGGCCCTGAGCATCGACAAGCGCAACGTGCACTACGACGGCAACCTGAAGCCCCACGCCCACTTCCTGTGCCGCGAGTGCGGGCAGGTGTTTGACATCGAGATCGACGACCACTTGAAATCGCACCTGCACTCCTACCCGGGGTTCAAGGTGGAAAAAGTAGAGCTCAACTACTTCGGCCTGTGCCCCAATTGCAAGGCCAAGCAGGTTGAGAGCCAAAACTGAAAAAAAAAGACGATTCGCAACCTGGCCCCGGCTTGCCGGCCAACCAGCGCCGAACAACGATAACAACTTAAATTATATTCACATTCACATTTAAAACTATTAGAATTATGGCAAAGAAATGGATTTGCACAGTGTGCGGTTATGTTTACGAAGGTGAAACTCCCCCCGAGTTCTGCCCCCAATGCAAGCAACCTGCATCCAAGTTTAAGGAACTCAAAGAAGACGAAGGCCTGCAATTTGTAGCCGAGCACGTCGTGGGCGTGGCCAAGGACGCTCCCCAAGAGATTCTCGACGGCCTCAAGGCTCACTTCGAGGGCGAGTGCAGCGAGGTGGGCATGTACCTGGCCATGAGCCGCCAGGCCGACCGCGAGGGCTATCCCGAAATCGCCGAGGCTTTCAAGCGCTATGCTTGGGAAGAGGCCGAGCACGCCTCCAAGTTTGCCGAGCTCCTGGGCGAAGTGGTGTGGGACACCAAGACCAATCTCGAGAAGCGCATGATGGCCGAGGCCGGCGCTTGCGAGGACAAGAACCGCATCGCCAAGCTGGCTAAGCAGGCCAACCTCGACGCCATCCACGACACCGTGCACGAGATGGCACGCGACGAGGCTCGCCACGGCAAGGGCTTCGAGGGCCTGTACAACCGCTACTTCAAGAAATAAATCATAATACGCAATTATTCAATTTAAACGAAAAAACACGTTCTCGTCAAGGCGCCGCTGGCCGCGAGCTGCTGGCGCCTTGATTGAAACAAACAAAAAAAAATTTTAGCACAATGAAAGATTTGAAAGGAACAAAGACCGAGAAGAACCTGCAAGAGGCATTTGCAGGCGAGTCGATGGCACGCAACAAGTATACTTACTACGCAAGCAAGGCCCGCAAAGACGGCTACGAGCAGATTGCAGCCCTCTTTGAGGAAACTGCCAACAACGAGAAAGAGCACGCCAAGCTCTGGTTCAAGTACCTGCAGGGCGGTGCCATCAAGGACACCGTGACCAACCTCAAGGACGCTGCCGCAGGCGAGAACTATGAGTGGACCGACATGTACGACCGCATGGCCAAGGAGGCTCACGAGGAAGGCTTCGAGGAGCTGGCCAAGCTCTTTGAGGGTGTGGGCGCCATCGAGAAGCATCACGAGGAGCGCTACCGCAAGCTCGTCGACAACATCGAGCAGGGCGTGGTGTTCTCGCGCGAGGGCGACCACATATGGGTGTGCCGCAACTGCGGCCACATCTCCATTGGCCCCAACGCTCCCAAGGTGTGCCCCGTGTGCAAGCACCCGCAGAGCTACATGGAGCTCAAGGCCGAGAACTACTAAACCCCCGGCACTGCAAGCACAGCCAGGCGACAAGAACGAAACGTGAAATCTGTGTGATAAATTAAAACTGTTGTTATGCTCTCCTCTCTTTTACAACCACGGTGCTCTGTGCAGCACCGCAACCGCCTGGCTACAGAATAACACTGACTGAAAAATTATATAGAAACAAAAGAGGATATAGCAAATCTTGCATTTGCTAAGGGAAACGTCCTGGTCGTGATGACCCGGGCGTTTTTCTGTCATGCCCCGGTCATTGTGTCGACCCAGCAAGAGAGCGAGAAACCAGCGAGGCTGCAATCTTGTCGCCAGCCAGGTTGTAGTAGCTCACGCGCTGCACCGTCTTGCCGGCGGCCACGCTGCCCACGCCTATCACCACACTCGCCTTGTTGAGCTCGAGCGGGTATACCACATAGGTGCTCGATTCCTTGTCGATGTCGGCATTCACCCGGCGGCGCTTGGGGGCTTGGGGCACAGCGGTCTTCTTCTTCACAATGGCCAAAAAGCTGTACATCGTCTGGTCGGTGAGATCGCTATAGCTCTGCACGTCGCCCTCGTTGTAATACAAGTAGGCGAGATAGCCGCCGTCGAAGTCCTCGCGGTTGCTGGTGGCATCTTTTGCAGGCACATAGAAGGCCTGCCTGCTTGCATCCCACACAGCCACAGCGCATTTTAACCAAAAAAAACATTAACTTTGCATCCATATAACTGGAAACACATGAGCACGACAAGCCGCACTTTCAACTCGATCGACATAGCCAAGCTGGTAGCCTCGCTGCTGGTGGTGGCCATCCACACGGGCCCCGTCACAGGACTGGGCTACACGCTGCTCATCGACTGGCTGGCCCGCATGGCGGTGCCTTTCTTCTTTGTGGTGAGCGCCTTTTTCTTCTTCGGCAAAGACGTGGGCACACACAAGCTGCTGCACTACGAGCGGCGCATGGCCCTGCTCTACATCTTCTGGCTGGTGGTGGAGCTGCCCATGGTCGTCGAGCGCTCGTTCACCCAGCACCCTGGCGACATAGGGTGGGACATGGCCATCTTCATGCGCAACCTGGTGCTCAACAGCACCTTCCGGGGCTCGTGGTTTATCATGGCGCTCATGATAGGCGTGGCGGCCGTCTTCTACCTGTCGCGCTACCTGCGCACCTGGGTCATCCTGCTGCTGGGCCTTGTGGTCTACATCCCCATCACCACGTGCACCAACTATTACTACTATTTCCCGCAGCAGGTGCAGCAGGCCATCGACTGGCACCTGCAAGCCTTCGGGTGGCTGCACAACAGCTTTCTGCCGGCTTTCATCTTCATCGCCCTGGGCAAGCTCATTGCCAACCACCAGCGCGAAATCATGGCCTGGCGCAAGCTCGAGGTGAACCTCGCGCTCGTGGCCTGCCTCGCGGCCTCGGCCATCGAGGTGCTGAGCCACGACCACTACTTCAGCGACCTGTATTTCCTGCTGGTGCCCACATCGGCCGTGTGGCTGGTGTGGATACTGCACCACGAGGCCACCTGGCACCTCGACTACAGGCTGCTGCGCAACCTGAGCACCATCATCTACTTTTCCCACTTCATCTTCGACTACCTGCTGCGCCACTGCACCACGCTGCGGCACCTGCCGCTCTACCTGGCCGTGCTGGCCCTGAGCGTGGCGCTGTGCCTGGTCATGCGCGCCCTGAGCCGGTGCAAGCCCCTGGCCTGGCTGCGCTATGCCTATTGAGCCGCCGCCCCCTGCTGCTGCACCATGTCGCGCAGGGTGTAGACGGCCTCGCGGCCGCAATTCATGAGCAGGTCGAGAATGCTCAAGCCAGGCTGGAAGCCAAACCGCGTGGCCCACAACTGGTAGTAGGGCACGTCGGCTATGGGCAGGCCGTCGGGCTTCTTGCCGCCCAGGCGGCCGCGCAGGTCGGTGCTCTGGGCCAGTATAGCCGGCGTGATGGGTGTGGTGACGATGTGAATGGGCAGGTCGAGAAAATCGATGATGAGCTGTTGCAGCTGGGTGTTGAGCTCGAGCAGGCTGCTCTGGCCGCCGTCGATCACGGCCTTGAGCTCGGGGGCAATGTAGTCGAAATAGGGGCTCTTGCCGTAGGCCGAGTACAGGGCGCCCCAGTGCAGGTGGCGCCAGTTGCCGTGCTCCGATATGGTCACCTCCTGCATGGGCACGGGCATGGCATTGGTGCCGGCAGTGAGGGCCACGGTGAGCTTCTGCACGCCGTTGGGGCCCTCTACCAGGTAGCGGTGATGGCTGTGGCGCAGGGGCAGGTGCCGCTCAAGGGGGTCGATGTAGACACGCCCGGCGGCCAGCATGGCTGCATAGCAGCGCACACTGCCCGCCGTGGTGCTGCCCATCACGATGGGCTTGTGCAGGAGTAGCCGGGTCATTTACTTGTCGGGGTTGGCATCGATAAAGAGGCGGTTCCAGCGTATGTTGCCCGGGAACGCCTTGTCCTTGTCGAAGGAGATGATGACAAACATGGGAGTGCCTATGATGTGGTCCTCGGGCACAAAGCCCCAGTAGCGCGAGTCGCTCGAGTTGTCGCGGTTGTCGCCCATCATCCAGTAGTAGTCCATCTTGAAGGTGTAGCTGCGGGCCGGCTTGCCGTTGATGTAGATGGTGGAGCCCTTCACGGCCACCGTGTTGCCCTCGTAGGTGCGTATCACCCTTATGTAGTAGGGCAGGTTGGCCGTGGTGAGCTTGAGCGTGGCGCCCTTCTTGGGTATCCACAGCGGGCCGTAGTTGTTGTGGGTCCAGGTCTTGCGCACACCCACGGGATAGGTCATCATGTTGTCTTCGTCGGCCATGTCGGCATCGGCCATCACCTGCACTTGTTTCACATAGGGCTGCGCCTTGAGCGTGGCCACCATCTTGCGGGTGAGGGGCAGCACATAGAGCAGCGAGCCGTCGGGCATCTTCTTGCCCATCGAGCCGTCTTCCATCTGGCTCATCGACTGGCCCTCGCGGCTCACGCCCATGTTGTCGAAGAGGCTCTCGGCGATCGCGGTGCCATCGGTGAGCACCACATAGTTGCGCTGCATGTGCATGGGTTCGGGCAGCGCCTTGCCGTTGATGTAGACGGTGCCGTTCACCAGCCTCACGGTCTCGCCCGGCAGGCCTATGCATCGCTTCACATAGGCGTCGCGGCGGTCGACCGGGCGCCACACCACCTTGCCGTAGGTGGCCGGGTCGCTATAGATGGCATCGGCGCCGTAGAGGGCCACCAGGTGGTAGAAGTCGGGGTTGTTGACCTTGGTGGTCACCGTGTCGCCGCAGGGGAAGTTGAAAACCACAATGTCGCCGCGCTGCACCTTGCGCACGCCCTTGAGGCGATGGTAGCGCCACTGCGGCCACTCGATGTAGCTCTTGATGCCGCCAGGCAGCGTGTTTTGCGCCAGGGGGAAGTGCAGCGGCGTCTGCGGCACGCGCGGCCCGTAAACCATCTTGTTGACCCACAGGTAGTCGCCCGTGAGCAGTGTCTTCTCGAGCGACGACGACGGTATCTGGTAGTTCTGCCCCACAAAGAGAAAGAGGAAGTAGACCAGCACCAGGGCATACACGATGGCATCGACCCAGCTCATGACGGTGCGCACTGCCTGGCTCTTGCTGTATTTCCACCAGTCCCACGGCACATACTGGGTGAGGTAGATGTCGGCCAGCAAGGGCCAGAACACCACTACCCACCAGCTGCCCAGCCAGGCCACCCAGGCCAGAAAGATGACCGACACAATGGCAAAACGCGCCCACCGCGTGAGCTTCACCCGGGCCAGGCGCTCGCGCAGGCTGCCCGATTGCCGCTCCCGGCACGCTTGCTCTGCTTTATCTTGACTGTGATTTTTGTTCTCTTCCATAATATGTTATCGCCTATTCCTATTAATTATAGAGTGCGAATTTACTCAATTTTCATGAAACAACAGCAATTTTCATGCCCCGGGCGCTCGTTTTTTTCAGGTCAACGCCGCCACCTATCCTCATTGCCCGCCGCCGGGCCGCCTGTCTACCTTTGACCCACAATCGTCTACACACACACCTAACACACACCGCAATTATGGAAAACTACGACTTGCTCATGAGCTGCTCGCCCAGCGAGATGCTCGACCTGTGGAAAACCGTGATGCGCCTCACCCCGGTGCGGCGCGAGTGCACCATCGAGCGCGACGACGGCATCGACCTCGACGCCCTGCTCACGCTGCACATCAGGCAATGGTATGCCCACCTGCTCGCCACAGCCCCGCCCCTGTGGCTGCCTGTCGACGACCTCAAGGACCACATCACCCTCACGGCCCGCGCAGGCGGCGTGGTCGAGGCCGCCCTGCCGCCCCAGTGCGTGAGGCCCGTGGAGTGGCGCCTGAGCAACTGGAGCCACAGCGTGAGCCACTTTCTCGACCCGGCCAGCCCCCAGGCCCAGGCCCAGTACAGCGAGTGGACCCGCGGCAGCAGCCAGCAGCCGGCCATCGTGGACCACGGCCGCCACCTCACCCTCTACTCGGGCCTTGCAGGCACCGCGCCGCAGCTCGAGATGGCCCGCTGCGTGACACGCCCCGAGCAGGGCGCCTACGTCTTTCACCAGGCCGCACTCTCGACCATTCCAGCCTGGGAGCAAAACGGCCCTCAATTGTTGTAAATGATGCAGTCAAAATGCAACAAAAAGGCAATTAAATTTTTCTAATTTACACAATTGCGATAAAAAAAGTTTGAAATTATTTTGAAACTACCAAAATTGTGAGTATCTTGCCACTCCCAAAGTGGTAGACTAAACTTTAGCATGCTTGCACCTCAAGCGAGAAAAAAACTATTAAATTTCAAACGATACAATGACAAGCAATCTCTCTCCCCTCGCCAAGCGGGATGAAACCGACATCGCCAATAGCGAGCTGCGCGACCTCGACATTTCCATTGCCCGCTACGTGCTTCCCCGTCTCAAGGAGTTCAGGAAGCAAACCGACCGTGTGCCCAACAACTGCCTCACCATGAAGGAATGGACCGACATTCTCGACAAGATGATCTATGCCATCGACCGCGTGGCCAACGGCACCGAGGAAGACACGCCCGAGTACAAGACCTATGTGAAAGCCGTGTGGAACAACGAGCAAGACATCGCCTACGAGCTCGAGCGCGCCCACGAGTCGCTGCGCCCCATACAGGATGGTCTCGACCTGTTTCACAAATATTACCGCAACTTGTGGTGGTAGTGTCGGGAAAAATCGCTAACTTGCGCCTCACAATTACATGTCGAACGGCACTTGTGCCCGAAAAAAGAAAAAAGTGACAAGATGAAATGTTTTCAACACGTCGCCGACATAGGCGACCTGAAAGCAGCTATCGACGAGGCGCTCGAGGTCAAGAAAAATCGGTTCGCCTATCAGCACCTGGGCAAGAACAAAACCTTGCTCATGGTGTTTTTCAACTCCAGCCTGCGCACCAGGCTGAGCACGCAGAAAGCTGCTATGAACCTGGGAATGAACGTAATCGTGCTCGATGTGAACCAGGGCGCCTGGAAGCTCGAGACCGAGCGTGGCGTGGTCATGGACGGCGACAAGAGCGAGCACCTGCTCGAAGCCATCCCCGTGATGGGATGCTACTGCGACCTGATAGGGGTGCGCTCCTTTGCCCGCTTCAACGACAAACAGGAAGACTACGAGGAACGCATCTTTGAGCAGTTCAAGCAATACAGCGGCCGCCCCGTCTTTGCCATGGAGACGGCCACCGTGCACCCCCTGCAGGCCTTTGCCGACCTCATCACCATCGAGGAGCACAAAACCTGCCCGCGGCCCAAGGTGGTGATGACCTGGGCCCCCCACTGCAAGCCCCTGCCACAGGCCGTGCCCAACTCCTTCAGCGAGTGGATGTGCGCCACCGGCTACGACTTTGTCATCGCCTGCCCCGAGGGCATGGAGCTCGACGAGCGCTTCACCCACGGTGCCACCATCACCCACAACCAGGACGAGGCTCTGCAAGGGGCCGACTTTGTATATGCCAAGAACTGGAGCGCCTACCGCGACCCCAACTACGGCAAAATCATCAACCGCGACATGAGCTGGACCGTGAGCGCCCAGAAAATGGCCCTCACCCGCAACGCCCACTTCATGCACTGCCTGCCCGTGCGCCGCAACCTGGTGGTGACCGACGACGTGATCGAGAGCCCGCGCTCGCTCGTCATTCCCGAGGCCGCCAACCGCGAGATAAGCGCCGAGGTCGTCATCAAGCGCATGCTCGAAAGCATGTGACCCTCCCCCCTCTCTCTCTGACCAAGAGCAACCACACAATCGCTATTACAAAAAAAAAGAAGAAACGTATGAATCACCTTATCCATCACCTTGCCGCCGCCGCCCTGCTGGCCATCATGCCTGTGCTCGCCACGGCACAGACGGGCTATGCAAGCCTCGACGGCAACGCCGGCCAGAAGCCCGCCAGCCAGAAGAGCACCCCCGCCGACGCCATCCTGGTATCGAGCGACTACGACTATGGCATCTACCTGGGCGCAGGCGGCGTATTTCCCACCAGCCGCACTGCCGACTACTTCAAGGGCTGCGCTGTGTTCCAGATAGGACTCACCGGCAGCTACGACAACTTCCGCCTCAAGACCGACGTCCACTTCGGCCAGCCCTCGTTCAAGCAAAGCAACATGTGGGACGTGAAAGACGCTCAAGGGCACGACCTGCTGCACAACAGCAATGCCGATGCCAGCTACCTGGGCTGGAGCGCCCAGGTGGGCTACACCGTGTGGCAGGGCAACCGCGTGGCCGTGACCCCCAACGTGGGCTGCTACTACAGCAAGTACAGCTGGGACGTCGACAGCCTCAAGTGGGGCGTCGACGAGCAGGGCAAGGAGTTTTACCAGAAAGGCAAGACCTGGAAAGAGAACAAACACAGCTGGGGCTTCATCGCCTCGGTCGACATCGACATCCAGCTCAGCTCCACCGTCACCGCCACCCCCTTCCTGGGCAACGGCGACAAGCGCTTCACCTCAAGCCTGCGCATCTCACCCTTCATCACCTATGCCAACTACAGCAAGCACACGCCCGTGATGAAAGGCTGCACCGTGGGCTTCACCGTGAGCTACCTGGGACTGCTGCGCAGCCTCAGCATGTGAGGCCAGGCACACCACAACAAAGCGCGGCATTGCGATGCCGCGCTTCTTTATTTTTAGCGCCCCGTGTGTCACAAGGGGACATAAAAAAAATCCCGGATATCACTATCTGGGATTGCTTAACTAATTAACCTTCTAATACCATTAACATAAACCTTAAACAAAACGAAATAAAAACCGTCTCACGACGCCAGGTATCTCGTAACTTTAAAAACTAATACCATGAAAAACCAATGCAAAAGTAAGCCATATATGTTTTACAACATAATTTTTCGACATAAATCTTGCACTGTTTAAACTTAATTAACATTTCACACCCACAAAACGGGCATGTTGCTAAAGAAAAAAAGCCAAGGCAGGGCAGCACGCCACAGGTAAGCATGACTGCCCCGCCCCGGCGTCAATGGTTGGTCACAGGCTTCACGGGCACAATCATGATGGCCGCACCGCCGCTGGGAGCCAGGTGCACCTTGATCACGTCGCCGCGCTTCACAGCCTGGGTGGTGAAGGTCACGGGGTAGGGATTGGTGCGGTAGTCGGCACCGGGACCGTCGGTGTAGATGCGAGCCGTATAGGACTTGCCCTGGTCGAGGAAGTCGAGCTTCAGGTCCAGGTCGCGTGCCGTCTCGTCGGTGGCACTGCCCACACACCAGTTGTCGCTGTCGCGGTCCTTGCGGGCTATGGTCAGGTAGTTGCCTATCTTGGCATTGAGCACAACGGTGCGCTCAAAGTTGGTGGGCACGTCCTCGATAAACTGGAAGGCGGGTTGGCCCTCATAGTTTTCAATCTCGTCGGCAGCCATCTGCCAGGGCGTGTAGAGCAGCACATACTCGGCCAGTTGCTTGGCCAGGGTGGTCTGCGGGTGAGTGCCCGGCATGGCCTTGTTGGCAAAGTTGAAGATGCCCGGCGTGAAGTCCATCGAGCCTGCCAGGCCGCGGGTGAAGGGCAGCACCGTCACGTGGTAGGGCGGATTGCCGCCATCGGTGCTCCAGGCATTCCACTCCTGCCCGCGGAAGCCCTCGCCCGAAATCAGGTTGGGATAGGTGCGGCACAGGCCCGAGGGCATGGCCGGCTCGTGGTTCACCACCATGATGTGGTGGCGCGCCGCAGCCTCTATCACCTTCAGGTAGTGGCGTATGCCGTATTGCGAGTGCTGGTCTTCTTTCTCGTCCATGAGCGGGTGCACATAGCCCGTCTTCACCGCGTGTATGCCCATGCGCTCATAGAGCGAGAAGGCGGCCTCGAGCTGGTCTTCATAGGTCTTGGCAAAGCCGCCCGTCTCGTTGTGGGCAATCAGGCTCACGCCGCGCAACAGGGCATAGCGCTGCAGGCCCTCGAAGTCGTAGTCGGGATAGGGCTTGGTGTAGTCAAACTTGTTGTCGCGGGCCCAGTCGCCGTCCCAGCCATAGTTCCAGCCCTCCACGAGCACGCCCTTCATGCCGTGGGCGGCGGCAAAGTCGATGTAGCGCTTGGTATTGGCCGTGGTAGCCCCGTGCTTGGGGCCCTGGCTCCAGGTGTAGTCCTTCATGTGCATGCCCCACCATATACCCACATACTTGCCACAGGTGATCCAGCTCGTGTCGGCAATCTTGCACGGCTCGTTGAGGTTGAGCATGAGCCGCGAGGTGATGAGCTCGCCGGGCGTGCGGGCAATGATGCACGTGCGCCAGGGCGTGACCATCGGGGCGTGGCCGTACACCTTCACACCGTTTTTCCAGGGCGTGAGCGAGGCCACAAGCGTCACTGCAGCACCCGGCAGGTGCCGCGGCGTGTAGTTGAGGCTGGCATAGTCTACAAGCGCGGCGTCGTGCAACACCATGTAGAGCGAGTCGCTCACCTCGATGGTCACGGGCGTGCTCACCTCGGGCTTCTGGCTGAGCGGCGCCTTGGTCCACAAGGCCTCATAGTAGGTGGTGCCCTGCGTGGGTATGGTCCAGGCCTGGGCATCGACTGGCATGGCCACCTGCGTGAGCTCGTCGAGTATCTGGAACTCGCCCAGCCCCGCCTGCTTGGGAAACTCGTAGCGCAGCCCTAAGCCGTCGTCAAACACGCGCAGCACCACATCCAGCCGCAGCTTGGCGCCACGCCGCTGCCGCAGGCACAGGCGCAGCTCGTTGTAGTGGTTGACCACGTCTTTGTCCTCGCCCCACACCTGGGTCCACGTCTCGCACTTGGTGTCGCGCTTGCTCGCTATCACCTCAAAGCCGTCTTTGAACGAGCCCTTGTCGAGTTCAAAGCCCAGGTAGGAGGGGTTGATGACCGCGCGGCCGTCGCGCGCCACACTGTAGAAGGGCTTGCCGCCCTTGAGCCCGGCAGTAACCTTGATGTGGCCGTCGGGCGAGCTCACAACCTCGTGAGCCAGGGCAAGCGGCATGGCCACTACGGCAGCCGCCAGCACAACTATCAATTTCATTGCTTCATGCATTCTCTTTATTTTTTTTGTGATTATTGATCAATTGTGTTCATCAGCGCTACTGCCTTGTCGGGCAGAAGGGCATTGAAATAGTCATACACCCGGTCGAGAGTCGACGTCAACGAGGCATTGCCAGCCCATTTCACCCTGAGCGTGTACCACCTATAGATATTTTTCAGCACATCCTCGCCGTAACTCACGCCAGTGAAAGCCTGGGTGAGCGTCAAGTACTTGTAGCCAAACTCGGTGGTGGGCTCGATGACAGTGCCCTCGCCGTAGTCGTTCCACGTGCTCACTTGCACACAGTCGAGCCCGGCCACCTTGGCGGCACTGAGCTGGCTGGTGTAGAGTGCGCCGTCGCGGCGGTCATAGGTGGTGTAGCCGTCGCCTGCCTTGCCCTCCTTGTAGTAATCCCAGAAGCCAGGCATTGCGCCGCCCATTACATAGCCAAAGGTTTTTTGGGCTGCGGTATACCACGATGCAGGGTCGGCGTTCACCCAAAGAAATTCGCCTTGGGCATTGGTGTAGTCGTTGTCGTTGACGCGGGCTGTATTGCCATTGAGCACTACAAAGAAGGGCTTGTGACTGGTGATTTGGAAAATGCGGTACCACTCTTTGGGCGATGTCACACCCTGCGGACCGAAGCACAGCAACAGCGGGTCACCGTTCACCTTGGTGTAGTGGGCCGACCCAAAGAAATTCTGGCTCAAGTAGCCCATGTCGATGCGCCCGGCGCCCACCTTGTCGCTTGCCTTGGCAATGGTCTGGTCCTCGTAGCATATCGAGAGCTCCATGCCAGCCTTGGCAATGGCACGCATCAGCGCCTCGGTGTTGCTCGTGTGGCGAGCCGTCGTGTTGTCGGCATTGGCGCCATACCAGTCGACGATGACACCATCTATGCCCGAGTACTTCATCAGCAGGCACTGGTAGTCGAGAATGGCGGCATCGCCCGAAGCATAGGCGCCCGTCAAGGGGTGATAGTGCGAGGCTATCTCACCGTTAGCGGGGTTGAGCGTGGCATTCATCGTCCAGTGCCACCCCCATGTGCCGGGGTTGAGGCTGTTGGATGTATTGGTCTCAAACCACGGCATGTAGTGTACCAGAACCTTCATTTTGTTGGTCTTCTCAGGCATCGTCGCCGTGAGCTGGCCTGGCGGGATGTCGGGGGCAGCGGGTTCGTCGCCCGAGCTGCCGCAAGCGCTCATGCCTGTCAATGCCGCCGTGAGCAGCAGCGTCATAAACTTATCTTTCATCATTTGTGTCAAGCAAAATAACAAAAAAAAATACAATTCTGAGAAAAAAACAGCCGGGCAATTGCGACCCCTGGAGGGGCACCGGTGTGTGTGCGTCGCCAATAGCGCGCTTCCAGAACGCCCACAGCAATTGCCCGGCCGGTGTTTTTCTTTAACAAAAAAAAACGTCAATAACCCGGATTTTGCTTCAAGTTAGGGTTCTTGGCCCTCTCCTCGGCCGGAATCGGGTAGATTCCCGTGTGATGGTCGGGCGCATCGGCACCCTTCTGCCACCACTCGTTGAAATAGGTGCCAAAGCGTATGTTCACCGTGCGGCGTATGCCTTCAAAGGCAAACTCGTGCAGCCACTCTCGGTCGAGACTGGTGTCGTCGAGGGTGGCAAGGCCGGGCAGCCCGGCGCGCGTGCGCACCTGGTTGATGTAGGTGAGTGCCGTCTGGGTGTAGCCCAGCCGGTAGTAGGCCTCGCCTTGCATCATGAGCACCTCGGCATAGCGCATGAGCACCCAGTCGTTGTCGCGCTCCCACGAGTCGGTAGCGTTCCACTGGTACTTGTCAAGCCGTGCGCCTTCGTTCTGCTTGGCATTGGTAAAGTCGCTTATCTCCTCGGTGTAGTTCAGCGGCTCGCCGTTGTCCATGTTGATGGGCGAGCCATCTTTGGCACTGTATTGCTGCCCTATCATGAGCGTCTCGTCACGGCGCAAGTCGCCATCCTCATAGGAGGAGTAAACGCCAGGCTGAGCGCAGATGCCGTTGCCGCACCACTGATAGGAACCGTCGGCCGAGAAAGCATACTTTTGATTGTAGTGATACGTCATCGAGGCCAGATAATTGCCCACCGTGCCCTGCTTGTGGTCGTAGGGGATGGCAAAAATGATCTCGCTCGAGCCTTGGTTCTCGGTGAAGAAATTGGCCTTGTAGTTGCTCATGAGCGAGTAGCCGGTCACCTTCTCGCAGGCATCGATGCACTTTTGCCACTGTGGGGTGCCCGTGTAGACCTCGGCATTGAGGTAGAGCCTGCCCAGCAACGTGTAGGCCACGTTCTGTGTGAAGCGGCCATATTGCACGCCCGCCGGCAGGTCGGGGATAATCTCGACAAGCTCTTTCTCCACAAAGTCGTACACCTGTTGCCGCGTAGAATTGGCCGGCAACTCGGTCTGTGTGAAGTCGGTAGAGATGGGCACGTTGCCAAACTCGTCGAGCAGCAGATAGTAGTAGTAGGCTCGCAAGCCGCGCAGCTCGGCCTTCACCACACTCTTCGACTCCTCGCTCAAGTCGCTTTGATCCACTTGATAGATGATGGCATTCACTTTGCTCACGCCCGTGAAGGCATAGCGCCAGGCAGCCAGCACACAGGTGTTGTTGGCATCATAGGTGTGATATTGCAGCTGCTGGTAACGGCCGCCGTCGTACCAGTCACTTCCGCGAGTGGGAATGCATGCCTCATCGCTGGAGCACTCGTTGACAAAAAACACATATTCACACGTTGGGTAGCAGTTCACCCCATTACCCTCGGCAGTGCCCGAGCCGTAACCGCGCAGCGTGGCATAGGCACCGCCCACAATCGTCTGCACCTCTTTTTCGGTTTTGCCGTAATCGTCGGTCGACACGATGTCGTACAGTTGCTCGTCGAGATTGGTACAACTCGACAGGGCGCCCAATCCCAATATCAAAGCGGCAATGATATATTTTGCTTTCATAGTTGAATATACAATAGAATTAATGTTTAGAATGAAATGTTTACGCCTATCGAATAAGTGCGTGGACGCGGCGAGTAGGTCGCACCGTCGCCCGTTGAGTTGTCGATAATCAAGCGGTCGATGCCAGGGCCCTCAAGCACGTTGTCGGGGATGTAGACCTCAGGATCGGTTCCCTTGTAGCCGGTGATGCACAACAGGTTCTCGGCCGTCACATAGAAGCGCACACGGCTCAGGCCTATCTTGCTCACGCCAGGTATCGAGTAGCCCAGTGTGATGGCCTGCAGCCTGAAGAAGTTGCCACTCTCGATGAAATAGTCGCTAAACACGGGGTCGCTCTTCACACCACTGGTGAGGAAGTCGTCGAGGGTGTTCTGGGCGGGCAGCCGCGAGGAGTCGAACAGCTGCATGCGGGTGGCGTTCAGTATCTTCTGGCCAAACATGCCGTAGCCAGCCACATTCAAGTCAAAGTTCTTATAGGCAGCATTCAACGAGATGCCCATGTTCCACTTCGGTATTGCCGACCCCAGGTCGTAGCCGTTGCCGTCGGGGCCGTAGTCGAGCACGTAGCCGCCTTTCTCGTCAAGGTCTGTGCACTTGGGACCCCAGAAGGTGCCGGCAGGATAGCCTTCCTTGATGACCTGGCTGAAGATGCCACTCAAGCCGCGTATGTTGTGCAACGAGCCGGCTTGCAGACCCACGGCCTCGTAGGTGTCGTTGCTCAGCTTGGTGATTTTCTGCTTGTTGTAGGAAATTGAAAAGTTGCCGTCGAGGGTGAAGTCGCCCGAACGCACAATGTTGGCACCCAGGGTGAGCTCAACGCCCTTGTTCACCATGTCGCCCACATTGGCGAGCATCGTACCCACGATATAGGGAGGTTGCGGCACAGGATAGGTCCACAGCAGGTCGCTGGTTTTCTTGTGGTAAAGCTCGATGCTGCCGTTTATGCGGCCCAGCAGGCCGAAGTCTACACCCAAGTTCCACTGCCTGGTCGACTCCCACTTGAGGTCGGGGTTGGTGTTCTGGGTCTGCACATAGGCGTTTTTCCAAGTGCCCGTCGAGGCATCGTAGTAGGCAGCACCCGAAGCGCTCAGGGTGGCAATCGACTTGTAGGCCGAAACGCCGCTCTGGTTACCGGTCACACCGTAGCCCACACGCAGCTTCAAGTTGGACAGCCACGCGCGCGTGCCCTCCATGAAGCTCTCGTCGCTCACGCGCCAGGCCACCGATGCCGAGGGGAAAGTACCCCACTTGTGGTTCTTGCCAAAGACCGAGCTGCCATCACGGCGCAATGTGGCTGTGAGCATGTAGCGGCTGCTGAGGCTGTAGTTCACACGACCGTAGAACGAGATGAGCTTGGTCTTGCTCTTGTAAGAGTACACATCGGTCTGGCGATAGTCGGTGCCGGCACCCAGGTTGTTGTAACCGAAGGCATTGGTTTCAAACCCGCTGCGCGTAGCGCCGAAACCCTCGTTCACATTGTCGAGATAGGAGTAACCTGCCATGAGGTTGAGGCGGTGCACCTCGGCAAGGGTCTTCTCATAGTTGAGATAGGTCTCGATCTGGCGGTTGGTATACTCGGCATAGGTGCGCTGTGCCCAGCCGCCTTCGCTCTGGCCCTCCATGCGTGCATAGGTGGGCTTGTAAATGCCGCCGGTGGTGTGCTGGAACTCATAGGAGCCATTGTTTATCCACTTCAGGCCATCGACAATGCCCAGCTCGACCTTGCCGTAGCCCAAGAAGCGATGACGCTTGTTGTGCTGAGTGCGGTTGGTGTTGATTTCTACAGGGTTCTCGGTGTTGGTGCCATTGAGCTGTGCAAAGCTGCCGTCGGGATTGTAGACCGGGAATGTGGGGTTGAGGTTGAGCTCACGCTCAAAGATGCGGCTGTCGATAGGGTGCCAGCTGTCGAAGTTGGCATTCACACCAGCCTCCAAACGCAGTCGGCCATTCCATCCCAGCTGGTAGGTGCTCAACGAGATGCCCAGCCGGTTCATGTTGTTGCGTTGCACCACGCCCTGGTTGTTGTTGTAGGTCACGCTGGCGCGGTAACCGCTATTCTTGCGCGAGTCGCTGAAGCTCACGTTGTGGGAGTGCGACACGGCAGTGCGCAGCAGCTCGTCCTGCCAGTCGGTGCTGGCGCCATAGTCGAGTGCGCTCACCACGTTGTTCTCGCGCACATAGTCACGCCACTGGTCGGCCGAGAGCATATCGAGCTTCTTGGCCACGCTGGCAAAGGCCACATAGCCATTGTACTGTATCTCGCGCTTCTCTGTATCGGTGGCCTGGCGGTTGGTGGTGACAATGATCACGCCATTGGCTCCGCGGCTGCCGTAGATGGCTGCCGACGATGCATCCTTGAGCACATCGATACTCACAATCTCGGTGGGTTGCACCGAGTTGATGTCGACACCCGGTATTCCGTCGACCACCACAAGGGGGCCGTTGCTGGCCGAGAGCGACGTGCCGCCACGCAGTCGCAGCGAGGAGCCGTTTTCGGGCGAACCGCTGGCTTGCGATACCGAGAGGCCGGCCACGCGGCCTTGCAGCATCTGCTCGGTGCTGGTGATCACGCCGTGTTTCAAGTCCTTGGCCTGCACGCTGGCAATGGCTCCAGTGAGGTCGCTCTTGCGCATGGTGCCATAGCCCACGCCCACCACCACAGTCTCGCTAAGCATGGTAGCGTTGGGCACGAGTTTGATTTTCAATTTCTGGCCAGCCTTCACCCGCTGTGCGGTGTAGCCCACCGAGCTTATTTCGAGTGTGGCGCCCGACTCGCACACCACCGTGAAGTTGCCCTCCACGTCGGTCACAGTGCCACCAGTGGTGTTGAGCACCCTTACCGTGGCGCCTATGAGCGGCTCGTCTTGTTCGTCGACAACCTGGCCGGTAGCCGTGATGCGCTGAGCCTGCGCGCTGAGGCCAAATGCCATCATCAGTAGGATTGCAATGGCCTGTATCATGTGATTGAGTGATGTAGTATTATTCATAATCGTTGTTGGGTTTATGGGTAGTGTGATTATTGGTCGACTGTCACGAGCGGAATCTCGGTTGAGATAAGGGTCGCGCCTGCTGCATTGGTGATAGTGAGTTTCATGCTGCTTGCATTCACGTCTTTCAGCTCGTCGAGCAGGTCGACCGAGGCCTTGCGGCTGTCGCGGCTGCCGCTCATGATGCCTGTGATGGTCTTGGAACCAGCCTCGATCTTGTAGGTGAGCTCTCCGTCGCGCTTGCCGTTGTAGCGGCGGGTGAGGGTGAGAATGTCGAGGGCGCTCACCTTTGACGGGAAGGTTGAGAACACAGGGTCGGGATACACCTCGGCTGTGCCTGCCTTGGCGAGCTGGTCGGGCGAGGTTCCGCCCCAGTCGTTGTTCAGGATACCCACCACGAGCCAGGCCAGGTTGTCGATTTGCTCGTCGGCGCTCAAGCCTGTCGAGGCCTGGGTGCCATCGTCGGCATAGTTCCAGCTGTAGTAGTCGTAGGGCGATGTCATGCTTATCGCATAGCAGCCGTTGGTCAGCTTTGCAATGTCGGTCTTGCTCATGCACCCGTCGATCCACACCTTCACTCCTTGCAGGAAGGTCCAGTCGTTAAGGCCCGAGTGCAACTTGAACCCCCCGAAACCGCCCTGCCGGGCAAAGTCGGTCATCGTCTTGCCGCCCACCTGAAACACATCGGGGTTGAAAATGATGGTGAGGGGGCGATTGAGCGTGAATGCGCTCGTGAGCGACAAGCTGTTGCCCTGAAAGGCAGTGGCATAGAAACGGCAGGCATCGCCGCTGCTCTTGAACTCCTTCCAGGTGGCACGGCTGTCGGGTGCCTGAAACACGTCGCTCTCCTCGCCGCCATCCTTGGTCTTGAGCCGGGCCCAGAAGCCTGGCCAGTCATCGGTCTGGCACGTGTTGTACACCTCTTGCTCGCTCATCGTCGAGGCGCCTTGCGAGAAATACTTGGTGGGGGTCATGGTGATGCTGTACACATTGTCGCCATTGTAGGTGAGCTTGGCAAAGTCCGACGAGTTCTCCCAGTTGCCTGCATCGGGCTCGCTGGGATTCCAGCACCACAAGTACAAGTCGACGCCCTCCTTGAAACCGGCATCGGTCATGTCGAAATAGAAAGTAACGGGCTTGTCTACCTCATACACGGTGGGTACCGTCCACATGCGCACAGGGCCGCCGTGGTCGACTGTGGCCTGCATGCTCTGGGGCATCAAGGCCATGAGGGCTATAGCCATAAGGGTAAAGTATGCTTTTCTCATGTTTCGTTCCTCCTGTTTCATTGTTGTGCTGTTAAATTATAGGTATAGGACACAAAGGGCACGCCGTTGCTCGTGCGCACGAGCTTGTACTCGAGCACCCTTTGCGCGCCTGGCACTGCTGTGACTGTGAGTGTGACCTTGTCGTTGAGAATGATTTGGGCCGAGGAGCCGTCGCTGTTGACAAAGGGGTTGCCCAGTCGCCAGGTGCCCGATGTGGGCAGCAGCGCAGGTGCCTTGCCGGTCACCGCAAAGGTGGTGGGGCTGTTGTCGTCGTCGACATTGAGTTGAATACCGAAGGTGTCGAAGTCAAACACCGAGGTCAAGTCCATTGTGCTTGTGGTCGTCTCGTCGGTCTGTGTCACCGAGTTGAGTATCCAGTTGCCCCCTATCTTCTCATATTGAGTGATAGGTGCTGTGTAACTCCCGTCGTCGGTCGAGGCACACGACACCAGCATGGGAATCGATGCAAGGGCGAGACTCAACTTCAGGAGATTGCTTCGCGAGAATAGATGAATCATAATTGTTGTTGTGGTTTATTGTTTGGTTTTGGTTATTATTTCAATGCAAACTTATTCCAATATTTTTACAATAAGAATTTACCACCCCAAAATATAATGATTTTTCGCCACGCCGAACGGCTATACGATTGCTGTTCAACTTGTTGTGATTTTTCAGTCCCTGAAAAAATATAATTGGAATCTATCGTTTTTTCACCCGGTTTCTCCCCCCACCTGGCTTACGCGCGCTGCATTGCCTGCTTAGATACGCGCGATGGCAACACAACGGCCACGTGCTGCTGTGGTCATATCTCCATGATGCACTGCTCAAACAGCTCGTTGCTCACCGTCGATTTCTTTTTCACCTTTGTCTTGTAGGTGTTGATGGTGTTGACCGAGTAGTTCAAAAACCGGGCAATGCGCTCGCTGTCGGTGATGCCCAAGCGCATGAGGGCAAAGATGCGCATCTCGGTCGTGAGCTTGCCCTGGGCAGGGTGCTTGCGGTCGCTCTCGTCGAAGAGTGCATTGAATCGCTCCACAAAGTCGGGGAAAAGCGTGAGAAAGGTCGTGTCGAAGTCGGCATACATGTTTTTGCGCTCGGCCGAGAGGGTCGACTCCTTGAGCGAGTAGCGCAGGTCGTCGTATTGCCGCGCAGCCACCTTGTGGTCTACAAGCTTGAAAATGCGCTCAAGCTTGGCAATATACTCACCGTTGCTGTAAAACGACTTGCCTATGTACTCGTCTTTGATGGTATTGGCCTCGTGCAACCGCGCGTTGGCCAGCTCAAGCAGGCGATTGCGCTCCTCGATGGTGCCTCGCGCCTCGCGCAGCTTCTTCATCTGCTTGAAGATGTAGCACATTGCACCGGCCAGCAACAGCAGCATCACACACACAATCACCGTCGTCGCTATCATCGTGTTGCGTTGCTGAGCCACAGCCCGGTACTTGTATTGCTCAACAACCGGCTGTATCTGGCCCACCTCGATTTTGCGCTGCCGCGAGCCGTAGAAGTTGGCATCCTCAAGGGCGTTTTGCACATAGGCCGAGGCGCGCTTCACATCGCCGCCATGCTTCATGATCAACTGCCCCAGCAGGTTGAGTGCCGTGGTCTCCTTGGTCGACGACTGCAAGTCGCACTGGGCCGAGCGCGCCACATAGTACATCGCCCTTTCGTCTTCGTGCTTCTCGATATACTCGATGGCAATGCACGAGTTGGCAATTGCCTGCATGTGCAGGTCGACTCCCGCTATGCCCAGCAGGTGCTTGAACGAGGCTATGCACTGGTCGTAGAAGTGGTTGCGCATCTCCTTCTGCCCCTTGGTATACCACCACTTGATCGAGTTGTGGGGCACAAGCGCCATCAAGGAGTCGGAATACAGATTGCCTTGCCGCAAGTAGTCGCTCATGAAGGGCTCCACGTGCACAAAGTCGGCACTGGAGTAGTACAGGCGCGCCATCAGCTCATAGTAGTTCACCCGGCAGGCTGCACTGGCACCAGCGACGCTCACATGCTCGATGGCGTCAAATGCCTCCTTGTAGAGCCCTGCCGATAGCATGCAGAAGGCCAGGGCACATTGCGAGTCGATCTCGTCCTCGCGGCTGCCCAACTTGTGAGCCAGGCCGATGGCCCGCGTAGCATACACATAGGCCGAGTCATACCGGTAGGACCGATACTCCTCATAGAGCTTGATACACTGCCTGTATCTCGCCTCGGTGTCCCGGGCACGCCACAATTGCCTGCGCATGCGGCCGATGCGCTGCTCCTTGACGCGGTCATACCCGGCCTTGCACTCCAGCTGCCGGTCGAGCCGGTCGAGCTCACGCGACACGCCCGCAGGCAAAGCCCACGACTGGCCACACACAAGCGGCGCGACCAGCACGGCCCACACGAGCAGCAAACAACGATGCAATATCCAGGCATTTGTTTTCATTGCATGAGGCTAAAATCTACGGTGCCCTGCCTTGTGCCCAACTGCCGTCTCACACAAGCCGCAAGGTCCTTTACAAGGCAAAGTTAAAAAAATTATGCCAACTGGCACAGCTTTTCTCATCACTTTTTTAACCACCAGCAGCCCAGGTTGCACTATCTTTGCACTCGAGAAATCAACGGTAAAACTATATATATAAACATGGAAAAAAGTTACGTTCTTCTGGCCGATGGCTTTGAAACCATAGAGGCCTTGACCCCGGTCGACATCTTCCACCGCCTGGGGCTCGACATCGTGCAAGTGTCTACCACGGGCAGCCTGCAAGTGGCGTCGTCTCACCTGGTGCACGTCACGGCCGACTGCACCCTCGACCAGGCCGACATGAGCCAGGCCGCGCTCATCTACCTGCCAGGCGGCTACCCCGGCTATGTGAACCTGTGCAACAACGAGCAGGTGGTTGACCTGGCCCGCCGCCAGTACCAGAGCGGCAGGCTGCTGGCCGCCATATGCGGCGCACCCATGGTGCTCCAGGCGGGCGGCATCGCCACTGGCAGCAACATCACCTGCCACCACAGCGTGAAAGCCAAAATCAACGATTACAACATCGTCCCCGACCGCGTCGTGGTCGACCGCAACCTGGTCACCGGCGCCGGCGCCGGCCTCTCGCTACAGCTCTCAGTCACCCTGGCCGCCATGCTCCTGGGCGACGACGAGCGCATCGATCACCTCTACCACTCCCTCGAGCTCAAGTAGAGCCACCCCAGGGGCGGGGCAGGCGCTCTGAATCGGGAAAACATGAGAAAAAAAGAAATGAAGGCTTTCATTTGCATTAATGCATTTGGAAGCCTTCATCTGCCGTTTCCTTTCGATCTTCACATTCACATGCTACGTCTCAAGACCACGGCGTAGGGAAATTTAGACTAAATGATTTGTAAATAATGCAACGCGTCAGTTGAGCGGTGCATTATAAAAGAGTTCACACGCTTTTCTGGTTACAAATATAGTGATTCTCGGCATATAGTGGCAAACAAATTCACCTTTTTTTTTACCTAATCTCTTAAAAAAATGCAATTTATGCTCTACAACATAGTTGCACGACACATTTCTACCCCTCTCGGTAGGGACCACTCTCCCCCACCCTTGCCACATGCCCCCACACAGCTGCCCGCGAAACCCGAGACTGGGAGAAAAAAACGGGCAGTGAATTTTTTTTTTGCATTGTAAAAGAATTTGTACTACCTTTGCAACGCTTTCGGCGGCACAACAACACCGATAGCGGTCCCTTAGCTCAGTTGGTTAGAGCAACTGACTCATAATCAGTGGGTCGTCGGTTCAAGCCCGCCAGGGACCACACAAATATTTGCTAACTGCTTGATTTATAGCGGTTAGCAATTTTTGTTTTATTAAAAAGTTTCACAAAAGTTTCACTAATTTGGGCGTTGCTCCTTTTTTGGAGTACCGCGTCGCGGCCTCCCTGGGGTGTGGTCATGGCTTATTATTGGGGTCCTCTCGCTTGATTGCACCGGGGGCGGCCGTTTTCTCTCCACTTGCGCTAATAAATCCGGGGGCATAGTTCCGGCTCTTTTGCAACCAATTCTGCAACCCAGGCGGGTAACGGGGTAGGCTCATCCAATACGGGGCGGCCTTGCTCGAAAAGGCCCAGGTCAATAAAATCGTTATGGGTGTTGTAGTAGTCTATTCCTGGTTGCATCTCATCGGTGGCCCTGGTTAAGTCGGTTTTGTCGAGGAGGTGGCGGTTGATGAAGTCACGCCAGGCGGCGCGGTTCGCCTCGGCGATCGGCCCAGCATCGTCCAGGAATTGCCCGTAGGTTATTGGCTTGCAATCATCCTCCCCGCCTCCAACCTTGATACACTTTAATTCATTGGGGCAGTTTTTCCACTTTTCCCAACCCGGACACTCTTTGAACGGCAAACACTCGGCCCAAACGAAATCATCTAATAAGCAATATTCGAAATACTTGCACGGGTAAAAATCGGCCTTGAGGCGGTGACGCAAATCCATAAACTCGGCAAATACCGGGTGCCAGGTGTCACTATCGCGGCACGGCCTAAAATGAGCAATAAACCAGCTTCCCCGGTCATGGGAGCGGGGTTTTATCATGGCCTTTAACTTCTCGCGGTCATTCATCCCGGCGGCGGTTTATATCGTCCACTTTGGCGGCGATCCTGGTTATCGCCTCATCGCTCGCGGTGTCGAGCAAACGGCCCAGTGCCTCGGCCTCTGCTTCCATGTATTCGTCAAGTGTGACTTTTGGTAGCACAAACGCCAGCAGGTTTGTAACCGCTTTAACCCGGTCGAGGGGTTTTAATTCGTCCAGGTCTGCACCCAGGCGGGGCAGGTTCTTATCAAGCACGGCCCGCAGCTGGTCGAGTAATGCCCCCTTTAACTTGTCCCGCGATCCCCTGGGGCGGCCGTGAGGGTTCCCGCTTTGTCCTTTTTGAAAAGCCATTGTTATTGATGTTGTTTTAGTTGTTCTTGATTGTTCTTTACAACTGCAAAGGTAACGCAAAAATTGAGGGCGGCGCGGTTTTGCTGAAATCTCGCCCCGGTCCTGGGTTCAAGAATGTGGCATTTGAGGCCGTTTTTGTTACAAGTGGCACAACTATACACCGCGACGATAAAAAGCCCGTGGCGGTTCCCCTGGTGCCATGTGTGCCAAATTTTGGCACTATCTCGCGGCCGTGAGTTCTGCACCGCATCGCGGCCCTGGTTCCTGGGTTGCTCCACCTCCCCCAGCACCTCCACCAAACACAACGGCGCAGCCGTTAAACATCTTCCCCGCGTTAGCAGGCACATGAGCGTTAGCGAGCAGCGCGAGCCCAGGGGTGGCAATTTTTAGTAAAAACTCTGCATCATGCCGCGTGGCGATCATTCGCCACAAAGTGCCATTTTTGGCACGAAAATGTAAGGGCTCTTATAGAGCCCTTGTACCAGCATTGTATTGGATTATATATTAAGGTTTGTAGTATTGTAAGGGTTGTTTAAGGTGTACGCGGCGGTGTACGTTTCGATGTATCGCTTTTTAAGGTGTACGCATGATGTACGCATGATGTACGCATGATGCACATTTCGATGTACGTCAAAAAAATAAGATGTACACCGAAATGTACACCTTAAATAATGCGTTGCTTTACAAAGTCAGTCACTTAGCCCCTGCAATTCTTTGAGTTTGGCTTTTACCAACTCTTTTCTCTCTTTACGGCGTTGTGCTTTTGGCTTTTCCCCGTTGGTCGCTATCATGTGGGCAAGTTCCACCTCCGTTAATTTGGTTGAAATAGCAAAACCTCTTAGCCCCTGCTGCCCCCAGGTGGCCACATGGTAACGCCCTAAATCGTCGCGCAATTGTTCAAGTTTTCGCCGGGTATTTATGGGCTTGATGTGTGGCGGGAGTATGAGCACCTTTTCGCCCTTGTGGGTTTTGTACCTGGGCACACTATCGCCCGCCATTCTTGCAAGCAGAAAATCGTAATTGGTAATTGCGTACTTCTTTGGTCCCACTATCGACTTCACGGCCAAATGAGCGAGTAATAACAGTTTTGCGTTGTCGCTCTCATTCTTGATATTATTACGCCATTCCCAATATGTTTCACGGCTTATTGAGGTCTTTGTCCGGGTATTCTTGTAGTGCTCAAAAACCGCCCTACAACTCTCTTCATTCCCTCCACTAAAGCCTAAATCGTCGCGGGCCTCGTTAATTGTTGCCTGGTATTCCTCCAAATATGAGCCGATGGCAAACCTTAGTATCTTGATAAGGCTTTCTTCGGTGATTCCTTTGGCAAGGATAGCGACGGGGAAATGATAAAATTGATATGTCATAACTAAAAAGTTTTTCCCTGGAGCGGCCCTCTAACTCGCAAAGATTTAGTAACTTTGCGTCGGTCTTTTGGTGGTCATTAACTTATAGGGGGCAGCCCGTCGGGGTTGCTCTTTACTTTACAGAAAATGCCTCAATATCCTCGCGGCGGTAACGTACTTTGCTACCTACTTTAATACAAGTGAGGTATCCCAACTTATTCCAGCGGTGCAAGGTGGGCTTCGTCACTCCCAGGTACTCGCAAACTTCGTCACGGGTCATTAACTCCCTGGATTGTTCCACCTCGACGGGAGCAGGAGCCGTGGCGGTTCTATTCTCCACAAGTTCGTTTACTAACTCTCGCAGGTCGGCCAGCGATACTACTACATTCACATTGGCGCGCTCATCGCGCAAAAGGTCTTTAATGGTGTTAACCATATTGTTTTGACGGGCTGCCCCTGGAGGCTCTTTCGGGTTCCCGTTTGGCAAGTGTAAGGCATAGGCGTGAGCCGTTAATAATAAATGCCCTCCCCGCGTCATTCGACGATAGGGCCCAACCAACTCACTCCCGGCGGGAGTTTACAACAATAATGCTCCACTTGCAACTGCAAAAGAATATATAATTTCTTCTCGTTTCACAAAATCTTAAAATCTCAAAATGCCATATTTTGCTTTTACTTGATGCAACACTTTGATATTTAATTATTTATCAATAAAAAATATTTTATTCTCGTAATTAAAGAAAAAATAAACCCCGTCCCAGGGCGGGGCGGGGTGTCGGTCGTTGGGCTGTCCCGCGACGTTAGCGGCGGGCAGCATTTTTAAGCCAGGCTTCGTCGAGGGTGTAACGGGTAAATTGCAACTCATACCGGGCGCAGTTCTCGAGCGGGGCGGTGTCAAGTGATTTAATAGTGACGCGCAGAGTATTGCAGCTTTTATCGTCTAACTCGGTACCTTGCACAAAGGGCGGTTTTTCTTCCTGGTTCACGTCAAGGGGTTCAACGTATTGCAGCCCCAGGGGCTCCCCGTGTGCTAATTCTTTAAGGAACGCGGCGGCGGTTCTAATCGCTCCGGCCCAGGTGCTCGCCACTATTTCGCGGCGGGCGGTGTCGGTGTGCTTCATTAATTCTAAATTATCCATGATGTATTATTGATGTTTGGTTATTTGTTGGTAGATTGGCGGGCGGCCTCTTGTTCTTCAAATAGTTTCATCATTCGCTCGGCGTTTTCATCCTCCGTTACTTTGATGTAGGTTAAAAATGCCTTTTCGGTTTGGTGCCCCGTTATCTTCATGATCATAAGTGTGGGGAAACCGCGTTTATACATATTCGTGGCAAATGAGCGGCGGGCGGTGTGGGCACTCACACATTGCCATTTTTCATATCGTTGTGCGACGCGCTGGGCCTCTCGTTTGGTGCGTCTGCCTCTGCTGGGCGCGTCTGCCATTTCGGTGCGTGTAATGGTTACTTCATCCGTGAGCCCGGCCAGCTTTGCGACTTCTTTAATAAACTCGTTAAATTTTTGATTGGCCATAGGGCGGGGCACGTTGTAGTTATATTTCTCTAATACGGCGCGGGAGGCCGGGAGTATTGGAATTGTGGGCTTTGCTCCCGTCTTTTGTTGCTCGATCTTGAAATATTCGTGCCCGTTCATGGTGACGATATTGTCTTTGTTCAGCTTGCCCAGGTCGCTATATCTGCATCCCGTCCAGGCCAGCAAAATGAATTGGTCGCGCACTCGGTCGAGGTAGGGGGTGGCGATGGGTAGCGCGGCGATGGTTTCAAGTTCTGCTTCGGTAAGGTAGATATTATCCACCTCTTCGGCCAGCTTCACGCATTTTTTAGGCTCCACAAATTCGCAGGAGGCGCGCTGGGCCAGGGGTAGCGCGTTGATAGCGGCTTTGATGTTCTTGATGTGCTTGCCGATGGTGTTTAACTTGAAGCCTTGCTCGTAGAGGTAGGCCACAAAACTATCGTAAAAGCCTTTATCGACTTCGGCCAGGTCGAGGTCGGCCTGCTTGTGGCGGCGCAGGTATGCGGCCAGGTGCTTTTGCATTTGCAGGTATTGAAATTGCGTGGCCTTGCCGATGGGCTTGCCCGTGTGCTGCACTATCCTGGTACGTGAGCCCTCGATAAAGCTATTAACGGCCTGCATGAGCGTTTGGGGCGCGGCTTCTTTGGTCTCGTATTTGTCCGGGTGCAATACGTTATCCACCTCGGCGGCAAGCCACTCTTTGGTAATATACTCTTCGGGGGTAGCGGTGGCCAGGCTTAATACCTCGGCGGCCAGGGCAGCCAGGGTTTTATTAACTTCTGCCATTTCTTCAACCTCCCAGGGTTTAGCAAATTTGCGGGTGGTGTCATTGCATTGTTTGGACTCGCTCCAATATTGGCGATAAACGAGCACGCCGGGCACTTTGGTTTGCACTTTGAGCGCGTTGCTAATAGTGAGCCTTAGTATTACTTCGGGACGATCGCCCCCTCTCTTGCCGAGGATGTATTTAATACTTGCCATGATTGTGATAACTATTGTGTCGCAAAGATATAGAAAAGTTTCACAAAAGTTTCACAAAATTGTTATTTATTTTAATCTCATGTTATTTATTTAACTTTTTAGATGATTTTAATAGCTTGATATTCAGCACTTCAAAATTATGTGCGATTAAATGGAGGAAAATAT
>Ga0256404_1004180_pt1 | contig 27635 bp, 25 predicted proteins | sample RumenRJG_01DNA_FD_185990 | JGI IMG/M metagenome (GOLD analysis project Ga0256404, IMG submission 185990) | Bovine rumen microbial communities from Lethbridge, Alberta, Canada - RJG_01 | ecosystem: Host-associated > Mammals > Digestive system > Stomach > Rumen | place: Canada: Alberta | collected...
TAAAATGATCCCCAGGAAATACCCATTACCGTAAGCTTATCTTTTCCCAGATAATCGAGAATATAATCCGTGATTACATCAATATCTGACCGCATGAGATCAAGCGTAATCTCGGTATCATCGTCAGGATTCCTCAGGTATGTCCTTCCACTGCTTCGCTGATCCCAATTTACTATCGTATAATCATCTGCCAGCTTATTCAGGATCGCATAATCAGCATAACTTGTAGAATACCCGGGGCCACCATGCAAATATAAAAGAACAGGATTGTTAATGTCTTTCCCGTAGATGCTGATCCACATCTCCTGACCATTCACTTCCACATATTGAGTCTCATTGATCCCGCCTTTGGGAGTAATGCGGTTGATTCCTTTACCGATATAAACAACAGCGAGAAACAGGATTATCAGCGATAAAACTATAACAACAATCCACTTTATGATCTTTATAACAGAATTCAGTATTCTTTTCATATTTCAAGATTTAGTTAGATGCTTACGCATTATGATCGTTTTGCCGTCGTTCTTGAATTCGGCAAATCCGTTCTTCTCATATAATTTCACAGGGCCGGTAAAAGCCATAGAGGTTTGTCCGCTCACTTCCGGATAAGCTTCAACATATTGATACCCGTTTCTCGCGGCATCAGAACAGATCTGTTTTAGCAACTGCTTCGCAATACCTTTTCCGCGATAATCCGGACTGATCTCAAAACACACGATCGACAAGACCTGTCCCGGAAGGCAACTGTGAGAATAAGTACTTTCATCCGGAAGATGATCGAGATCAAACTCGCCGACACGGTAATAGTTTGTCCTGTCATTCGCATTGCACCATCCGACTGCAAGGTCATTATCAAAAGCAAGGTAACCGCGTATCAAGCCCTGTCTTACCATACGGACAGCTGTTTCTCTAAGGGATCTCTTCCAACCTTCAATTCCACCGCCATACTGTTTTGCCTGATCGCGCATCGCTTCAATCTCGCCTGCACTCATATTAAATGCATTGCAATAACAGGGATAGTAAGGTGAACCGTCCGAGAATGCACGGTTATCAAAAAAGTCAAAGTAATCTTTCTCCAGATCCGGTGATAAGGCTTTTATCGTTATTTCATTCATATTATCCAGTCTGTTTTCCTGATGATTATCTCGACAAAGGATCCATTCCTCTGTCTTCTCAATTATAACATCGTAGTTAAGTTCTCTTGATATATTTTTGAGCTGCAGATCGTTAATGAAATGCAGTTTTGTTTCTAATTCCAAAAATACATGGGTGGAAATTCTGGTGGCTTTTTAGTGGCTTAAAAAACTGAAACGCCCTATTTACGGGCGTTTCCAGCGATTTGGGCCTATTCAAGCTCGATCGCTTTTATCCGGAAACCATTTGCAAATGCTTTGTTTTATTGCATTTGAGATAATGACTTTGTACTCAATGAACTCATTTGTATATGTTTTTCCGTTCTCGTGAACTCATTTTGAACTCACGGATGAACTCACTGTCTAACGCCTATCATAAATAGTAAATATCACAATTCAAAACAACATTATTGTTTTTTGTTATGTTTAAATTGTTTTCTTTCTTTATGATTTAAACATCCCATCGTTGTTATACTTTGTATATATTCATCTCGATTATATACTGTTATACTTTCCCCCAAATGTGCCTCCATAATTATAGAATTCAACACTTTGGAATCGTGATCATCAGAAAGGAATATTCCATAGCCACATGTTAGACAAGCTGAAATTGAATGTATTTCGCCTAAGTTTGAATGTTTCTTCCATTTGCCTATGTCTTCAAAAGGAAATATTTCCCCATTTTTTCGATAATAAAGCTCATTAACGCAAATCTGATAGTATTTTTCTCTTCTAATATCAGATACTATTTCATCCAATAGGAGCTTAGATATTATTTGCTTCTTGAAAAGAATACTTATTGGTTCTTTTGACGCTAAATCACCCAATTCATTATCAAAGACAAGTTCATGCATTTTAACAATAAGGTTTAATCCAGCAAAAGCTCTAGAAATCAATGAAACAACAACCGACGACTCTCCCTTAATTTCAGAAAGCTTTGATAAAAAGTCGTTGTCAATTAGAGCTGTCTTTTCCATTTATCGCATTTTCCTTAAGAACAATCTTGTTACTTGGTAATTCGTTATCTGATAGACTCTCCGAAGAAATACAAAATGCTTCACGCAATTGCTTGATTTTTTCAGGACTTAATGTATTTCTCCGTTCGGCTTCAGCTAGTATTTCCGCAAATCCGTTGATATACTTTTTCTCAAAGTTGGCATTTAATTCTCTATAGCCAAATTGTTCAATATATTGATCAACAAGTGGATATATTATTCCATTTTTGCTCTCATACTCTCTTTTTATATACTCTGTGTCTTCAGAAGACAAATAACCCAATTCATTCAATCTCCAAAGAACTGCCTTGAATGGGACAAGAAATCGATCCATTAAATGAACTATTGTCTTCAAAAGATTTAGAACCGAAATTTCTGGATAACAATCTTTTGTATCTTGTAAAAATGCTAAAAAACAAGTTGAAAACTCAACTTTAGGCATCATCAGTTCCGCTGCAAATCTATTAATTATATTTTCGCTAGCATCAGGTCCCAATTCATTTTTAGTCTTTTCATCTAGTTTATCTAAAACAATTTTATCAATATTCCAAAGGTGCCCCAACTCATGTGCAGCTGTAAAAACTTGCTTATCTATAGTCTGAGCAGTATTAATAAAAACAAAATGAATATTCTCTCCGTTGGATTTTACAATTCTATGAAATCCATTGTTATCATCCTTCAAAGGATAATATACAACGGTACAATAATCATCCAAGATCTCTACTATATCACCCCTCAAAACTCGGTTTGGATACTTTCGTTCAAGTCCGGTTGACTTAAGTTTGTCTTGTAATGCCTCAACAATTAAATTAACTACTGAATTGTTCATGAATTATTTGAAAGAGATTCTTTTACATCAAGATATCCATCAATTAAATCTAAAATAAGTTCTCGATTATCACTATTACTAAATTGATTCATACAATGAACTATGGTCATGTCATACTCATCTTCATTACCTTCAATAATAGCTTCAAGAGGCATGTCAAGAATGTTTGATATTTGTTCAAGTTTATCAAACGAAAGCAACGCTCTACCATCAAAAAACAACTGAATCAAGTCCTCGCTACAATCGATAGAAGCCCCCAATTCCGATGCTGTATATCCCTTACTTGATGCTTTATTGCGTACGGTATTTCCAATCATTCTAGCTTGTTTCATATAGCCTCCAAAACTAAAACAAATCGGTTATAGTCCAATTATTATACTCTAAAAATCATAAAGAGAAAGAACCACTGTGGTATTCAATATGCTTTGCATTAAACACCACTCATTAAAATATCTACATTTTGTTTAATATAATATAACGTAACACTAGATATAGTGTCTTGTATTTTTATTTAGTTCATAAAATAGTACCTTTCTTTACTAGCAAAAAGAATCAATCATAAGGATTTATATAAACGGATAGAAAATCACTGTGCTTACTCATCAGGTCATCCTTCAAACCCTGAGGATTAGCAATTCTTCCCTCAGGATCATAAATAAAGCAAACTATTCTTTGACAGTCGGGGTGAATTTGGTATCGCTCAATATCCACTATTAACTGATCTCCAATTTCCTTCTCCGTTAATCCCTTTCTAGTCTTCTTAACTTCAATTATCGTTTTATTTTTTTTCAAAAGAAAATCCATTCTAGCTGATTTTCCAGAATAGGATGGTGTCCATTCTTCAGTTCTAATATCATCATAATATATTTTCAAAAGAGCATGCAATAAATCTTGGACATCATATTCATCATTAATGTCAAGTGTAGGACGATTATTATATCTTTGTCTTAGTTGTCTTACTACTCGATGAAAGCTATAAAACAAATTATCAAGCTCATCGCCACAATCAAAAAGATTCGGACTATGAATTGGTATTATTCCTTTATCAATAGAATCTATTAAATTGTTAAGGATGCTATTAGCCGATTCAGCATTTCTAAAAGTATTCTTAGAACAAGAATTAAATTTCTTAACGTAATCGCTGTCATCAGAAAGAAACCGTCTTAAAAAATCTAAGGCCTTCGTGTGCCAACCATCATATATTGATCTATCAACATAATCTGAAACCCCCACATATGAAGAACTCTTTTTGCTAGGAAGAATTAATCGTTGGTTCTCACTAATTAACTCGTTTATTTCTTCAATTATTGTCTCTCTGTCCATTTCATTCCTCTTTAATATAATAAGATTTAAAGCTATTGTGATACTAATTTTTTACCAACACATTATTCGAATCCTGTTTATTCTCCGCAGCATACCGTATCTTCCCTTCATCAATCAATTCCTCAACACAACTTCTAAATGTTTTTGATGCATTACCGGAATATCCCAGCTTTTTATATAACTCATTAGTCGATACACTTTCAGCCGACAGCACATCCAGAATTAATACTTTTATCTGTTCTTTTGTTCTACGCTTTGGTGCCGTTTTGTCAACAGCAGAACCAGAAATAATATTTGTATTTTTTTCATTCAAAAACGCTTCGTGTATCGGAATGATTACAGAGAAAAATGTTCGTTCTTCATCGGTAAGGAGTAAAGGTAACGGAGAACCATTTTCTTTTATTGCTCTTATAGCAGTCGGGATACCGGTATTTCTGCCTTCTACAAGGTGTAACTCTTTAAGGAAATCCCCGATTCTTCTATTTCTGTATCTTCTAGTCCTCATTTGATACTTGCGAATATCATCATCCGTAATAGATCTGTCCGGTCCAGGTGTACTAGTTATTTCAATCTTATCGGCCTCTATTCTTACCGTAACCGGCTCATGGATCTGATAAGACTTATGATATATAGCATTAGATAAGAATTCCTCTATCGCCTCATAACTGTAATTCTTAACTCTTACAGCTTCAGCCTGCCCAGAAACCTTAAAAACCTTCTCAGCAATCACATTATTCTTTATGTAACTGAGTGCATCCCGCAGCTGTTCATCTATCGGACCTGCGAAAACTCGTTCTTCCATTCCCTGACCGGTTGGATCAGGAATATTAACTACCTCTATCTGGCTATAAGGGAAAAACGCTTCCGGATGATCATTAAAGAACAGCAAGCCAACATTCAACGGTTTATAGTATTCCGTTGGTCCGTCTGCGATTCGCAGATCCTTTGCTATCTGAACCACATCCAAATTATCAATATCATTAATTAGGCTGCTGTTTACATTCTGAAGGTAATTTCTGATAATCGGATATTTTAGATCCTTCATTTCAGCTTTAGGATTGATCCTGTCATCAAACGGTACATTATGTGTTAAAGACATTAGTTCCTTAACATCTAAGTCGGTAGCTTCGATCGTGCTGGACAATTTGCGAATATAGTATATCTTCTCGCTGTTCTTTGAATCCGGTGACTTAGGACATGCATATGGTCGTTCATATCCGCCCGGACACCATATTAACAGAAGCATCTTCCCCTCAAACATAACAGGTTCTGTCTGAGGAATATAAACAGGTCTCAGATACTTACAATATCTAAGAAGTTCCTTTTGTATTTTGTCTACCGACTCTGGTGATATTCCCTTTACCGGTCTTACGACTTTCCCATCTTTTTCTTTTGCACCTATAACGATATAGCCACCACCCCAGTTATCTATATCATTAGCAAATGCACTTATGGTTTTCAGTGTTGTTTCCGGATTCCATCCCTCTTTAAACTCTATTCTTGCCCATTCAACGATGTTCTCCGTTAATAACTTTTCGATTGTGATGGGAATTGCCATGTTTTGTCTCCTATGAACATACGATTTCACTTACGACTTAGCTTACGACTAAATTATATAGTCGTAAGCACTTGGAGTCAAACATAAAAACATATAAAAAATTTCTAATGACAATTAATTGAATAATCTCAACCATTTCTTAACAAGCTTTTAGTTTGGATTTATTGGTTTTACACCTAATTCGGCTGTTATATTCTGAAGAGCAGAATAATTCCCTGTAATCTCTTCTCTATAATCATAATGTAGAGCAATTTCTACACTTTCTCCCTTTATTGGTTCAATTGAACTTAGATTTTTAACTGTTACTCCTCTTCGCCTTTTACACAAATTCGGATCCATATCTATTGTTGAAGGAAAGATCGGGAACGTAACGGTTTTGTTAATGATTTTACAATCTTCACTTATACAAGGAATCATTATTTGAAAGAAATAATTATCAAATTCCAAAATAAAGAAAGCATATGGAACATCTTTTTCCGATTTTCTTCTTGCCACGACAGCATGTAATGGAATTGGTTTTGCTCCTTCATAGAAACATTCAATTACATGCGAAGAATATGATGTCATATCAAAACATGTATTAATAAGATTATCCTCATTAAGCCAATCTAGAGTTTCTTTAAATGCATTAACTTCATATTCTGGAATAATAGAGAGTGCCATAAAAACCATTGCTTTATATGCTAGTAAAGGGGTATATGTATCTTTCTTTAGATTTAAGATAATTTCTTCATCTTTAAAGTCTACAAGCTTATGACCTTCCGCTTCTTGAACAATCACTCCCTTATCTGTTACATCAATGCGGAACTTATTATCGATTGTCTTATATGATGGCACTCCCTTTTTTCCTTTTGTCTGTGAAAGAGTCCTAACCGGACCAAGGTATTTTGCAAACTGATCTTCATACCTTTTTCCAAATCTCTTATTACACTGAACACATTCACTCTTAAGAAACAGCGTTTTGTTTCCAACACATTCTGAAATAGCATGGGTAATATCACTAAAACTAACCTCAGGCTCTTTTTTACCACAAAAGCGACATGTATAAGGTTTAGTTACTTTCTCATCAACATAATTATGAAAAACACCATTCTTTGCAACACAATAATAATTCGCTATAACATCATAATTAGAAAAATAATATTCTGATTGCAAATCAACTACATACATAAGGCTTAAGTTCTACCTGTGTTTTATAATATTCTCTAACATATTATCCGACAATATTCCTTCCATCAAGGAAATACTATGCTTTTTGTTTGATTCAAAGTAAAGAACTTTATACAATCATTATATTGTTAATTTCAGTCATCAAGTATTACTCCTTCAAAAAGAACAATCAAATACTCTCAATTAATGTTTTAACCTGTTCATAGGCATCTCGTTTCACGAACTCAATTTCATCGTTATCTTCCAAGTCCATAAATGCTGCAACATCAACAGGACCAGCATGGTTCGGAGAACCAAACTTTTTTGAAAGCTTATCTTTCATCTCTTGGATCAGCTTCGCCTCTCCACACTCTTTAAATAACTGCGCCAATTCCTTTACACCATTTTTATAGTGCTTAATTAGAAAATAAATATCATAAGCATCTTTAGGCTTTCCTCTGCCAAGTGCTGCGGTTTTCATTATAATGTACGGAACAATAGCTACTACATTCACCCTTGCGGAATCAATCGCTCCATCCGGTCTTTTTGCTTGAACATCAATAACTTGCGGCTCAAACTCAAACGCATAATTGCCACCAGTAGCTTTAAGTGCTTTTAAACCTTGAATATGTTGACCTCCTTTTTCATCACTTGTTCCTCCGTATCTGCCGGCAAGAATATCTACATCAACATCATATTGAATTCCATCTATGGTTACTCGTTTTACAAAGGAAAAGAATTTATCAGGATGCTCCGTATATCCGTTTTTTAGAAGTATTCTTGACATTGTCTGATAACCTGCATCTTTCAGATTCAAATGGTTAATCAGCATATCCACATCAACACTTCCGATATGCCCCTCATCCGGAAACATTAAATCAGGTACCCAGCCCCCAACAATTCGGATATCATCTCGATATTCATCAAACAAATTAACCAATTCAATCAGAATTCTGTGTGCAGCCTCTTTCTGACCCTCGTTATAATCACGACTGCTTCTCAATTCTTCGTCACGCATTACTTCTTAATCTCCTTGTTGAGTATGCTTTCAGCCATTTCTTCTCCTCTTCCCTTAAGCTGCATACAGTCCAAATATATCTGTACGGGAGAAGCAACTCTGCTATTATCAATTACTTTACAGTTAGAAAAGACCTCTTCACTGTCAGCTATATATATGGCTATATTTGAACCGGAATCCACAACTTTACAACCGGTATTACTAATGAATTCATTTATTTTTTCCCGCTCGACCCAGACATGTACCTTCGAGTATCTTACTACAGGCGAATACCTTACACCACCGGAAAAACCTGTAAGACAAGCATTGATACCAGTATCACGGTAAGCCTCATAACACTTTTGTTCAAAAAGAGATAGACTATCAAGTGTATAGCAGTTTATGGTTTCAGGAATGCTGTATGCCTCGCTCCACGACTTCATAAGCGATTCAGGATTGGTAACAAAAAAACCATCAGGATCAGCTTCAGCCCACATATGATTGCATAAATATGATTTCACTCTGGAAACCAGGCCTATACTGCATTTAACTTTTTCAGATATATCTTTAATCTTCCATTTTACAGAAACATCATTCAATAATTCACGAAGAATCATCGACGTCATTTTAGAAGAAGCCTTAAATAATGATTTAGCCTGATTATCCGCAGGATATTTATTTGGATTGCCTCTGAAATAAATATATATATATTCGAACAGAATCATGCAATTCATTGAAAGATCACAATATCCGACCCCATTATCCTTACAGATCTTTGCTGCGTCCTCACTAATATACGGAGCCATAACGATTCTATAATCATCTGACGGATTAGACTCAATCACGTTTACTACATTCTTCGGGAAAGCATGATCCAACCAAAGTATCCTTATCTCTTTTTGATCATTGTCGTCCATAATAAAAGAGATAACAAATCCATTTTTGTTACGCTCTTTAATTCTGATACCCTCTATACTTGGAATATCAGACAATATGTTTTCTATTATAGATTCAGCAGAATACATTAATGATTTCACCAATTCACCTCGTTTCAACATGTTGTTGAAATATATAATATCAGTGAAACAAAGCATATTCAAGACTATTTTATGAATAATCGGCCTCTTCTAAATACTCTTTTAGCTCAACCTTTCTTTTATACTCCTCAAGATCTCTTTGGTATTCATCGATATATTCCCTGTGTTCAATATAAGCAGCACCCTTCATTTTTTCTTTAAGACTCTGCAGAAATTGTATCTTGTCTAAAATCAATGGAACTTCACTTCCTGACCATGAAGCCGACATAGGAAACAAGTGTATTTTCTTAAAATCTTCAACATTTTGGTTATCATTTAAATACTCAAGAATGAAATCCAACTTCCAATGCGGCATAACATTAACAACCACATCAATTAACTTGCTGCATTTAGATACATCCTTACTATTCTCATGTAATCTATCAAGAAGCCATTGCTTCTTTCTGTTTTTTACAACATCCGGTTCTTGTTCTGCTCGACCAAAAAGCAATCGAGCTGGATACACGATAAAAAAGACCTTATCATCATCTACAAGAACCAAATATGCGTAGTTGATACATTCTAGCCACTTCTCAGTGGTCCAAATCATCTCAAATATCTTTTGTTCATATCCATCACGACGAGAATGGTTCTTTACCCAATCAACATACTCTTTCCATATGTTCGGCCTTTGTTCGTATATTTTAATAAACAGTTTTCCACCATAATCTACATGATCACTTATTTCAAGTGCGTTCATGTAAATTTGTGATAATGTATCAAGATCATCTTTGAAAAGATTTATAACAGCTTTTATATCTTCATCTCTGTACGCATATCTCATAAAAGTTGCTGACAGTTCAGTTTTTCCCGCTATTCGGTAAAGAATGCTATTCCTTAACCCGTTATCTCTTTCCCCAAACTTTGCCAACAGCGTAACCGAAGGTACTATTGGATTAGCTCCTGCCAAAGTTCTTTCCGAAAAACTACTGTAATCACGAATAACTAAATCCGTGATATCGCATTCGTTTATACTCTCCCAAATCAGAGACAGCCATGTATCTTTCCCTCTATACTCAGCTCCATTCATCAAGTTATATGTATTCTCATAACCAATGTTAGAAAGCAAAAAACCAACTTGCCTATAACCATTTAATCTGAATGGAGCGTTGCTTTTGAAATATTCTTCAATCACATCTACATAAAAATCCGGATTTATTTCCAATAGCTCAAAAACTATATCAAGACCTCTACTTAGGGACCATAGATTTCTTTCACCAATCGTATCTTGTAAAAAACTGCATGTTTTAAACAGCTCCGTATAGTTTTCGAGACTATATGAATCAAATTCCGCAGCTATATTGGCCTTTCGAATATCATTATCTTCTTCAACGGTTCTACCAATTAAATGCTCTCTAGTTAGAATTTTGTACAACCTGTAAGCACGATTATTCTCAGAAATCAAATATCTCTCATCAATCGGACTATTTATCTCACTAGCAACTTCTCTATATCTATCAATTATTTTTGCATCAAAGAAATCTATGTCATCTTCCTTAATAACTTCCGCAAAAATCGTATCAAAGTCAGATTGTAAATAGGCTATGGAATTCTTCTCATCTAACCCATCAAAATGAACTTCAGAAAGGATATCATTGACTTTTTCACGGTATTCTGTTTTTGTGCGCAGAATTCCCAACGTTTTCCAAATCTTACGGCGCAACAACGCTATTTCCTCATTGAATCCAATCGCCACTCTAACAAAGTTGAAAGCTCTACGATTCCTTACTTCTTCTGTATAGGAAAACTCTGTTTGTAATGCATATTCCGCTACATGGATATAAAGTATACTGAAATTATAATTTTCGCCTTTTTTAGTTACTTCCCAAAGCCTATCCATTAGCACAATTTCATTTTTGTATTTGTTATTCCAAGAAATTTTATCAAATAGAAGATAATCACAAATCACAAAATAAAAATCCATTATTAAATCTGGACGCTTTTCAAAATATGACATGAGAAGCTCTATCGAATCCTCAAATAACTCCGTGTACTTAAATCCTCCTAGAATCCCAATTTCTTTTGTGGAAATAATATGGTTATTCTTTTTAGCATCTACTTCAAAGCTATGCATATCAAAATCCACGTGCTTTTCCTGTTCTATCTTCTTTTTAATGATGCTCAACGCTTTATCTGGATTCACCTGATGAAAAGCCTCTAAATACTCCATGTTCTGCTCATCAGGAGCATTATTCCACGCTGATATAATAGCGTTTTCAACATAGCGAGCAACATCCTCAGAATTAAATATGTCTATTATTGTTTTTAATGCATAAACGGCTTTATTCTTGTATCGTGGGAAAGCAATAGTGATTAGGCCTTCGATACTTACCCATCTTTTTTCAAACAGAACATAATACAAAATATAATTGCCAAGGCTTTGATCTGAAACCTTAGTTATTTCGTTTTTAAACCAATCAACAAGTTCAAGAGAATATAGTTTTTCCACTGTTTCATTCTCTCTAATTTCGTCACCATACTGACTTTTTAAGTCGTCATATAGCTGATTTTCATCTGCTTTTACGGGACCTGCAACCGTAATAAAAAAAAGCATTAATACATCGTCTTTTGTAAGACTCGCTTCACTTAATATACGACCATAATAGTTCCTAAATATGTCTTCAACATTGCTAATAGCCTGATAACCTTCATCAACAGATCTGATTCCAGCCAAATAAGCTAGTCTTGCATTACCATTAGCTATCTCTGATATTTTTTTCAAATAAATAGGATTTAGAATTCCTACATTTGTTTTCAGAATATCCTTAATCTCTTCGTCAGTGAATCTTCCTATCTCTATTACTTCGGGTGTAGTATACTTCGATACCGTAGTAATTACTCTTTCTCTTGCATAATCACGTACGGTAATAAGAATTTTGATCTCATACTCAGGAGAAAGTGTCAAAAGAGTTTGCAATACATTATCCAAACTGACCACCATATTGGCATCATCAAGAAATAGCATATATTTCCCGGGATTATCAATATAATACTTTATGTCTTCATACAAAAAATTACCATTACTCCTAACACAAAAAACCTTATATTCTTTATCATCTTGTGCGCGGCATGCTTCTATCGCTAATCTGGTTTTCCCTATTCCAGAAGGTCCAGTCAAAACTGTAACTGCATTATTATGTAAGCTTTTACATATAGCATCTTTTTCTTCTTTGCGATGTAAAAAACCACTATCAATTGGCGCATTGATACCGTTGGCATCATATGCCTTGACAAAATCCTCAATATCAAAAAACTGATTCGTATCAATCTCAACCCCAAGATGATTCTTGGCAATATGCGGATATATCAACGCCAAGTCATGAGAAAGTGTGTCAATTCCGATAAGTTCTATCTCTATTCCTTCTAGAATCTCCATAATGCTGTTAAACTGCTCTATATGAATATTAGTAGAGCAATATCCACAGATGATCTTCTTGATTTTTTCCTTCTCCAATGACAATTTTGCAGAATTAAAGCATGACAAAATATCTGCCCTTATCTTATCTGCAGGTTGAGAATTCACACTTCCATAGTTTATCAGTATATACTTCCCATCTTCAGTTAAAACATATGAATCCGGGGTTCCTTTCGTAGGCTTATTTGTTGCCGTCTGAACCCCCAACGTTTGAATATTCGTAAACTTATATTTCTTATAAAGATATTCATCAAACAAAGACTGAAAGGCTCCACCTTCCAATTGTAAAATCTTACTTTGTATCAGATTCACATTGCTCAATTACAAACATCTCCTTCCGCTACTATTCTCCCGCTTGCTTCAATATCTCCGCCATTATTACTTCCATTGCATACTGTTGATAATCAGGTGAAACCTTCTTAGCTGCGCAGCAGAAATCGCTTATAGCCTTCTTCATCTCGAGAATATAGTTTAGTTGCTCATTCTGGTGACGAATCTGTTCGTTAATAATCATCTGTTGCCTCATCTGCTCGGCTAACAGATCCTGATTAAAGATATTAAATGGATATTGATTATAACTCATATTTCTTTGCTCCTGTCTGGATATAACATCTGTCAATGACTCTTGGCTTTATGATTAGCCAATGTCTTCCCGGCCTTGCGTTTTGCGGGCTTCGAAGAATCTTTCTTTGCTAACGTTTTTGCTGCACTGCCAACCTTGCCGCCATGATGTACTGCCATAATTGTAACCTCCATAGTAATTCTATCCGCTTTTTAACATATACAGAGTAACAACACAACAAATTCAGCATTACAATTGACATGAACTGCGACATATTCGTACAAATTGTCCCTATAATTGAATACCTATGCTCATTAAGAGCATAACTCTAATGAAAACATCTAAGGATAACCACTCATATGTTATGAAATTTATATTTTTTATGTTTTTAATATAATTATGCCTTTAGCTTTAATTCTATAATCAAGCAACCCGCTCTTCAAAGTATAACAAGGTCCCGAAGTATGGGATCACTCCTCCTTGGGACCTTGCAATATATAAAAGGATTTATTCAACCCTTTTGTACGAGAATTTTACTAACTCCAACTGAAATTTGAAACAGAATTCTGAATATAGCTGACTAGAACATACAACACATTTTCTAAAGAATCACTATCTATTCACAATTCTCAAAAATGATCTCTGCAGTCTTCCATTTTCATTTCAAGATACGATGTTGGTTTTCCATTTTTACTCGCATAATCGAAGCAAGCATTATAGTATCCAAACGCAGTTCGCCAATCTCCTCTTTCATAGGCATACTCCGCTTGATCAAATTTATCATTATAATCGCTCTCAGATCCAATATATGTATACATTTTCAACATTTCCACCAACAATTACTTTTGTACTGCCTTAAGCTGTGCTTTCGACTTGGCTGTTAACGTATTCACCATCGACATTTTAACAAGGATATGGTTTACCGTCTTATCAAGACTGGATCCTTCTCTATAATCTGCCGGTTCTATAAAGTTAACCCGATTATTAGTAATCAAGTTTTCGACCTTAGTACGTTTCCCTTTTTGATACACCGCAATAGAATATCCTCCATTGATCTTTACCAACTTCATACAAGGCACATCTGTCAGACCATCTCCTATGTAAATCATGTTTCGGAATGGTACCCTTCTGTCGTCTTCAGGAGTATAAGTATTAAGGTCATAATCATTTGAAATATCTAATACGCCCTTATTTATTCGAAATAGAAACTGTGTTTTAGTTGTATAGTTCACTGCATTCTTCGGCCAACAAGCTACATTGTTTTCATCATACAAATATTCACAAGCAAAAACATCTCTAAACTGTTTGTAAATACTTGAGCCTTCAATTATTTCGTGCAGTCCGGATGAGATAATATAATGTTCGATATTCAAATCCAAATCACATCCAATTTTATTAATCCGCTCAAACCACTCTACTACACCAGGAAAGAATTCAAGATCTTTCCCCATTTTTACAAATTCTTCTCGACAAATGCTTTGTTTTGCTGCGTGTGCCTTTTCAAGCATTACATGCATATATGCTAGAATGCCATCCATTTTCTTATCTTTGGCAAGTTGATTTGATTCTGCCCAAAACTCATTTGCCGTTAATCCTACATTAGGAATAAAGGTATATTCCTGCATATCTTTGGTGCAGAGAGTTTTATCAAAATCATACATTATAGCTACTACAGGTTTATTCTTTTTTCTCATAGTTATAACTTTGCCTCGCCCTCTTTGTTTTATAACTTTTGCTCTTTGCTTGAATGGTCTACAATCACAAGTTTACCGTTGTTCTTAATGCTTAATACTCTTCCCATCTTAATTGCTTCATTTTTATTGGCTGTATACATACTGAATCTGTCTGTCCCTTGTCGCTTAACACCCCAACCGCCATTATTCGTTTTGCTTACTACATAATGAATTGACACAAGTTAACCATCCCTTCGTTAAATAATTTGTACAAGTTATAAATCAATATTATATGTAAACACTCGACATTTTCTTGCACATAAATTTACTTTATCTAATTAATTTCAAAAACATAAAACATTCAGCAAAAACTCAAGAAATCACTGTGTTCAATGGAACAATGCCATGAATCTCTGACAATATTTCCATCCGTTTTTCGGTAATACATCGTTCTATAAATTTTCGATAGTAAATATCATTTTTAACAATTACTTCAATATCATCATATTCAAATGGGCAAACATTTTTAATCCTCCATTCACGTTCATGCGTCCAATCAATACAATTCTTACTGGAATCAAGATCTAATCTTACAATTCGCCAATAATTGTCCGGAGGTAGTAGTCTTTTTAGTTCTTCTGTTTTTCCATAAATTACGGGTCTAGCGCCTCTTCGAAACAGAACGTTTTTATTAAATCTTAATCCAAACCATGAATAACGTATAATGTCAGATTTATCATCTTCATAGAGTAATGATTGTGCTATTGAATACAGAGGAACTTCTTGGAAACAAACAGCTTTAGTGTCTCCTATAACAAACCCAGAATTATCGCTTCCATTAAGTTTCTTTTCTGTAAGAATTTTCCATAATACATCAAATGCATCATCATCGGTGCTACCTCGTGTTAGGTGAGTAAGACGCGCAACTAAATCATCTCTTCTCGAAATTCTATCTCTCATTACTTTGTAATCCATATAACAACTCCTTTTAGTTAAATGTCAGGATTGAAATATATAATATTATTCATTTGTATCTACTAATATCGTTTCTGTATCATCGTACACTAAACTCCCTAGAATATAGATTTTTGTGCCTTTTGTTAAGCAGTTTCGAGAAGTGCCATCATGAGGTCCCATTGATAATCTGTACACAGATACAATTTGATATAAGACCGCATCATAATGTGTTCCATCAGATAACTTCATCTTAATTGGAAACAAAAGCAAAATATGTACAAATATAACAATTGCTACAATTAATAATGCCCCGCGCTTTGCACTATGTTTTTTCATAATACTATACCCTCATGAAGTGGTGGCTCTTGAATTGGCGCGGCACGAAAGATTCCAGTAAAGCAGCTCGTAAAGCACTTTCTTCAGTGTGCTCAAAAACATATGCAGTGAATATTTCTCGCTTTTTCTTCATAAGTGTCCTTTGCCCGGTCGTTGAAATTGCGCCATGCATATAAATACTCTTAATTATATTCCATCTATGTTCCCATCGTATAACACAGTTTCTGTATCATCATAAACTTTAATAAACAATATAAATACTTTAGTACCTTTAGTAATCTGCTTATTAGAAGACATTCCATGCGGAGCTGGAGATATTTCTCGAATAATAAAAACCTGGTACAAAACCGCAGTGTAGCTTGTACCATAATACTGCTTCGACTTAATCGGAATAAGCATGACAGTTAACAAAACTATAATCAAAACAATAAGGATTATTCGTTTATTCTTATTCATTTAATCATATATATTCTAATCAATATGGTTAAGTGATTAGTTTTATCCTTTCTCTCGATATTCCGAGTTGTTATAGATTGAACCCACCAGGCAGTTATTAAACATGTTTAAATGTATGCCTGTTTCTTGGAAAATATGCCATCACCTGCATAGTTTTACCACCTTATTATCAACATCAATCACTATTAATCAATTGTTTTAGCAGAAGATTTTCTAAATATTGAAATTCTAAACTGCTACAATACGGTGCACCTATCCTGTTGCGATACAATTTCATCTAATGCTAACAGGACAATAAAGCATTTTTCGTCCGATTTATTACTATTTCTTACGATTGTCGCAGCCGTTCTATTAAGTCCAAGCAGTCGGCCATAAAAGGATTAATATATGCACCATTAATTACAACATCATAGTCTATAGCTACATCAAAAGGTGGCTTGGTATCTGGAGAATGCGAGTAAATATAGCACCACCTTTTGAACTCGCCAGTTTCTTCATTATAACTTCTTTCATAGTCTCCTAAATCTCCATCGAAAAAAAAATATAGTCCATCCCAAGCTCTAACATAAGTAATGCTTTGACAACTAGCAAGGAATTGAATGGCAATATTATATCCTCGATCATAATCCTGTGAACCTGGAATATACGTATCGATGTAAATATTCGTTGCTGAAAGCTCTCCACTGTTACAAATTTTTAAATCAAGAACTCTTATTTTCTTATCACATAGTTCTGATATATAACCATCAGCATCATTAAACCTATACTTAATATATTCTGTTTCAATTAAAGAGTTTCCAACCTCAAAGGCGCCTATATTGCCATGATACATCAAAATCACTCGGTCAATATTATAGGCAACCTTATCGGCTTCTTTTCCAAGAGATTCCCAATAGTTTTTGAACATATTCCAATCATCACATACTATATTTATAACTTTATATTCTTTACTGTATTTTCTTTCCCAAAAGCTAGCATTATTACTCCATTCATCTGCATGAATAATATATACTACATCAGGATTTAGTTCGTTGGGTGAATAGTCAATGCCATCCAACACTCCATCTTCATCTGAATCATCTTTAACAGGACTAGATTTTTGTTTCAAGAATACATAATCTTCATAACGTGAACCAAGCGATACCGGCCATGCATCAAGATATTTGGTGTATTTTGAATAGCTGATAATATCGCCAACTACACCGAATTCACCCATTTCATATCCATCTGATAAATCGTCATAATCCGTATCTGTTTTACTTGGGTCTGTATATACTACGTGACCGATATTATTAATCATTCCTGCAGTTTCAAGATTATCAACAATACCATCTCCATCATTATCATCATATTTGTTATTCAAGCGTCTAATATATGAAGGTAATGAATATGCGTTGCCGATATTGCTTATGTATCCTGCTTCACAACAAGCATCTATCCACGTGTTTACCCATACTTCTTCATCTATAAGCATATACTTCGAAAAATGAGTAGTTGTTACACTTATAGTATTTCTTGATTTGTTAATTGAATAATTATCAAGAACAACATATTCACCGTTTTCTTCATCATACCACATTATTCGAAGGTTATTCTCGTTCAAACCATCAGTATAATAAAACGTTATTGTCATCGAACTGAATTCGCCTGTCGTTTCAATGCTTACGGGATCACCTACAAGTGCTTCTATGGAAGAAGTATGTAAATCCTTACCAAAGATATCACGAATTTGAGTATTCTCATTTATACATCCACTAATATAACCACTTACGGTTACCTTAGTTACTCCTGAAAGAGAAGAATCATCAGAAGGCTCAAATGCTATAGTTTGGGGTCTCATTACATCACTGTCCGGAATAAGAGGATCACTTCCCAAATTGACTTCGCTATAATCGGACATCTCATCATCATCCGTATCATATTTGCGCGGATCTGTACCAAATGTATTGACCTCTTCTCCATCAGTTAAACCATCATTATCAGTATCTGCTTCAATAGGACTTGTTCCTAAAGCAGATTCTTGCGCGTTGGTTAATCCGTCAGAATCGTAGTCATTATCTCCATTTGAATCAGGTGTAAGTGGATCTGTAGACAATACAAATTCAAAGAGATCATTTACACCGTCAGAATCAGAATCAGCATTATACTTATCTGTTCCATAATAATCCTCGAGATAATCAGGTAACCCGTCAGAATCTGAGTCTTTTTCATAATCTATATCATCAGGAAACCCTGTCGGCATTGCCGTAGGTGTCGGTGTCGCTGAAGCGGATGGTGTTACTGTTATTATAGGTGAAGGTGTAGGTGTTATCGAAGAAGTAGGATTGATTGTTGGTACTGTCGTCGGCATTGCTGTCGGAAAAGGCGTATTGGTAACGACAGGTGTTGATGTTGCAGTAGGGATAGGAGTAGTTGTTGGCGTCACTGTCACAATCCCAGTGAAATCTATCTCGCGAACATCGGCTATTCCATTATCATTATTATCTTCATCGAGTGTATACGCTAATGATTTAGAGAAAACTGCATAATCAGCAAGAACAAATGCTTCAGCCGGATCGTGATCTCCACCCTGAAGCTCAATTCTATAAGACTGTCCTGCAGCTATATTCTGGTTGTTTCCATCATTGCTGATTGTATACATGCCATCGGTATCAGTTGATAAAGTTGCTGCATCTACTTGAGTTATCGGCCTGTTTGAAATAAATGTAATATTCCAATCTCTTATCTGTTCCTCAGAGTTATTGACAAGTATAAGCGCACCGCTAAAACCAGTTGTCCAATCGGAGTATTGTTCAAAAGACCATGCAAGCTCCGAACTTGATCTTGCGATAGTTTTTGTATTTAACAGGTAAAAGGTTGGCTCATCAGATATTTCACTGCCGTCATCAGATGCGGCGGTAAAACCTATTGTTACTGATTCACCAGGAAGAATATCCTGATTCCAATCATTATTACCAATTGTATAGAGAGTATTCTCATGTTCAAGAATAAAACAATTATATGGGTTTTCAATATTATAATTATAGTCAAACGTAAAATACCAGTTATGAATTGTCTCATCGCCGGTATTAGTAAATGTTATTTCAATGTTTGAATGTCCAGCCCATTGAGCTAATGTATTAACTTCGGCATTGTACTCATAATCTTCAACACTTCTGAATTCATTATGTGCAACTGGATTATCATCATCGAACGAAATGAACGTATCCGCACAAACTGTTTCGCCAGTATTTAGAGGCACGATTGACATAAACAATGCAGAACATAAAATCCCTGTCACCATCTTCTTCACACGCAAAAATGTCATAATGTGTTCCCTCCAAATATCGAGAATATACATTGTGATAATATCTGTCTCAGAATGAACACTTCAACGATTTTTGAGATGTGCTGGGATACAGTAAAAAAACGAGTGATAAAGTAAAGTTTGACCAATTGTTTTTGGGGTTAAAACCATAGCCACTCATTAACCCTGTTTTTGTCTTGTGATAAACTAAAAAATGTCAGCAAAATCACATTGTTTGACACTGAACCTTGAAATACTAAATATCCAAACAAGCCAACATTAGCAATAGTTTCAGCCGTTGAGCAGATAAACATCAGTGTTCGTCTATTGTAGAGACATACGAATATGATTATCTGGGCAACAGAACGGCCAAAACATCCGGTGGAGTAACGACAGAATACGTTACAGATCTGTCTTCCGGATATTCTCAGGTGCTCAAAGCTGAGATAGGATCAGATACTGTTTACTACACCAGAGGCTTTGAACTGATATCCAGAAGAGAAGGCACTGCAGCATCGTATTATATCTACGATGGTGGTCTTTCCGTAAGAGCATTAACGAATGAAGCAGGTACCGTAACGGATACCCTTGTCTTTGATGCTTTCGGTAATGAGACAGGAAGAACCGGAACAACAGATAACCCATATGGATTCCAGGGTGAAGAACAGGATGCAACAGGTCTTTACTACCTGAGAGCAAGATACATGGATCCAGCAACAGGAACGTTCACCACAATGGACACATATGGTGGAAGCCTGTCAGATCCGATGAGCTTACACAAGTATCTGTTCGCTAATTCCAATCCGGTTATGTATTCAGATCCGAGCGGGCATTTCTCGCTTGTAGAATTCGAGTTATCTGAGGCAATAGATGAGATTCTTATGTCTTCGATTAGCTTCGGAATGGCTTACCTTGGGATGGTTAATGACAATCCCAATATGAGCGATACAGAGAAGTTTACCGGATATCTTGCAGCACTTGGACTTGGTGCTTTGTTCCCATTTGGTATTGCGTTGTTGAATGCAATGGTTTCAATTATTGTTGCAGGATATGTATTGGCCGGTTTGTCATTGGTTTTAACTGTGACTTCTTCTGGAATAGACCATGATAAGCATCCAACAGTTGGGGCTTTACTTGATATTACAGCAGGAGCTACATGGGGCGCATCACTTAGTTATTTAGGTTTGGCATTTACTCAGAATGCAAGAAAATCAAGCGAATTGATACACCTTGAAGCAGAAAGTAACGCTACAGGTGATGGTTGTAATTGGGATGATGCAAATAAAGGAATTGATGAATGGTTAAATAATCAAGATAAAGCAATTGAAGGAACAAGTTATGACATTACTAAACTAGTTAAAACACAAGGAAATACAAATGAAACACAAGTAAAGCTAATGGCCGAAACAATTCAGGAACATGGACCAAATTCTATGCCTCCAATTAAAGTGTTAATCCATGAACAAACTGCTTATATTGTAGATGGACATCACCGATTTGAAGCTTATAAGTGTTTGGGTTATCAGCGTGTCCCGATAAAATATATACATAAATACAGTTTGGGTAAAGAAGCAGCGGCTTATAGAACACTAAATGATATACTAACTGGAGCCGCGTTGTGGGGAGGCTCATAATGGAAGAATTATTTGATTTAGCAATCCGTCAGTATTATAGCATCGTAAAATCTGCATATATCGATTTTATCGATTATGTGAGAGAACAGCAGTCTATAGAAATAAATAGCATTTCTCAGCTATATGAATTCTTAAGAAACTGTCAACAAACAATTTTTTATTTGGACAAGAAAAAGTATCATTTCCATGGGGGAGGCTGTTCTGTATGGATAAGTGATAAACAAATAATTGCATGGGATTTTGGATATAGAAGTTGGTTGTGCGGAATTGAACCCTACAAGATGGCTCTTACATTATTCAACTTTAACTGTAATTTAGAAGAAGTATTTGATTCAGAGAGAATATCTGATTTATGCAAAGCTGAAGTTAAAAACGGAAATATGACAGAGCACTTGGGTCAATACTATATTAATTTATTATCTTGCGAAACTAAGACGTATACATTTCCTTCAGAATATGACAGTTTAATAATTGAAAAGAATGACCACAAGTACAAATTTAACAAAACAACTACACTTGATCGTTTTATCAGAAAAAGCACTAAAGTTTATAAGCATATAGATAAACTTGATTATAATTTCGTTCTTGTTTTTATGAAGGATAACGTTGAAATTGGTCGATATCTCTACAATGATATTGCCTATCCTGAGTCTGCAGTCAAGATAATGGATGAGATTCTTCTTTCAGCGAAATTACCATATTCCCATTAATTGGTTGGTATATTTGGCTGCGCACTTTTCGATATTTCAGTTAGAAATGGAGATTTCTGACAGTGAAATAAACACAATCAGAATTGCAAAGATAAATCAGTGTTACGGTGTGATATAGATAGTAATCATACTATTCTTTGTGCCGGAGGAGGCTATAAATGAAACACCGTAATTATAATAGAACATATCCAACATGTAATGTCACTCATCGTAGAATAAGATGTAAATATAGAAACAAGCATAGTAGCCATTTAACCGAAGGCAAGTACGATAATGCAAATGCATATAAACCAACGCAGTATTTTGACTGTGCTCTCACAGTACTTGAACTCGTAGAGAAATACATTGCTACCAAGATTAATGTCAGAGAACCAACACGTGCAGGATATAATACAGTTATCAATTTACTAAAGAAAGAACCGTTTGGTAATGAAAGAATAGACAAAGTAAGAATATCGGATGCTAAGCTGTGGTTCATCAAACTTCAAAGAGAAGATGGTAAAGGTTATAGTTCTATTCATTCTATAAGAGGTGTTCTTAAACCGGCATTTCAACTAGCAGTAGATGACGATTACATTGGAAAGAATCCCTTTGCTTTTGATCTTTCGTCGGTTGTTGTTAACGATAGTATCAACAGAGAAGGTATAAGCCGCAAGGATGAGAAAAGGTTTCTGGAATTCATCAAAGCAGATCCGCATTATTGTAAATACTATGAAGGAATATACATTCTATTCAAAACAGGGTTAAGAATATCCGAATTCTGCGGTCTTACTATAAAGGACATAGATTTCAAGAAACACCGTATCAGGATAGATCATCAATTGAATAAACGTGGTAACAGAGGATACTACATCCAGGAACCCAAAACGGAAAGTGGAATCAGGATTATTCCTATGACGCCAGATGTCGAGGCGTGTTTCAGAACCATAATTTCAAACAGAAATCCTCCCAATAAAGAACCTGTCGTAGATGGAAAGAAAGGTTTCTTATTCTTCGATAAAGATGGCAATATCATGTATTCATTGCATTGGGAACATTATTTCAAGCACATAAGGGACAAATACAATTCAATATATAGGAAGAAGTTACCACAGATTACACCTCATATATGTCGACATACATATTGTTCCAATATGGCAAAAAGCGGAATGAACCCGAAAACGTTGCAATACTTGATGGGACATTCCGCAATCGACGTTACACTTAACACATATACACATGTCAACTATGAAGATGCGGTTGCTGAGTATAAGAGACTTAGTAAATCAAAAAGAAAAAAGTCAGATAGTATCTAATTTCTATATGATTATTCTTAGCAATGATTTACAAATGTTACAACTATATTAACATTATTATTCAAGTAATAATGGTTTCATAGAGCTTTTGCCAGAAAACACACTTTCTATAAATTCATTAAAAGAATTTCCACACTCAAACATGTCAAATGGACGAGCTACATAATACTTGCCATGTCTCCCAACAAATATGGTGTAGTCATACCAATAACCTATGGGAAATAAAGAATCGTTAGCAGCATTAAGATACTCAGACATATTTAACTCGTAATCTCCACTGGCATAAAACGTTGGATCAAAAGATACTTCCTGCAATTTATTGTTTTTGCCAATACCTTTAAAACTAAGACCGCCAATCTTGTGGAGGATTCTCTTAGCAACATCATTTATTTCGTATCCTTCTTTTTCTAACTCTTTTACCCAATAATAGACTTTTTCGTGTTCGATAGATAACACTTCAAACCCCGCCAATAATGTTCCAAAATATAGTTCGAAAGGATACATGGGATTACGATATACTTCTTTCAAAAACGGATTATCAGAAGTCATATTTTCTAAAAATGATTGAAAAGAATCTCCACACTCGATTAAGTCTTTCCACGTTGCAATATAAAATGTACCTTTTTTCCCCACCAAAATTGTGAAATCTGAAACTCCGCCTATCGGAAACAGAGTATCGTTTGCAGCTTCATTAAACGTACTTATGCAATAGTAGTCTTTGTTGGTAAAGTATACTGGATTAAAGTAAAATTCTATGGGTTCTCCAGAAGTCTTTCCATAACCCGCAATCTTCAATCCCCCTACATTTTGCAGAATGATATCAGCATTATTGTTTAATTTATATCCATCATTCTCAAGCGCGCATATCCAATCACTTAGTTTAGCGTGCTCATTAGAAATAATGTCGAATGTAGAAAACAATGGACGAAAGTATTCTTTGTAATTCATAGATTAAATCCTCTATCCAAGTACAAATATACCAAAGAAATCAATTAAGCCTTGACATACATCGCACGGAGCTTTTGAAGTACCAAAATGCATACTATTGGGTCCTCGAACATTAGCAATAGAAATAAATGCATTATCCAAGTTTGCTCCTTCATTCATTGCTTTGCTTATCGCATTAATTTCAGCACATTGCCTGCCAAATCCGTTTTCAACCCCTAAAACATCGAGTATTTGCTGAACAGTTTCATTATATACTCTTTCTTGATTTACACCAAAATAACAACCACTATGTGTTTCTACAACGGCCACTGTATTAATACCTTTTTTAGCAGATTTTGGCCACGAACATATTTCTTCAGCCGATTGTATAGCGTTAGTCTTTTCCTTGGTTGGATATGCATTTTGGCTTGGTGCATTTGTCTGCCCGCCTCCATTCAAACCACAAATAACAAATCCGATTTCTGCAGAGATAAAAGCTTGCTGTGCAATATTTAACCCAATTGCTAAATCTTCATTTCCGTTTCTATGGTTGTAATCTGCTATATCGCCTAACATCCATGCAATCAAAGAACAAATGGCTGCTGCCATCAAACATTCAAGCACCGTAAATGCAAAAACACAGACCAAAAAGGTTGCCAGACAACTAAACAAGCAAGTTGTAAAGCCTGATAAAAAAGCAGTTAAAGCACATTTATCTAAGTCTTCACTTGATCTTTCTGAAACATCTGTATTGTTTTTGTATATAAACTCGGCAATTATCGCATTGGCACTTCCGGAAAGGATGCTCATAATACCCATTACCGCACCTGTTTCAATAAGTGAAGCCGAATGCCCACTCGGATCCGAATACATAACCGGATTGGAATTAGCAAACAGATACTTGTGTAAGCTCATTGGATCTGACAGGCTTCCACCATATGTGTCCATTGTGGTGAATGTTCCTGTAGAAGGATCCATGTATCTTGCTCTCAGGTAGTAAAGACCTGTGTCGTCTTGTTCTTCACCCTGGAATCCATACGGGTTATCTGATGAACCTGTCCTGCCTGTCTCATTACCGAATGCATCAAAGACAAGAGTATCTGTTACGATACCTGCTTCATTCGTTAACGCTCTGATAGAAAGACCGCCATCGTAGATGTAATACGATGCTGTAGCACCTTCTCTTCTGGAGATCAGCTCAAAGCCTCTGGTGTAGTAAACAGTATCAGATCCTATCTCTGCTTTAAGCACCTGAGAGTATCCGGAAGACAAATCGGTAGTGTATTCTGTCGTTACTCCGTTTGAGGTTTTAGCCGTTCTGTTGCCCAGATAATCATATTCGTATGTCTCTACAACAGATGGTTACTAAAAAATTTTCTCAACAGACAAAAAGTGCTACAAACATTGGAATATTGGTTATTCGTTTTTCAAGGTGCACAAATAAATATTTCCTGCTATTACAGTACAACTATAGCATGTCAATTATTATAGTCTTTCTATGGATATAACCTTAATCTCTTTACAAGTAAATTTGATTATGCCATTTTCATAATCACTAACTAAGAAACGTTGGTTCTTATCCCATCCATCTTGGGTTTTATCTGTTATTTCAAAACCTAGAATTTGATTATATTTTCCTCCTATATGTTTAATGTTAATTTCGTTTACATAAAGGAATCTTATAACTATTGTATATGTATTATCTTTAATTTTACTACGCAAACCTAGCTCAAGAATCGAATAATCGTTATAGTCATCGTCATGGGCAATTAAGTAATTAATCGAATCTATATAGTTAATTTTATTCCAAGAAAAATTAGAATCTTTCTCCAAAATTAAATCCATACCTGAAAAATATTCGTTGTTAGAAGAAATCATATCTTATTTCCTTTCCTTTTGTTGCATCATATCCTCGTCCATACAATCTTTCGTGAAGATGCGGGTTAGAGTGATCATTTCGTCCATGTGTCGAATAATCAACTCTATATTTTTGTCTACCGGCATAATCATATATTACTCTAGATTTTTCTATTGTTCCGTTATGTTCCTTATACCAATCAATTCTAGCGTTTGGAGTATAATAATCAGGAGCATTTAATTGAAAATATTCATCATATCTCGCTGCTTCTTCTGGAGACATTTGGCTTCTGAAATCTTGTTCTGGATACCAAGCGTCTATTTCTTGATCTATATCATCCCAATGACAACCATCACCTGTAGCGTTACTTTCTGCTTCAAGGTGTATCAATTCACTTGATTTCTGTGCGTTCTGAGTAAATGCCAAACCTAGATAACTAAGAGATGCTCCCCACGTAGCTCCTGCAGTAATATCAAGTAAAGCACCTGTTGTTGGATGCTTATCATGGTCTATTCCAGAAGAAGTCACAGTTAAAACCAATGACAAACCGGCCAATACATATCCTGCAACAATAATTGAAACCATTGCATTCAACAACGCAATACCAAATGGGAACAAAGCACCAAGTCCAAGTGCTGCAAGATATCCGGTAAACTTCTCTGTATCGCTCATATTGGGATTGTCATTAACCATCCCAATGTAAGCCATTCCGAAGCTAATCGAAGACATAAGGATCTCATCTATTGCCTCAGATAACTCGAATTCTACAAGCGAGAAATGCCCGCTCGGATCTGAATACATAACCGGATTGGAATTAGCAAACAGATACTTATGTAAGCTCATAGGATCTGACAGAGAACCACCATATGTGTCCATAGAGGTGAATGTTCCTGTAGCTGGATCCATGTATCTTGCTCTCAGGTAGTAAAATCCTGTTGCGTCTTGTTCTTCACCCTGGAATCCATATGAGTTATCTGTCGTTCCGGTATGTTCTGTCTCGTTACCGAATGCATCAAATGTAATGGTATCTGTTACAATGCCTGATTCATTCGTTAATGCTCTGACAGAGAGACCGCCATCGTATACATAATAGGATGCAACAGTTCCTTCTTTTCTGGAGATCAGTTCGAATCCTCTGGTGTAGTAAACAGTGGTATTTTCGTCGGTGGCCTTAAGCACCTGACTGTATCCGGAAGACAGATCAGTAACATAATTTGTCGTTACTCCGCCGGATATTTTTGCTGTTCTGTTGCCTAGATAATCATATTCGTATGTCTCTACAACAGACGAACCATTTCTGTTTACGTTCGCTGATACCATTCTGTTGTGGCAGTCGTAAGTATAGGATGCGACAAGAACGCCTGTAGTCGTTGTCTGGCTTACAAGATTTCCTGCGTTATCCCATGTGTAGTTAACATTGCCTGCCCTCGTTATCTGGTTCAGCTCGTTGTAATCGTATGTAGTAG
>Ga0256404_1004181_pt1 | contig 27633 bp, 24 predicted proteins | sample RumenRJG_01DNA_FD_185990 | JGI IMG/M metagenome (GOLD analysis project Ga0256404, IMG submission 185990) | Bovine rumen microbial communities from Lethbridge, Alberta, Canada - RJG_01 | ecosystem: Host-associated > Mammals > Digestive system > Stomach > Rumen | place: Canada: Alberta | collected...
AAATGGCTTGGAAACTCAAATATCGCTGCAGCCAATGTGGCTACGAAGCCGAGGTGTACGAAGGCAGAGGACTCTTCCGACAAGAGATCCGTGCCGTGTCGTGCCGGGATTGCAAGAGCATCCAGAACATCGTGGTTGGTGGTATCATTGCCGACGTGGCTCCCTCCTATAGAAGCGAAGTCGGCAGGCTTTGTTTGCAGTGCGGCAGTGATAATATCCGAGTATGGGATGGGCATACCTGTCCCAAGTGCCAGGGCCAGATGGAGCTGACGGGGGAGAAAGAGTTTTGGACTTGATGAAAATGAGTAAAGCGAAGAATTAAACGCCACTTTCGCAGAAGTCCGATAACATCACAATTCCTACTTTTTGGTAACTATGTCACCTAAAAGTGCCTTCTTGTGGGATTGAAAAACTTGCCGCATGGATCATGGGGTCGGTTCTACTGATCACTTTTCTTATTCGCCTATGATTGTCACTACCAACTCCCTGGAACCACCGTAATTGCGGTACTCGCAGAAGTAGATGCCCTGCCAAGTGCCAAGATTCAAGCGCCCGTCAGTAATGGGAATAGTGAGGCTGACACCGCTCAGTGTGGACTTGGCATGAGCTGGCATATCATCAGCACCTTCCAAGGTGTGCTCATACTCTGGACGATTCTCAGGAACCAGACGGTTGAAAATGGTCTCCATATCTACACGAACATCTGGATCTGCATTCTCATTGATGCTCAGTCCGCAACTGGTATGCTTCGTGAAAATATTCACGATACCAGTCTTCGGCAGTTTGGGCAACTGGCTCAGAATCTCACTCGTCACCAAGTGGAAGCCTCTGTGTTTCGGCTTCAGGATTATCTCTATTTGCTGTATCATATCACTTAATTGTCATTGATATACGACTTCGTGGTCATATCATAGTATAGAGCTTCCAACTCTGCTAACGTCAGTTTTTCCACAGAATGCTCAATGATGCGGATAAGCTCATCACGCCGATAGTCGTCTGACTGGTATTTGTTCATGTAAGCCATAGCAATTCCTAACATTTCGTTAAAACTTGGCACAAAGGTAACAATAATAATTCTATTTTTTGTACCTTTGCAAATAAATTTGCGAGAACGGGCTACTGACTTATACTAGAAAAAGTTGTCACTTTAGGAGTCAAAAAGAAAGTGACAACCTTTTTCAGTTGAGGTCAAAGGAACAAAGAAAGAGGCTTCTCATTGCGAGAAGCCTCTTTCTTTTGTATAATAACTATGATTTGCTTTACAGCGGATTATTCCTCTACGGGAGCGTTCTCCTCAACAACGGGAGCCTCTGCTTCAGCAACGGGAGCCTCTGCCTTCTTCTCCTCAACGGGAGCACCCTCGGCAACAACCTTAACGGGGATTTCGACTGTAACCTCCTTGTGGAAGTGTACAAGTGCAACGAAGTCACCAACGGTCTTAGCATCCTTCATGGTGATGATCTTACGATCAACCTCCTTACCAAGCTTCTTCAGTTCCTCAGCAACCTGATTGGCACCTACAGAACCGTAGAGCTGACCGGTAGCACTAACCTTGGCGGCAATGCACAAAGCAACACCACTGAGTGACTCTGCCTTCTTCTCTGCATCAGCCTTCAGGGCAGCCAGCTTGTGAGCCTGCTGCTTCAGGTTCTCAGCGAGAATCTTCTTAGCCATAGGAGAAGCAATAACACCCTTACCCTGAGGAATCAGGTAGTTACGACCATAGCCGGACTTAACGTTTACGATATCGTTCTTATATCCCAGTCCGATGATATCTTCTTTCAGTATAATTTCCATATTCGTCCTCCTCCTTAATTATTTCATCATGTCAGTTACATAAGGCAGCAGAGCGATCTGGCGTGCACGCTTAACAGCCTGAGCCACGCGGCGCTGATACTTCAAAGAGGTACCGGTGATACGACGGGGCAGAATCTTACCCTGCTCGTTCAGGAACTTCTTCAGGAACTCGGGATCCTTGTAGTCAATGTACTTGATACCACTCTTCTTGAAGCGGCAGTACTTCTTCTTCTTCGTGTCGATAGAAGGAGCGTTCAGATAACGGATTTCTGATTCTTGTGCCATAATTTAAGCCTCCTCTTTTTTACCAAGTTTGTTACGACGCTTCTCAGCATACTCAATGGCATACTTGTCAAGCTTAACTGTCTGGAAACGGATAATCTTCTCGTCACGACGGAAGGCAGTCTCCAGCACCTTAACTACTGATGGCTCAGCCTTGAACTCTATCAGGCAGTAGAAACCTGTAGATTTCTTCTGAATAGGATAAGCCATCTTCTTCAGTCCCCAGGTCTCTTCATTCACAATCTCTGCACCCTTATCGGTCAGAGTTTTCTTGAACTTAGCGACCGTTTCCTTCATCTGTTCATCAGACAAAACGGGAGTCAAAATGAAAACGGTTTCGTATTGATTCATACTACTTTAATTAAATAAAAAAATGTTATTTTTGCAATTTGCGGCTGCAAAGGTACGAATAAACGAGTAAAAAACCAAAGAAAAACACAATTTTCTTTGATTTTTCGAGTGAAAGTATCTTAACCGTGAGGTAAAGGTACTAAAAAATTATGAAACTCGACTATTGAATCGCAATTTATTTCGTATATTTGCAGAAAAATTAACGTTTCATGAAGAAAATCGGCAAAAACATCGGTCTGATTCTGATTGTCTTAGGTACTTTGGTACTTGCGGCAACTCGTTTCGGGCATCTTTCCCATCACAACGGAATGTTGCTCACAGGACTGGTTTGTATCCTACTGGGTATCGTGATACACATTCACAGTATCAAGCGGGACAGTTTATATTAAAGCAAGATGGACAAGAAAGAACAATACCGTGAGTTACTGCTCCAACTGAGCGGACTCATACAGGGAGAAACGGACGAGACTAGCGTGATGGCCAACACAGCAGCACTGATTCACCAGACCTTCCACTTCTGGTGGACTGGTTTCTACCGCGTGGTGAACGGTGAACTGCTGTTAGGAGCATTCCAGGGACCAGTAGCCTGTTACCATATCGCCCACGGACGGGGTGTCTGCGGAACAGCATGGGCTGAGCGCCGAACCCAGGTTGTGACTGATGTGGAGCAGTTTCCAGGACACATCGCCTGCAGCTCCGAATCGAAGAGCGAGATTGTCGTCCCTATATATAATAAGGAACACAAGGTCGTTGCCGTACTGGATATTGACAGCGAGAAGCTCGGCACCTTCGACGCCACTGACCAAGAAGGACTGGAAGCCGTCTGCCAGCTGCTCACCGAAACCATTTACCAATAACAAGCAACAGGATGGAAAACATCAAGATATTCACGCGACTGATAGCCGGCGAACTGCATCTGTCGGAGCATGCGGTGGAGAACACGCTGAAACTGCTGGACGAAGGTTGTACGATACCATTTATCTCACGCTACCGCAAAGAGCGCACCGGCGGACTGGACGAAGTACAGATAACAGCCATCAGTGACCGTAAGGAACGGCTGCAAGAGATTGCCAAACGCAAGGAGACTATCACGAAGACCATTTCCGAACAGCAGAAGATGACGCCTGATTTGCAGAAGCGCATTGACGACTGTTGGGAGATGACCACCCTCGAAGATATCTACCTGCCCTACAAGCCCAAACGACGCACAAGGGCACAGGTAGCCAGAGAACAAGGACTGGAACCGCTAGCCACCCTCCTGATGATGCAGCGTGAAGCCAATCCGGAACAGGTTGCCAAACGCTTCGTCAAGGGCGACATCGCCACTGCAACAGATGCTATCAAAGGTGCTCAGGACATCATTGCCGAACAGGTCAGCGAAGATGAGCGGTCCCGCAACCAGGTACGTTCTGCTTTCCGACGCGAGGCATTCATCGAGTCGAAGGTGGTCAAGGCGAAGAAAGACACTGACGAGGCACAGAAATATAGCGACTACTTTGAATGGGAAGAACCGCTGAAGCGCTGTTCCAGTCATCGCATGCTGGCGATGTTGCGTGGTCAGAGCGAGGGAATCCTGCGTATCAGTCTGACCATTGACGACGAAGAGGCCATTCAACGTTTACAACACAACTTTGTGCGAGGAAACGGATCCTGCCAACGACTGGTTGGCGAGGCGGTAGAGGACGGATACAAGCGGTTGTTGCTGCCTTCGATAGAGACGGAGTTCACCAATATAAGCAAGGAGAAGGCCGACGAGGAAGCCATCCGTGTGTTTGCTGAGAACCTGCGCCAGCTACTGCTCTCTGCCCCACTCGGCCAGAAACGTGTCATGGGTGTGGACCCTGGCTTCCGAACGGGTTGCAAGGTGGTGTGTCTGGATGCACAAGGCAACTTGCTGCACCATGAGGCTATCTTCCCCCACCCGCCTGTGAACCACCGCATGCAGGCTTCTGTCCACATGCAGGAGATGATTAAGAAATACCAGATTGAGGCCATTGCCATCGGCAACGGAACAGCCAGCAGGGAGACCAAGGAGTTTGTCAGTGATGTCACGAAAGACATTGCCGTCTACGTCGTCAGCGAAGACGGAGCATCAGTATACTCCGCCTCGAAAGTGGCACGCGACGAGTTTCCGGACGAGGATGTCACCGTACGTGGTGCCGTGAGCATCGGGCGCCGACTGATGGACCCGCTTGCCGAACTGGTGAAGATAGACCCCAAGAGCATCGGTGTAGGACAGTACCAGCACGATGTGGACCAGACGAAGCTCAAACACTCGCTCGACCATACCGTAGAGAGCTGTGTCAACTTGGTAGGTGTCAACCTAAACACGGCCTCGCAACAACTGCTGACCTATGTCAGCGGACTGGGTCCTGTACTGGCACAGAACATCGTTGACTACCGTCGTGAGAATGGCGCATTCACCTCGCGCGCGCAACTGAAAAAAGTGCCACGACTGGGACCTGCCGCCTACCAGCAATGTGCCGGATTCCTACGCATTCCGAACGCCAAGAACCCGTTAGACAACTCCGCCGTTCACCCGGAGAGCTACGGTGTTGTCGAACAGATGGCAAAAGACTGTCACTGCACCGTCAGCGACCTTATCAGCCATCCCGAAAAGCGGGCACAGATAGACATCAAACATTATGTGACGGACGATATCGGACTGCCTACCCTCACCGACATCATGAAAGAGCTGGAAAAGCCCGGACGTGACCCCCGCGAGCAAATAGAGGAGTTTGAGTTCGACGCCAGCGTGCAGACCATCGACGACCTGCGCGAAGGCATGGAGCTGCCCGGCATCGTTACCAACATCACCAACTTCGGTGCCTTCGTAGACATCGGCGTCCATCAGGACGGACTGGTACATGTATCGCAACTGGCTGACCGCTTCGTCAGCGACCCCACCCAGGTAGTACGGCTGCACCAACATGTCAGGGTCCGCGTGATAGGCATAGACCTGCGCAGACAACGTATATCACTCAGCATGAAGGGGCTGAAGAAATAAAAAAAAGAGAGGCGCAAACCTCTCTTTTTTATTTGGATTATTCTTTCTCTATTAGAAGAACAGATAGCGGTTGTCTACCACGTTAGCCTTCAGGTAAAGCTCGTTCATGAAACGGCTGGCGGCCTGCATAGCCATCTGGCGTTGCTGCTGTGACTGCTGTTTCTCGTCGAACTTAGCACCCTGACGCTGCTTCTGGGCGATAACCTGGAACAGGTATGCTGCACCGTTACCCTTGACGGGAGCTGCGCTGAACTGACCCTGCTTCAAAGCAGAAACAGCACCACTCAGAGCGGGCTCGCTGGCACCGGCAGACTGAACGAAGACAGGAGCAGAGAATGTAATCTGACGGACGGTATCGACAACGGCACCCTTAGCCTTGGCACCTGCAATATCCTTCACACCAGCCAGCTTCTCAGCAGCCTTGTCAAACTTCTTGTCGCGGATAACTTCCTGCTTCAACTGCTCCTTCACACTCTCCATGTCGCGATAGCCAACAGGATGAATGTTGGTAAGACCGATAACCAACAGGTGGTCGTTGTTGCCACACTCGTAGAGCGGTGATACCTGACCGGCCTTAGCCTCAAAAATCCACTTCATAGCCTCGCGGGTAGAACGGACACCTACTACATTATGCTCTGAGTTGTAAAGGTCCTGACGCTCCTGAACACGGAAACCGAACTTCTGGGCGTTCTTCTCCAGACCTTCAATGGTGTTGTTCTCGCTGACAAACTGGCTGAACTTGTTATAAGCTTCAGAGTATGTAGACTTTGAGAAGTCAATGGTGTGCTTGACAACTGCTACGTCGTACTTGGCAACGAAGGCCTTGCGAGCAGTAACCTGCATGACGATATTGCCCTGTGAGAACTCGAGGTTCTTCAGCTGACCAGCCTCCAGGTTGTTCAATGTCTGGATATAATTCTTCGTATCGGCATCAATGGTCTGAGCACGCTCATACATGGCTGATGTCATCCACTGCTTGGCACCAGTCTGACCATATTTCTTAGCAATAGCCTCGAAGTCAGCACCACCCTGCAAAGCGGTGTAGATACTGTCGGCAGTCTTGCGAGCTGCCTCAGCGGTCTCACCACCAACCTGAATCTGACGGTATTCAACAGAGTCGGGAAGCATGGTCTTGTTGACGAGCTTCACTACGTTATAGGTGTTGTCGTATGCAGTCTCGAAAGGAGCAGTAACCTGACCGACAGCCATAGAATCAATCTTAGCTGCGATGTCTGAGGGGAAAGCGTTGCGGGTAGCGAAGATGCCTGTGTAGGCAACCTGAGACTGAGCCTTGCGAACGGCCTCTGCAGGAGCAACACCGGCAGAGAGCTGCTGCTGAGCCTCCTTCATCGTCTTCATCAGCGCGTCGCGGTCGGCCTTAGAGGCTACAACCTGAAAGTCAACATACTTGATGTCACGTGACTCAACATACTGCTTGAACATCTCCTTCTGGGCATTGTACTTATCCTTGATATCAGCATCGCTGACCTGTACCTCAGTATCCTTGATGCTGCTGTAGGGAAGAGCTGCCAGCATCACGTCGCTCTCTGTGTTCTGAGCGTCGAAAGCCATCTTGGCTGATACAGGGTTGGAGAGCAAGCACTGAGCCAACAGCTGCTGATACTTGCCTGCCAGAACCTGCTGACGGATGGTCTTCTCCATAAACTTCCAGTACTGATAGATGCGCTCGTACTGCTCCATCATCTGTGCGTTGCCCTGTGACTTCATCTTCTTGTAGTCGTCAAGGAACTTAGTGAGCTGACTGACCTCGAAACGACCAGTCTGCTGGTTAACGAACGGAGTCTGCATCAACATCGGATTGGTACCAGCCTTCAAGAGGTTCTGCATCTCCTGATCGGTGACGGTAAGACCTACCTTCTCAGCCTCAGCCTCGAGGATGGTGTTGTTGACAAACTGCTGCCAAACCTGATCCTTTACCTGATTGAGCTCATCCTCAGACAGATTGTCACGACCTTGAGTCATCTTGATGACCTCCTGGTACTCGTCAACCATTGACTGGAACTCCTGTACTGAAATTTTCTTTCCTAACACTTCGCCTACTTGCTGACGGCGCTCATTGCTCGTAGCCTCACAAGAACGGAACATCTCTTCAGCGATGAATGCAAAGAGGGCCAGACCAATCACCGTAGCGAGTACTGGTCCCCAGCTTCTGATTTTTCCAATTGCTGCCATTTTTAGCTATTAATTTTTATTTTGTTATTATTATTTTCAATTTCAGCCTGCAAAATTACAAAATTCCGCTCAAAACACACCATGTTTTTGCGAAAATTAATGTTTTAACGAATTATCTTTCGTGATTATCCGCTATTTTCAGCCTTACAAGTTCTATTTTCGTCTGTGTATTCTTGACTATCTTGAACTCAAAATGCCCTATTTTTACTACCTCGTTCAGTTTTGGAAACGACTGGTACTCATGGAGGATGAGTCCTCCGACCGTCATATAATCGTCACTCTCGGGCAAGTCGAGGTCAAAAAGCTCGTTAACCTTCTCTATCTCCAAACGGGCTGACAGCATATATTCATGCTCGTCCAACTGCTTCGCCACATATTTCGTATTATCGTGCTCATCCTCGATATCACCGAATATCTCCTCGACAATATCCTCCAAAGACACCAGTCCGCTGGTACCGCCAAATTCATCAACGACAACACCCAACGACTTCTTCTGCTGCATGAATGTCTGCATCATCTTCTGAGCCGCCATCGTCTCAGGGACATAAGGCATCGTCTGGATATGCTTGGAAATGTCGGTAAACGGCTTGAAAAGCTCAGAGGAGTGCACATAACCGATGATATGGTCGATATCCTCGCGATAGACCACCACCTTGGAGTGTCCGCTCTCAATAAACTTACGTTTCAGTTCGTCGATGGTGCATTCGTCTATGTCGACAGCCACTATTTCCGTACGGGGAACCATACAGTCGCGCACCTTCGTGTCGGAGAAGTCCAGGGCATTATGGAAGATTTTTACCTCTTCCTCTATCTCGGCATCGTCCTTGGCATTGTCAATGCTCGACTGCACCAGATAGTCGAGGTCGACTTTCGTAAACTCCTTGTCCTCGGTCTCCTTGGGCATCTTCACACCAATCAGTCGGAGCAAGCCGCGCGACAACAACGTGGCGAAACGGGAGACAGGCCACAGCGCCACATAACAGATATATGCCGGCACAGCAAAGATGGTCAGCATGGTGTTCGGACTAGACTTAAACACCGTCTTTGGCAGAAACTCACCTGTGAACAGCACCACAGCGGTAGACAGTAACGTATCTGCCGTCACACGGGCCCCGTCGCTGAGTGAATAGAACAAGGTGGCATCGAAGATGCGAGCAAAAAGAATGCCGTAGATAACCAGTGCTATATTATTGCCCACCAGCATCGTCGACACAAAGTTGTTAGGATGGCGGTAGAACACGTCTATTGCCTGCTGGGCCAGTCCGTTTTTCTCACGGTCCATCTCTGCCCTAAGCCGGTTACTTGACACAAAGGCTATCTCCATCCCGGAAAAGAAGGCGGAGAATATCATGGTGATGATGAGTCCTATAATCAGATTCGTCATGGCTTGAAGTTGTTGGTGTGTTGAGTGGCACGATGGCGCGTAGCGGCCTGACGAACGGGAACTTCCACCTTGGCGGTGTCGGCAGTAGCAGGTTTCTGACCGTTGGTTGCCGGCTGTTGTTGGCCGTTATCTTGCTCTCCTTCCATGTCACTTGTCAGGAACGAACCTACAGAATTGGTTACCTCGTAATGTGTCATGTGTTCGTCACTACGGAAAAATGTACCTTCCATTGTTCGCTCAGGGGTAACGACACGCGAGAACTTATATGAATAGAACTCGTGTTTGATACCGTCCCAAAACAGTTCCTCGCTACGGAACACCAGTCCGTTGACATTGCGGATATGAACGCGCCCGCGCAGTTCCCATAGTTTCTGCTGGTCGTAATACCAGGCACTGTCGGCCTGTATGTAGCCTTCGATATGGAACTTCTCGTCAAACTGTTCCATGAAGATTCCCTTCTCAAAAGTCCACCTCGGTGGGTTCTTTACGGTGTTGACATCCCAACGCTCAGTCACAATTCGGTATTTGATGACTCCCGAGTCGCTAATAAGCGTATTCACTCCATAGCTGGTCATCATCGAGGCAGAGTCACGATCATGAACAGCCGGTGCCGTATGTGACTGCTGTTCCGTACAGGAGCCGAGCCAGCATACTACGGATACGAGGAATATGGGAATTAGTCGACCTTCCATTTAGCAAACCAACGTTCGTTGAATGTCAGACCGATATTCAAACGGAAAGAATTCTCACGAATCAGATTGTCAGCAGACCTGTTGACCCACTGTGCACTGATGTTCAGCGTAGAGCGGTTATTCCATGTGTTGACAAGGGGTATTCCGAAACCTGCACTAATACTCAGTTCACGAGGTCCTTTCACATCACCTACATTATAATAAGGTGTAGCATAGGAGGCACCAAAACGGTAATGGACATGTCCAAGGAATTTACGACCTGTGGGATTGGGAATCCAGTCGGCACCTACCGTCACCTTATGTCGGTCACGCAACTGATTACCGACCAGCTGGTAGCCCAGTTTATGATCGGTAGTGACTGTACTTGTCTGCACGGGATAGTCTATCGAACCCCATTTCTGAAACGTATAGTCGGCACCTACCGTCAGACGGTTGTTGTGTCGTACCGATGCACCAATGCCTAGTGTGAGAGGCAGCTTAAAGGCATCAGGCACACTGTCGCGTGTAGTCTGCGACACGGAAGTCTGGTTGTTGGTGCTGACCATCGACATGCTGGCCTGTCCACCAAGGTTATGTCCCAAACCGACTGTTGCGCCTACCGTCAACAAGTTCTTCTTATCCAATGCCTGCTGATACTGTAAGCCGAAGTCCAGCTTATAGCTGTTGATGGACGTCGAATAGGTCTTCGTCTGTGTATTGACATAGGTGTCACTACTATATATCGTGACATCCTTGGTGTATTTTCCCCAGAAATAAGAAACATTAGCACCTACGGAAAGTCCTTTCAATACCTCCCATCCGATACCGACATAAGCCTGACTGAAACCACCGTCACCAGTGTACAGAACGTTATAGTAGCTCTCTGACGTGTACTGGCGCATGTTCGTATACTCAGCAGAATAAAAATTGTAACCTATGTTGGAGTAAGGCATGACACCAAAACTGAAGCCAACCTTCGGCAACAGGCGAAAGGCGGCAACGGCATAGTCGAAGTTCGCTGTCTTGGAGTTAAGACGGCGACCTTTTTCCTTAAAATTGGTAATTTGACCTGACACACCCACATCGAATATCATGGTCAGTGAATCAACGGCTGAATAGGAAGCAGGATTCTGCACATTAACAATTTTACCACTGCGCATACCCAAAGCCAAGCCATTCATACCGCGATTAAATCCTTGCGACTGTTCAGCCAACACACCCAGTCCGAACTGACTGTACGGTGAGAGTGTCGTACTTACCTGTGCCACAGAAGAGAGAGACACAACTGCCAGCAGCAAGCCTGAAAATATTCGTTTTTTCATTGATTCTTTTTTATACTATTCGATTTCGGGTTGCAAAATTATTGAAAAAAAACGAAATAAACGCACGTTAAGTGGAAAATATAGGTTAATTTTGCATCGTGAAACATTTAAAAATCATTTTTAGAACATTTTTACTGCTTTCAGCAGTCGTTTTAACAACTCAAAAGGCGTTTGCAAACAAGGACTACCGAGTAGAATATTTTGATTCGGTAGAGGTTTCTTTGCTCACATGTCAGCCTCATGATGAAGTGTACAGTCTCTATGGGCACACCGCACTCAGATGGCACGATTTGCATCAAGAAGCGGAATCAGACATCGCCTTTAATTGGGGTGTTTTCAATTTCAAGGCTCCTTTCTTTGTCATCCGTTTCGTCTTCGGACTGACGGACTATGAACTGGGGGGCATACCTTATCGTTATTTCCAGGAAGAGTACCGACGTTTTGGCAGTCTGGTGACGGAACAGGTGTTGGACCTTACCTCACAGGAAAAGGCAAAATTGAAGGAATTACTCGATGAAAATTTACGACCGGAGAACCGCATATATCGCTATAACTATTTTTATAATAACTGTACAACAAAGGCTCGAGACATTATTGAGAAAAGCATTATCGGAAATTTGGAATACACTGAGCGTGAAGAATATGCACCATCTTACCGCGAAATGATTCACAGCATGACTCAGAACAATCCGTGGTCACGTTTTGGTAATGATATCCTGCTTGGTATTAAAGCAGATTTTCGGACAACTAGAATGCAGCAAGAATTTCTTCCTGATAACCTGCTCTACGACTTCGACCACGCTCAAATCTATGCTAACGGCAACTATCGTCCGTTGGTCAAGGAACGTCGTATTGCCGTTCCTGCAGGAGTGCAAATGATAGAAGAGGGATTCCCCGTTACTCCCCTCGCCTGCTGTCTTATACTCTTGGCCGTCAGTGTGGTTATCTTCTTATTGGAATTCCGACAAAAGCGGGTTTTCGTATGGTGGGACGTGACACTGATGTTTCTGACGAGCATCATCGGCATCGTACTGACACTGATGTTATTCTCACAACACCCTACGGTCAGCCTGAACCTGCAAATTATTCTGTTTAATCCCCTACCCCTGTTCTATCTTTGGCCTGTTATCAGGCATCGGAATACCCACTATTGGCAGATAACTGCCATTTTGGCCGTCTTATTCCTAATTGGCAGCCTTTTCCAGCATTATGCGGAGGGTATTCAAGTCTTGGCACTATGTTTGTTATTGCAATGTTATGCCAACAGGAAGTTAAAAGTACACAAATAAGAAAGAAGATGTCCGTTTTTATTGCGGATTTGCATTTTTTTTAGTACTTTTGCACCCCGTATATAATAAATAGGTAAAAACAAAAAATAAAACAGATATGAATTTCAACAAGATTTTACGCTCGTTGTTTGGCGACAAATCATCCCGCGACATGAAGCTTATTCAACCGTTGGTTGAGAAGGTAAAGGCTGTCTATCCGGAAATACAGAAGCTCGACAACGACCAACTGCGCCAGCGCACCAAGGACATTCAACGCCAAGTCCAGGACTCCGCCGCCAAGCAGAAAGAAGAGATTGAGAAACTAAAGGCAACCATTGAGGACACGCCCATTGACGAACGTGCCGACATTTTCGCTCAGATCGACAAACTGGAGAAGGAAGTTCTTGATATTTATGAGAAGGCTCTCGATGAGGTGATGCCCGAGGTGTTCTCTATCGTCAAGGAGACAGCCCGTCGCTTTGCCGAGAATGAGGAGACCGTTGTGACTGCAACCGACTTCGACCGAGAACTGGCAGCCGACCCCAATAAAGACTTCATTACTATCGACGGTAATCAGGCTATCTACCATAACCACTGGACTGCCGGTGGCAACGATCTGAAATGGGAGATGGTACACTACGACGTACAGCTATTCGGTGGTGTCGTACTGCACCAAGGTAAGATTGCCGAGATGGCAACTGGTGAAGGAAAGACGCTGGTAGCTACGCTGCCAGTCTTCCTCAATGCCCTTACGGGAAATGGTGTCCACGTAGTTACCGTGAACGATTATCTGGCCAAGCGAGACTCTGAGTGGATGGGACCATTATACATGTTCCACGGACTCAGCGTCGACTGCATCGACAAGCACCGTCCCAACTCCGAGGAACGTCGCCGTGCCTATCAAGCTGATATCACCTTCGGTACAAACAATGAGTTCGGTTTCGACTATCTGCGCGACAATATGGCCATTTCACCACAAGACCTCGTACAACGCGCCCATAACTATGCTATCGTCGACGAGGTTGACTCCGTGCTGATTGACGATGCCCGCACGCCGCTTATCATCTCTGGTCCCGTACCTAAGGGCGATGACCAGATGTTTGAGGAATACCAGCCACTGGTAGAGAAACTTGTTGGTGTACAACGCCAATTAGCTACACAGTATCTGGCCGAGGCCAAGCAAAAAATTTCCGAAGGTCGTGAGAAAAACGACCAGAAGCTACAGGACGAAGGCTTCCTGGCGCTATATCGTTCACACAAGTCGATGCCTAAGAACAAACCACTCATCAAATACCTCTCAGAAGATGGTATCAAGAGTGGTATGCTTAAGACCGAGGGTATCTATATGGAAAACAACAACCGTCGTATGCCTGAGGTCACCGAACCGTTGTATTTCGTCGTTGACGAGAAACTGAACTCCTGCGACCTGACGGATAAGGGTACTGCCTGGCTGGCTAACCAGGTAAACGATGCCGATCTGTTCGTACTGCCTGACATCACCGCCCAGCTGTCTGCATTGGAAGGCGATGCCTCGCTGACTGACGAAGAACGTGTCAACAAGAAGGACGAACTCTTGCAGCATTATGCCGTACAGTCTGAGCGTGTTCACACCTTACAGCAGTTGCTGAAGGCTTACTGCATGTTCAACAAGGACGATGAATATGTGGTTATTGACGGCGAAGTCAAGATTGTTGACGAACAGACAGGCCGTATCATGGAGGGCCGACGCTGGTCAGACGGACTGCATCAGGCCGTAGAGGCCAAGGAGCACGTAAAGGTTGAGGCTGCCACGCAGACCTTTGCAACTATCACACTGCAGAACTACTTCCGTATGTATCATAAGTTGGCAGGTATGACGGGTACCGCTTCTACCGAGGCCGGTGAGTTCTGGGATATCTACAAGTTGGACGTTGTCGAGATTCCCACCAACAAACCCGTTATCCGAGATGATATGGACGACCGTATCTACAAGACGGCACGCGAGAAGTATAAGGCTGTTATCGACGAGGTTGTAAGAATGCGTAATGCTGGCCGTCCGACACTGATTGGTACCACATCGGTAGAGATATCAGAGTTGCTAAGCCGCATGCTCGATATGTATGTTAATCCCGAGACTGGCAAGCGTGAGGGTATCCCCCATCAAGTGCTGAATGCCAAGTTGCACCAAAAGGAGGCAGACATCGTAGCACTCGCAGGTCAACAGGATTCCAACGGTAAGGGTGCCGTAACTATCGCCACCAACATGGCAGGTCGTGGTACCGATATCAAACTGTCGCCTGAGGTTAAGGCTGCCGGTGGTCTGGCCATCATCGGTACCGAGCGCCACGAGTCACGTCGTGTAGACCGACAGTTGCGCGGTCGTGCCGGTCGTCAAGGTGACCCGGGGTCTTCGCTGTTCTTCATCTCACTGGAAGACAAGCTGATGCGTCTGTTCGGTTCGGAGCGTATTGCCTCTGTAATGGACCGTCTGGGCTTCAAAGAGGGCGAGGTTCTCGAAAGTTCAATGATTACCAAACAGGTGGAACGTGCCCAAAAGAAAGTTGAGGAGAACAACTTCGGTATCCGTAAGCGTTTGCTGGAGTACGACGATGTGATGAACAAGCAGCGTACCGTTGTGTATTCGAAGCGTCGCCACGCCTTGATGGGCGAGCGCATCGGTATGGACATCTCAAATACCATCTGGGACCGTGTCGCCAGCATCATCGAGAACAATGACTACGAAGGCTGCAAAGAACAGTTCATCAAGATATTCGCTATGGAGTGTCCATTCTCCAGCGATGAGTTCATCAACAAGAACCATGAAGACCTGGCAGAAGAGACTTTCCAGGTGGCTATGGGTAATTTCAAGCGTAAGATGGAACATGTTCAGGAGGTTGCCATGCCTGTCATCAAGCAGGTCTACGAGACACAGGGTCAGATGTACGAACGCATCGTAGTTCCCCTAACTGATGGACGCCGCATGTACAATATTCCGTGTAACCTCAAAGAGGCTTACGATACTGAGTGTAAGTCGGTTGTCAAGGAGTTTGAGAAGCAAATCCTGCTCCACATCATTGACGACGCATGGAAGGAGAACCTCCGTGAACTGGATGAGTTGAAACATTCCGTTCAGAATGCCTCCTACGAACAAAAAGACCCGTTGCTCATCTTCAAACTCGAGTCTGTCAAACTGTTCGACAACATGGTGAACACCATGAACAACCGCTCTGTCAGCATTCTGATGCGTGCTCAGATTCCTGAGATGCAACAGGTGCAGGAAGCCGCTCCTGAGGAGCGCACCCAGCGCCAGCAGTATACCGAGTCAAAGCAGAACCTGACACAGGAACAGATGACTGATCCTAATCAGGCTGCCGCTGCTGCTCAAGACACACGTGCTCAGCAGCCTCGCACACCTATCATCAAGGATAAAATGCCTGGACGCAACGATCCATGTCCTTGTGGATCGGGTAAGAAATTCAAGAATTGTCACGGAAGGGGACTCGTATGATTAAGATAGAAGGACTGAAGAAGCACTTTGGCGACACATGTGCCTGTGATATACCGTCGTTTACCATCAACAACGGCAACATCCTAGGACTGGTAGGAAACAACGGAGCTGGCAAGACAACACTCTTCCGCCTATTGCTCGACCTACTCAAGGCCGACGAGGGAAGTGTCACCATTGATGACATTAATCCTGCAAAAAGCGAGGAATGGAAAAATAACGTCGGGGCTCATATCGACGAAGGCTTCCTCATCGACTTCCTCACCCCCGAAGAGTATTTTTCTTTCCTGGGTAAGATATCGGGCATGACACAGACCGACGTCGACCATCGCCTTGAAGACTTCGAACGCTTTGCCGGTGGCGAGATTTTTGGACAGAAGAAGCTCATCCGTAACCTCTCGGCAGGTAACAAGCAAAAGGTCGGTATTATCTCCGCCTTGTTGCGCAAGCCTAAGACGGTGATTCTTGACGAGCCTTTTAACTTCCTTGACCCGACTAGTCAACTGGTGCTAAAACACCTCATCAGCGACTATGCCCGTGAGACGCATGCCACCGTGATCATTTCCAGTCATAACCTGCAACACACGGTGGATATCTCAACGCGTATTGCCCTGCTGGAACACGGACAGATTATCCGCGACTTGTCCAATGTTGAAGGCTCCGCTACGGCCGAACTCCAAGAATATTTCGGAGCAGAATAAAGAACAAAATAAAAAAGAGGTAAGAATGAAATCTTACCTCTTTTTATTATCTTACCGTGATATGGAAGCAACCTTGCTTCACTTCATATTTTACATAGCATCGTCCTTCTTCACGTTTGTCACGCAACACTTCACTGAGCACCCACTTCAGTGTATCATCCCGCACGGGTTTGACAATTGGATGATAGCGGTTGTAACAAATATCGAAAGTGGTGCCAAAAAGATGACAAGAACGCTCTGTGGCATTCTGGTTGTGGCGTTGCAGACGTTGTACGTCTTCCATCGAACGTAAAACACTGGTCACAATTAACTGGTTCAAGGGAACGCCCTTCATATAAAGGCTGTCGTAGAACGACTGTCCAATGTCCTGTAGCAAAACAGCAGCACGTGGCACCAGGTAAGGAATTGAACTCTTCAGCTTATCCACATGGAAATACGGGTTGGCAGCCACATAGACCAGCTCCTTCATGCGTTTCTCCGCATTCTCTCTATTCTGTACCGGTCGCACTCCGTTTTTCTCAGCAGCCAGAATTTGTACATCCTGTCCATCGGGAAATGCGTTTTTGTAACTAGGCACACTCCAGATACGATGCGGTTTGAAACTCGCCTGCTGTTCAACAGCCTGATGTACCTCTGATGCATCTCCGTCTGACAGCAGGTGTTTGCCCACAGCCAACAGGGCGACAACAAGAAAGAAGCCAACGACATACTGGCGCTTGGATGGTATCTTGAATGTATTCTTCTTCATTTCCTTTTACACTTTTCGTACCATTCCAACAACATCCCGCGCGGAATGCCGCGCTTCACAGCATCATCCAACACCTTACGCGCTTCCGTTCTACGTTCCAATACCAGCAGCAAGTCTACATGAGACACAACATATAGCGGGTTGCGTTTATCCAGTTGCTCAGCCTTCTGCCAATCGTAGAGCGCTGCCTCGTCCTGCTTCATGTCACGTTCTACATTGGCTCGTGCGGCATAAGCCACAGCCGAGTCTGGATATAGCTGAATAGTCTGATTCAACTGATCCAGTGCATCCTGACGTTTCCCTGTATGCTGCAGGATGACAGCCAACGAGAGTCGACCTTCGAAATGACGAGGATAATACACCAGCAAGTCGTTGAGGTCATTACGTGCCAAGTCGAAACGACGCAGATGAGTGTTGGCATAGGCGCGATAGAACAGGGCTGCCGCATTGCGAGGCTCTTTCTGCAGGACAAGATTATACTCGTCAATGGCATACTGCCACTGCTTCAGTTCCAGGTTGGCAGCCGCCTTACGCAGATGCAGGTCCGTAGACCACGGCTGGGATGCAATGGCTTGGTTGAGCACCGTCAACGAGTCGCGCCAGCGCTGGGTGTCCTGTGCCTGTGCCGTATGCTGCACCAATGTCGCAGCAAGCAGGACTATCAGGCCTTTGCGATATAGTCTACAATCCATGCACCGACCTCCTTGGTACCATATTTTTCACCACCTTCAACCTGGATTTCCGGTGTGCGAACGTTGGCATCCAGTGATGCGTTGACAGCCTCACGAATCAGTTTGCCCTCGGTGGTCAGTCCGAAGTGCTCCAACAACATGGCAGCTGAGAGAATCTGTGCCAACGGGTTGGCGAGGTTCTGTCCCTTAGCCTGCGGCCATGAACCGTGAACAGGTTCGAACAACGGTGTGTGTTCACCCAGCGAAGACGAGGGCTGCAGACCCATCGAACCGGTGATGCAAGAAGTCTCGTCGGTCAGTATGTCGCCAAAGGTATTCTCGGTCACTACCACATCGAAGAAGGTGGGCTCCGTCAGCACACGCATGGAGGCATTATCAATGAACATATAGTCGGTATTCACCTCGGGATACTGGGGCTCCATCTCCTTGGCTATCTGGCGCCACAAACGGCTTGAAGCCAACACATTTGCCTTGTCGACAACGGTCAGGTGCTTATTACGGGTCATCGCCATCTCAAAAGCTACCTTCAGAATGCGCTCAATCTCCGGACGCGTATAGATATCGGTGTCGTAAGCCTTGTCGTTGTCTTGGTATTTCTCTCCGAAATACATACCACCGGTCAACTCACGGATAACGACGAAGTCTGCGCCACGCAACAATTCGTCTTTCAGCGGTGACTTGTGCAGCAGGCAGTCGAACGTAGCTACTGGACGCACGTTGGCAAAGAGACCTAACTTCTTGCGCATGGCCAGCAGTCCCTGTTCTGGGCGCACCTTGGCCGTGGGGTTGTTGTCGTATTTCAAGTCTCCGACAGCAGCAAACAGTACGGCATCAGCATTCATGCACACCTGGTGGGTTGCCTCAGGATAAGGATCGCCTACCGCATCGATAGCAGTAGCGCCAACCAGGGCTTCCTCATATTCAAACTCGTGTCCAAACTTCTGGGCGATAGCGTCCATGACGGCTACGCCTTGTTTCATAATCTCCGGTCCGATACCATCGCCCGGCAGAACGGCAATTTTCAGTTTCATATTCTATTTTGTTTTTATTTGTTGTTCAATTCATTTTCTACGATGTTCAGCATCTTAAACGTCGCTTTAATAGCTGCTTCCGTCTGGTCAGCGTCCAGTCCGCGGGTACGCAGGAAACCATCCTTGTAATGCCATGTGATGACAGTCTGCACCAAAGCGTCGGTACGTCCGCCCGGCGGGATGCTCACCTGATAATTGGCAAGGATGGGGAACGTACGGTTCAAGTATTTCTTGTAGATGTAGCGCAGCGCTTTCACGAAGGCGTCATATTGTCCGTCACCGGTCGCCCCGGCCTCATACTGCTTCCCGTTAATCTCCACACGGATGTTGGCACCAGGTTTCAGTCCATACGATGTGTTCACCACATAACTGATCAGTTTCACCTTATCGTCCGACCCATCATGTTTCAGCACATCGCTGACAATATACGGCAGGTCTTCCTGTGTCACGATTTCCTTCTTGTCACCGAGTTCGGTAATGCGCTGCGTCACACGACGAGTCTGCTCGGGCGTCAGTTCAAGTCCCAGTTTCTCCAGGTTCTTGGCAATGTTCGCCTTACCAGAATTCTTGCCTAAGGCATATTCACGTTTGCGTCCAAAACGCTCGGGAATCAGTTCGTTATAATAGAGCTTGTCTTTCGAGTCTCCATCAGCATGCACACCAGCCACCTGCGTAAACACATTCTCACCAACGATAGGCTGGTTGGGAGCGACAGCAATGCCGCTGAAACTCTCCACCATGCGCGAGATGTCGTTCAACTGACTTTCCACAATGTTCGTCTTTGCGTGGAACTGGTCCTTCAAGATGGCTTGTACGGAGGCCAGTGGTGCATTGCCACAACGCTCCCCTAACCCATTCACGGTGACGTGTAGTCCTTTGGCACCGCTCAACACAGCAGCCAGTGAATTGCTGACAGCCAGATCGTAGTCGTTATGGGCATGGAAGTCAAAGTGCAGTTGCGGATAACGCTTGATCATCTTGCGGAAATACTCGATGACCTGCAACGGATTCATCACGCCCAGCGTGTCGGGCAACATGAAGCGACGGATTGAACATTGAATATTGAACATTGAACATTGAACATTGGTGAGCGCGTCCATCACCTGATACACGTAGTCGGGCGAGTCCTTCATGCCGTTCGACCAGTCTTCCAGATAGAGGTTAACCGTCATCCCCTTCTCATGAGCATAGGCTACCTCTTGACGAATGTCGGCAATATGTTCCTCGGGAGTCTTGTGCAACTGATGCGTGCAGTGCTTTAGCGAGCCCTTTGCCAAGAGGTTGATGACTCGTCCACCGCACTCGCTGATCCAGTCTATCGACTTGCCGCCGTCAACAAATCCCAATACCTCTACCCTATCGAGTTTGCCCACCTGTTTAGCAGCACGGCATATCTTTGTCACCGCCTCCTTCTCGCCTTCCGACACACGTGCCGAGGCGACTTCGATACGGTCTACATTGACGTCGTGCAACAGCTTGCGCGCCATCACGAGTTTCTCGTGGGGCAGGAAACTGACGCCGTTGGTCTGTTCACCGTCACGAAGCGTCGAGTCCATAATCTCGACGAAAGGAGCTATACGCTGATAGGCGTTTACTTGTTGTGCTGTTCCCACGCTTCTATTTTGTCTTTGTTCTCCACGAGGAAGTCGATATCGTCGAGTCCGTTCATCAGACAGTGTTTCTTATATCCGTTGATTTCAAACTTCTCCTGTCTGCCCGTGGCCTTGTTGGTGACGGTCTGGTTGGGCAGATCCACTTCCACTTCCATCTTTGGGTTCTGCTTGATACTGTCGAACAGCTCTGCCAGGAATTCCTCCGAAACCACCACGGGCAGCACGAAGTTGTTCAGTTCGTTGTTCTTGTGGATATCTGCGAAGAACGACGAGATGACCACGCGGAATCCATAGCCGGCAATGGCCCATGCGGCATGCTCACGACTGGAGCCATTGCCGAAGTTCTTGCCTGCCACGAGGATACATCCGCCGTAGGTCGGGTCGTTGAGCACGAAGTTCTTGTTCAGTGTGCCGTCGGCATTGTATCGCCAGTCGCGAAACAGGTTGTCGCCAAAGAATTTTTCCTCGCGGGTAGTAGCTTTGAGAAAGCGGGCAGGTATAATCTGGTCGGTGTCTACGTTCTCCAACGGGAGGGGTACACACGTTGATGTGATGACATTGAATTTCTGTTTCATTTTACGAGCCCCCTAAGTTAGGGGGTTGGGGGTCTGAACAAGCGTGAATCAGACCTTTTTGGTTGTACTTGGGGTCTGCGCTTGTTCAGACCCCTGTAGTCCCCTAACTTAGGGGACATAGGCTGCGCGGGTCGGTTCAGACCCCTGTAGTCCCCTAACTTAGGGGACATAGGCTGCGCGGGTCGGTTATTACTCCTGTGACAGCTGCGGCGGCAGCTACTAAGGGCGAACAGAGGATGGTTCGTGAACCGGGTCCCTGACGGCCTTCAAAGTTACGGTTCGAAGTGGATACGGCATACTTGCCGGCAGGCACCTTGTCGTCGTTCATGGCCAGACAAGCCGAACAGCCTGGCTGACGAATCTCGAACCCGGCAGCCTCCAGTACCTTATCCAATCCTTCCTCACGAATCTGACGGTCGACAGCCCATGAACCTGGCACGAGCCATGCCACCACGTTGTCGGCCTTGCGGCGCCCCTTGGCGATGCTGGCGAAGGCGCGGAAGTCCTCGATGCGGCCGTTGGTGCAGGCTCCGAGGAACACGTAGTCAATCTGCTTGCCCAGCAGTTTCTCGCCCGCCTTGAATCCCATATAGTTCAGCGCTTTCTGGAATCCCTGCTCAGGCGACTTTGCCTCCTGGGCGGTCTGGGGGATGGCTTCGGTGATGCCGATGCCCATGCCGGGGTTGGTACCGTAGGTGATGCGGGGCTCGATGTCCTTGGCGTCGAAGGTCAGCTCCTTGTCGAACACAGCATCATCACCGCTCTTCAGTGTCTTCCAGTAAGCCACGGCTTTGTCCCACTCGTCACCCTTGGGTGCGAATTCCTTATCTTTCAGGTATTCGAAGGTCACCTCGTCGGGAGCCACGAAACCGCCGCGCGCACCCATTTCGATGGAGAGGTTGCAGAGCGTCAGTCGACCTTCCATCGTCAGGTTCTTCACCACGTCACCGCTGTACTCAACGAAATAGCCTGTAGCACCTGATGTCGTCAGCTGGGCCATCAAATAGAGGGCAACGTCCTTGGCAGTAACGCCTGCCTGCAGCTTTCCGTTGATGTTGATGCGCATCGACTTGGGTTTCTGCTGCAGGATACATTGTGAAGCCATCACCATTTCTACTTCAGAGGTGCCGATACCGAAGGCTACGGCTCCCATTGCACCGTGTGTAGAGGTGTGGGAGTCGCCGCAGACGATGGTCATGCCGGGCAGCGACAGTCCTTTCTCGGGACCGACGACGTGGATGATACCGTTCGACTTGTCCATCATGCCGTAGTGGGTCAGTCCGAACTCCTTGGCGTTCTGCGCCAGTGTTGCCACCTGCTTGGCACTGACGGGGTCCTCGATGGGTTTGTCCTGGTCGTGCGTCGGTGTGTTATGGTCGGGCATGCAGTAGATATGGTCGGGACGGAAGCATTTCAGTCCGCGGGCACGCATGCCGTCGAAAGCCTGGGGTGAGGTGACCTCATGGCAGTACAGTCTGTCGATATACAACTGGGTGGGACCGTCTTCTACGACTTGCACCACGTGCTTGTCCCATATTTTGTCGAATAATGTATTCATCGGGAGGGTCTTTTTATCTCTTAAACTTGTTAATACAGTCGATATATGCCTCAACGGAAGCGGTCACAATGTCGGTGTTGGCACCGAATCCGTAGTAGATGCTGCCGTCGTACTCCACCTGCATGTGTACCTTGCCCACATCGTCCGAGCCTTTCGAGATAGCTTGGATGGTGAATTCCTTTAGCGTCATCTGCTTCATGATAATCTTCTTCAGGGCCTTGATGGCGGCATCAACAGGACCGTTGCCCGAAGCGGCAGCCTCAAACTTCTGTCCTGAGATGTCGAGTCCGATGCTTGCCACGCTCTTCACGCCCTTGCCGGTGGTCACCTGCAGGAAGTCGAGCTTCACGGCATGCGCCTCGGCGGTGTCGGCACCTGCCAGCATCAGCACGTCGGCATCGTTCACTTCCTTCTTCTGGTCAGCCAACTGCAGGAACTTCTCGTATATCTTGTCCAGCTTCTGCTCGTCCACCTCCACGCCGTTCACACTCAGACGATGCTTCAGTGCGGCACGTCCGGAGCGGGCAGTCAGTACGATGCTGTTGTCGTCGATGCCCACATCCTTGGGGTTCATAATCTCGTAGGTCTGCGCGTTCTTCAGTACACCGTCCTGGTGAATGCCGCTGGAGTGTGCAAAGGCGTTGCGCCCCACGATGGCCTTGTTGGGCTGAACGGGCATGTTCATCAGCGAACTGACCATGCGGCTCGTCGGATAAATCTTGGTGGTGTTGATGTTCGTGTCGATGCCCAATCCCTTGTGGCACTTCAGAATCATGGCAATCTCCTCCAGGCTGGTGTTGCCGGCGCGCTCACCGATGCCGTTGATGGTCACCTCCACCTGTCGGGCGCCGCCCATCACGCCGTTGAACGTGTTGGCGGTAGCCATGCCCAGGTCGTTGTGGCAGTGGGTGGATATGATGGCCTTGTCGATGTTCGACACGTGCTCCTTCAGATACTTGATTTTCTCGTAGTACTCCTGGGGCAGACAGTAGCCCGTCGTGTCGGGGATGTTGACCACGGTGGCTCCGGCGGCTATCACTGCCTCGACCACGCGCGCCAGGTACTCGTTCTCCGTGCGGCCGGCGTCCTCGCAGTAGAACTCCACGTCCTCCACGAATTTCTTGGCGTACTTCACGGCAGCCACGCCGCGCTCGATAATCTCCTCGCGGTTCGAGTTGAACTTATACTTGATGTGCGAATCGCTCGTACCAATACCCGTGTGGATACGCTTGCGCTTGGCATATTGCAGCGCCTCGGCAGCCACGTCGATATCCTTCTGCACGGCTCGTGTCAGCGCACAAATGGTAGGCCATGTCACAGCCTTAGATATTTCTATCACCGACTTGAAATCACCTGGCGACGAGATGGGGAATCCTGCCTCAATCACGTCTACGCCCAACTGCTCCAGCGCCTTGGCAACCTGGATTTTCTCTACCGTGTTCAACTGGCATCCGGGTACCTGTTCGCCGTCGCGAAGCGTCGTGTCGAAAATAAACAATCTGTCACTCATAATCATCTCTATTTTTGTGTTACTTGATTCTTTATATTGCAAACGAGCCTTTCACACCCGGAAGTGAGAAAGGCTCATATCATTTATAGCTCTACCTATATTTATTATATGCATACCTTATCACTTCCGGCCACGCCACGCAGTCGAATAATAATCAGGTTGCTAATCAGGTTAAGCTGTTTCATTTTCTTCTCCATTTTTAATGTTACGGCTGCAAAATTACACATTTCCGCTGAAACACGCAAACAATTCGCCACTTTTTTCTGCCAAACGCTTGCGATTTGTTCATTTCCGCCCGACCCACAAAAAAATCCCTCCGCTCTTCACTGAGCAGGGGGACCTTCATTTCTACCTTTTCACTTTTCACTTACCTCAACCTTCGTCGGCGCCGTCGACGATGGTGCTGCCACCGGGGTTGGATGGGGCTGATGGGTCCGATGGGGCTGATGGGTCGCCGGTTGACGAGCCGCCGCCTCCCTCGTTAGGGTTAGGGTTAGCGTTCCCGTTCCCGTTCCCGTTATCGTTCCCGTTCCCGTTAACGTTCCCGTTCCCGTTAAGTATCTGCTGCTTGATGCGTGCCACCTCCTGCGACCACCAGGCGATGAAGGTGTTGTACTTGCCCGTCTCGTCGAGCACTTGCAGGGCGTTGATGCGCTCCACCAGTTTATCGTAGGCGGCATCGGTGGCCTGGCGCGCCTTCTTGATGTCGAAGGCGGCATTGGCCGCACGCTCGTCGCCGCGTTGCGAGATAAGGCTGCGCACGGCGTCGTTGGCTATCTTCATCTGCTCGAACACGGCGGTCAGTCCCAGCGTCTGCAGCTTCTCCTTCATGGCAGCGGCCTCGAAGGGCTGCAGGAAGTTCAGCATCAGACCCGTCTCCTGGTCGTACTGCGCCGTGGTCTCCACCTTATAGTTGTTGTACTCCTTGAGCACGGCCTGGGCTGCGGTAGCCATCGGCTCGATGCCCAGTGCCACCCACATCTCCGCGGTCGCCTTGCCGTTGTTGTACAGGCGGTCGCGCTTCGTGTCCTCTTTCAGAATCTGGTCGCTGTACTCGCTGGCGCGGGCTATCTTGATGGCGCCATCCTCATAGTCCAGTGCCGACTTGAATGCATTGTAGGCCGCTGTCAGCATACTCTCACTCTCGGCCAGCTGGGCTACCTTCTCGCTGAACGATGTCATAACAGAAAAATGTGCTCCGTAGCGGAGACGAGTTTTGTCAAAAGAGGGAATCTTTGCCATGATACTTGATGTTTTTAGTTAGTTAATATATTTTTTCTATTTTGTAATTTAAACTCATCGGGGCTGCCCGATGAGTTTATTTTCCAATTTAAAGCCGTCGGGGCTGCCCGATGAGTTCTTTTTCCAATTTAAAGCCGTCGGGGCTGCCCGACGAGTTCTTTTTCCAATTTAAAGCCGTCGGGGCTGCCCGATGAGTTCTTTTTCCAATTTAGGGCCGTCGGGGCTGCCCGATGAGTTCTTTTTCCAATTTGGAGCCGTCGGAAACCCTCACACGGGGGATTTTGCGCCCCCGCGTGAGGTGTAAGCGGGTTAGTTAGTGGCGGGTGCAGCTTTCCAAACAATGCTAGTTGGGAATTGCCAGTTAGCTTCGGTCATCGATGGGTCTACGTACAGTTTCTTGTCGCCCTCAACTTGAGAACCTGCACCATTAAGCCATGCGGCAACACAATAGTCAGCAGAGATGTCCGTGGCAAGGCAGGTCAAGCTGCCCAGCTTATAGCAAAACATGAACATAGCATTATAGCAAACCTCTTCCAGCTTCTTGGCTTTCAATACGGGACCCTCCGTCAGCGACGTGCAACCAGAGAACATGCTTTGACAGCAATAGCGTGCCACTGTCTCGGCAGCAATCTCGGGAGCCTTCGTCAGCGACGTGCAACCATTAAACATAGAAGAATAGCAATAGGGCGCCAACGTCTTGGCCTTCAAATCGGGAGCCTTCGTCAGTGACGAGCAACCAGAAAACATAGAACCATAGCAACCGGGCGTCAACGTCTCGGCCTTCAGCTCAGGAGCCTTCGTCAGCAACTTGCAAAAAGAGAACATTCTTTGATAGCAATAGTCTTCCAGCTTCTCGGCCTTCAGTTCGGGAGCCTTCGTCAGCGACGAGCAACTATTGAACATACCATAATAGCAATAGCTCGCAAGCGTCGTAGCAGGCAGCACAAGCTCCTTCGATTCGTGGTTGAAGATTGTGCTGCAATACTGGAATAAATTATAGAAGGCATAGCTAGCCCCAATCACCTCGTCCGTGCTGAACTTCGGATTCTCTGCGGTGGCTCCCTCCTGGTCGTCAATCATACTCATCACGTTGCCATATACATAGCACTCGTCAGAAATGTCAAAAGAGGAATAATAGGTCCACCCTTCATTTGTTTGACCCAATGCCGCATTATTGCTCCAGAACGAAACGGACTCGCCCTTGTTCAGGGAAATCACAGCACCGTTCAGACCGTCAAACGCATAGTCCGACCAAGAGGTGTCGGTGCTCTTCTTGTACTTGATGGTCTTCACCAGTGCAAGCTTACTGCTGCTTTTCTTCAGCTTCACCGTTGCGCCGCCCTCAGCCTTCGCCTCGATGGTCAGCGGAGTGGTGAGGATAGGATCAATGGCCGGCACAACCTTGACCTGCACCTGCTTCATGCCAGCAGCGTAAGTGTCCGTAGAAGCCACGCTGACGGTGATGATGGCGTCGCCCTCGCTGACGGCGGTGATGACACCCTTCTCGTCGACGGTGGCAACATCCTCGTTGGACGACGTGTAGCTGATCGGCTGGCCTGAAATGGTCGTAACCTCCAGCGCCTTCTCCTCGCCAACCTTCAGCGTAACCGACTCAGGGTTGACCTCAAGATAACTGCTGACGGGATTGTCAATGAACGACTTAAACTCGTCGCAACTTGTGAACACCAGGGCGGCGGCAAGCATCAGTGCGCCACCCAAATTTTTAAAAATCTTCTTCATAATGTTGTAATTTAAAAAAAAATTAATAGAAGTTTGTTGACGCAAAGGTACACAACATTTTCAACATGACCAAAAAAAAAGTAGTACAAAATTTACAAAACGCCCAATTAATTTTGTTTTGTGACAAAATAACAGTACCTTTGCCACAAATAAGAACATAATAATAAAGAATAATGACAATACAAGAATTTCGTGATTACATGGCATCGGGCAAACCTGTCGTTGGCGGTGGTGATGTCCACATGATGATAGAGATAAAAGACAGATAAATCGGAATCTAGCGGTATGACACTCAAAATCATTGATGAAACATTTTGTGTCTGCCAAGTCGCAGACTAATTTGCAGAACCAATATCATAATGCTTTCAGCAGTGATTGAAATTACTCCGCTATTAAAATAATAATACTGAAATGAAGATAGAACTATTTTCTAACGAAGATTTTGCTAAAGCCTTTCCTTTGGC
>Ga0256404_1004182_pt1 | contig 27630 bp, 34 predicted proteins | sample RumenRJG_01DNA_FD_185990 | JGI IMG/M metagenome (GOLD analysis project Ga0256404, IMG submission 185990) | Bovine rumen microbial communities from Lethbridge, Alberta, Canada - RJG_01 | ecosystem: Host-associated > Mammals > Digestive system > Stomach > Rumen | place: Canada: Alberta | collected...
TATAGCGGTTGCCAGTATCAGTGTTCGCAATGCCCGCCTTTTTAGGCGGACAGTATTATAGCCCTATGGGGCGTTATTCCAAACCACCACTTGAAGTGGTGGTTGTGACTGGAACGGGAAAAGGAGCCGGCAGGATGAAATACACAGGACAAGTTTACAGACCGCCTTTTGAAGCGAGGTCTCTGCTTCTGCAGGTGACGAGGGGCTGCTCCCACAACAGCTGCTCGTTCTGCACGATGTACCGGGACGTCCCCTTCGGCATTGAGTCCTTTGAGCAGATCGGGGAAGACTTAAAAGAGGCACGGGAGCTCTTCCCTGCCGCGCGGAGGGTCTTCCTGGAAAACGGGGACGCATTCTGTCTCAGCGCGGAGCGCCTTGCAAGGATCGCGGAGATGGTCCATGAATATCTCCCGTTGACAGAGATCATCACCATGTACGCGTCTGTCCTGAACATCCGGGACAAGACGGACGCGGAGCTGAAAATGCTCCGGGACCTGGGGATCGATCAGCTGAATGTCGGTGTGGAGAGCGGCCTTGACGATGCGCTGAAGTATATGAACAAAGGGTACACCGCCGCGGAAGCGGTGCGGGAGCTGAAGCGCCTCCGGTCGGCGGGCATGGATTACGCGGCTAATGTGATCCTCGGCGGGGCGGGCTCCGGCAGACAGCGGGAGAACGCGGAGGCTACGGCGGCGCTCCTGAATGAGACGCGGCCTTATCTTGTTTTTACAGGCACGCTTCACTCTGAGCCCGGATGTCCGCTGCATGAGGATCTGCGCACCGGCGCTTTCCGGGAGAACACTTTCCGGGAGTATCTGGAGGAGGAAGAGTGCCTTCTGGAGAACCTGAAGCTGCAGGGCTGCTACTTCTTCGGGCTGCATCCCTCGAACGTCGTTCAGGCCTATGGCGTTCTGGACCGGGATAAAGAGAAACTCCTCGGCGAAGTGCGCCGCCGGAAGGAGGAGCTCCGGGAGGTTCTGGACCTGCAGCCTCTGAGGGGCGGGGAAGGCGCGGTCCTTCTCTGAAAGAAGTCAGGAAGACAGGAGATAAGCATGAACACAGCAGAAGAACTGAAGAGCGCGATCCTGAAGATGGATCACAGGGGCTATCCCGCCTACAAAAGTCTTGCCGGGAGCTGGCGTTTCCCGGAGTATATTCTGAACATCGACCACGTGCAGGGGGATCCCTTCGCATCACCTTCTTCGTTAAGCGTCAGGATCGACGGGAAGCGGGCGGGTTTTCCCGCGGCGTTTCTGGAGACACAGGCGCGCCGCAGGGCCCTGGAGGACGCCCTGGTCCGACGTTTCCAGCGGGAGACGGGGCGGCTCACGGAGCGGGCAAAGGGCTCCGGAAAGAGCGGACTCATCGAGTCCAGCCGCCCGGAACAGGAGGTCCTGGAGCGGACCGCGTGCCGGGTGAAGACACCGGGCGGGGAGATCCTGTTCCGCTTTTACGTCGGATTTCCGGCCTTCGGAAGGAGCATCGCCGCCGGGGAGCTGGTCAGCATTCTCTTTGAGATGCTGCCGAAGATCATCCACGCGGCGCTGTTCTTCCATCAGGAAGAGGCAGCGGCGTTTCAGCGGCTTCTGTTTCTGACGGACGACCAGCAGGCGCTGCGGCAGTTCCTGAAGGAGCGCGGTCTCGCGGCTTTCGTGGCGGACGGGGCGGTGCTGCCCCGGGAGAGCGGCATTTCCCAGCGGCCCATGAAGGACGCGGTGAAGTTCCGTTCCCCGGATTCCCTGCGGGTCACTGCGAAGCTTCCCCACGCGGGTGATGTTTCCGGCATGGGCATACCCCGCGGGGTGACGCTGATCGTCGGCGGAGGGTATCACGGGAAGTCCACCCTCCTGGAGGCCCTGCAGCGGAGCGTCTATGACCACATCGCCGGAGACGGGCGGGAATTTGTCGTGGCGGATGAGACCGCCGTGAAGCTCCGGGCGGAGGACGGGAGAAGCATCCGGAACACGGATATCTCCCTCTTTATCGATCATCTGCCGGGCGGGAAAAGAGGCGCAGGGTTCACCACAGAGAACGCCAGCGGCAGCACATCCCAGGCTGCCAATACCATCGAAGCCATCGAGGCGGGGAGCAGGCTGTTCCTGATCGACGAGGACACCTGCGCCACGAATTTCATGATCCGGGACGCGCTGATGGAAAAGGTGGTGCGGCGGGAGCAGGAGCCCATCACCCCCTTCCTGAACCGGATCCGCCCCCTGTACGAAGAGGCCGGGATCTCGGTCATTCTGGTGGCCGGCTCCTCGGGGCTGTTCTTTGAGAAGGCGGACCTGGTGATCCAGATGGACAATTATCTGCCCTTCGACATTACGGAGCGGGCGAAGGACGCCGCCCGGGAAGCGGCTGCGGGCGGCGCGGCGGCGGATGGGACAGCGGCGGATCACACGGCGGTCCGGGAAAAGCTTCCGCCTCTTCCGGATTTTCACCGCTGCCCGAAGGGAGAGCGCCAGCGTGACGGGGAGCGCCGCCGGAAGATCAAGGTCACGGGGATCGACGAGTTCCTGCTGGACCGCGAGTCCGTCCGGCTGGGGCAGGTGGAGCAGCTCGCGGACCGGGAACAGACAGCAGCCCTCGGCTACGCCCTCCTGTATCTGGAGGAGAAAGTGTTCGACGGCAGGACGACTCTCCGGGAGGCAGTGGAAAAACTGCGGGAGCTTCTTGAAAAAGAAGGTCTGGAGGCCCTTTCCGGCGGAGGAAGGACGGTGCCTTCCCTTGCCATGCCCCGGGTCCAGGAGATCTTCGCATGCGTATCGCGGTACCGGGGGCTCCGGTTCTGAGGCAGAAGGAGATGCGGCATGACGATCAGAAAAGCGGCGGCAGAAGATCTGCCGGCGATTGTTTCGATCTATGATGAGATACACGGAAGGGAAGAAGCCGGGGAAGTGACCATCGGATGGATCCGGGGCGTTTACCCGGTCCGGAAGACAGCAGAAGACGCCATTTCCCGCGGAGACATGTTCGTTCAGGAGGATGAGACCGGCGCGGTGACAGCGACCGGGATCATCAATCAGGTGCAGGTGGACGTCTACGAAAAAGGCGAATGGCAGTATCCGGCAGCGGACGATGAAGTCATGGTGCTGCACACTCTGATCGTTTCTGTCCGCCCGGGACACCGGGGCTCGGGAAAAGAGTTTCTAAAGTTTTACGAAGAGTACGCCCGGGAGCACGGATGCAGGTATCTCAGGCTGGACACCAACGCCAGGAATCAGACAGCCAGAAATTTTTACCGGAAACACGAATATCATGAGATCGGGATCGTGCCGACGGTGTTCAACGGCATTCCCGGAGTGGATCTGGTCCTGCTGGAGAAAAAACTGCAGATCTCTGACCCGGACCGGGAGACGGAAACTTGAACCGCAAGGAGCGAAGCAGATTGCGAATGTCCGCTTTTATCAGGAAGCGCTGTGGAAGCGGGCGAAAGGATGGAAAAAGGCGATGAACATACAGATATTCGGAACAAAGAAGAGCAGTGACACCAGAAAGGCGGAGCGCTTCTTCAAGGAGCGCGGCATCAAAGTCCAGTCCGTGGATCTGAAGGAAAAGGGCTTAAGCAAAGGCGAGTTCCAGTCAGTGATGCAGGCTGTCGGCGGTCTGGAGGCCATGATTGATCCGGACTGCAAAGATAAGGACCTTCTGGCACTCATCAAATATATAGCTGCTGAGGACAAGGCGCAGAAGGTGCTGGAGAATCAGTCTGTCCTGAAGCAGCCGATCGTCCGGAACGGTAAGCAGGCGACAGTCGGCTATCAGCCGGATGTGTGGAAAACATGGAGCTGAAAGGAAACGATGAGATGACAGAAAAAGAAAAGATGCTCGCCGGAGAGCTGTATGATCCGTCCGATGAAGAGCTGAGCCGCCTGCGCACCAGGGCGCGCAAGCTGGCCAGAAAATATAATCTGACAGATGAGGATGAGACAGACAGGCGGCGCGGGATCCTGATGGAACTGCTTCCGGAGACCCCTGTGATTCCTGCCCTGCAGGCGCCGGTCCATTTTGACTACGGCTGCAATACTTACTTTGGAAAAGCATGCGACGTCAATTTCAATTTTACCTGTCTGGACGTCTGCCCTGTGCATATCGGCGACAATGCCTTTATCGGCCCCAATGTCACGATCGCCACACCGATGCATCCCTTGCTTCCGGAGGAAAGAAATGTCAGGACCCGGGAGGATGGCTCTTTCTATAATCTGGAATACGCAAAGCCTGTCACGATTGAGAAGAACTGCTGGATCGCGTCAGATGTGGTCATCTGCGGAGGCGTAACAGTTGGGGAAGGGTCTGTGATCGCTGCGGGAAGCGTTGTGACAAGAGATATTCCGCCGCACAGCCTGGCAGCGGGAAGCCCCTGCAGAGTGATCAGGGAGATCACCGAAGCGGACAGAATAATGAGCTGAAGCGGTGTGCGCTTTGTGTGCTGTTTTCTGTGTTATGATCTGCACGTAAACAAAAAACAACAGAATCACTGAAAAACAGACATAACAAACATACAAAACAAACACAAGAGAGGAAATTCAAAATGAAGAAACAGCTTATTGGAATGATCGCAGGACTCGCAGCAACAGTTATGATGACAGGAACCGCTTTCGCCGGAGAATTCGTAAACATGAACGGCGGCCGCTTCTACAATACCGGATATGACTACTGCCTCACCGGATGGAACTGGATCTACGAGGCCGACGGACAGGCGAGATGCTATTATTTTGACAACAACGGTTACGCGTATACCAGCAGAACTACCCCGGACGGCTACTACGTCAACGAATGGGGTGAGTGGGTCGCCAACGGTCAGGTCGTCACCAAGGGTTATCAGAACGGAATGCAGGTCCAGACTGATTACAGCAAGGTCGGCGGAAACTACAACACCACCCGTCAGATCTACTCCAACGGTTACACGAACTACTACAATCCCGGCGACTTCCCGGTAACTGTGGGTTACTCCAACGGTCAGTGCTATGTGACCTCCTACTTCGGCAACAATGAAAGCACCACCGAGTGGTTCAGCAACTACAACACCCAGTACAGCTACGAGAGCAGCGATCACACGAAGCTTCTTGACTTCATCGATGCCAACAACTTCCGCATCGTTGACCACAACCAGGGGACCGAGACCTATTTCAGCAGATAATTACAAAAATGACAGAAGAGAGAGAATAAAACAGAAAAACAGCCAGGCGGTTTCAGGAGATCATTCCTGAAGCCGCTTTCTGTTTTGCCGCTTTCTGTTTTACCATTTGGGCGTGATATGCCGCCCGGATCCGCTGCTGCGGTGAGGCGCTGAGATGTTTGTGTGATATACTGAATATAATGCAATTCATCTCAGGGGAGGTCGACTGTATGAGACAGGATAATATTTCCATGCTGCAGGATACACTGGCGATCCTGAATCGGGGGTACTATACGAAGAACGGCAGAAAGATCCCATGTAAACTCAGCCGGGAGCAGATGGAGGAAGCGAGGGTGTTTCTTCCGAAAGAAGTACAGGCTGTCTGCAGCAGTAAAGAGTTCGCGCATGTGCATGTGATTGGCAGGTGCGGTTACGCCTGCGAAAACATGGACTCTTTCAGCCTGGCCAGAAAGCGGTTCGGGATGCTTCCGGAGCTGGACAGGAAGGAGCGGATCCTTGTACTGAACCTTGCCAACCCGGTGAACCCAGGAGGCGGCGTCAGGAGAGGCGCAAAGGCCCAGGAGGAGGATCTCTGCCGGAAGAGTTCCCTGCTTTTGTCGCTGGAAGGCGTGAATGCAGCTCCATATTATGAATATAACCGTGCTCTGAATACCTATATGGGTTCCGACGCGGTGATGATCAATCCTCAGGTGGAGATCATAAAGGATGAGAACGGCGATCTTCTGGACGAAACGCTGGTCGTGGCAGTCATGACCTGCGCAGCCCCGATGCTTCTTTACGGCATGGAGGGGATGACGCAGGAGCAGTATGAAAGCATGATGCTTGGCCGCATCACCGGTATGCTGAAGGTGGCGGCGTATCTCGGTTACCGCCGGCTGGTCCTCGGCGCCTTTGGCTGCGGCGCGTTCCGGAATGACGCCCGTGTCGTCTCCGATCTTTTCTATAAGGCCCTGAAGGAATTTGATTATGACGGGATGAAGGAAAAGGATATGTTCCGCCGGATCGACTTCGCTGTTCTGGACCGCACGGAGGATCAGTACAACTTCAAAGAGTTCTCAAGGAATTTCGCCCATTTTTACCGGGATGAGGACCAGGAAGATACCAACCGCGCTCTGGCGGAAAAGAAAAAAACAGAGGTGCATCTGGATGCGATACGCGGATGCATCTACGGCGGCGCCGTGGGCGATGCGCTGGGATATCCTGTGGAGTTTCTGCAGGAAAAGGAGATCTTCAGAAAGCACGGGAATAAAGGGATCACGACATTCGAAACTGATCCGAAGACCGGAAAAGCCGAGATATCCGATGATACCCAGATGACTCTTTTCACGGCAAATGGTCTGCTGGTCGGAGATACCCGGGGCGCCATGCGCGGCATCCAGGGATGGCCGAGGGGATACGTCGCAAAAGCTTATGAGGACTGGCTGAAGACCCAGGAGTCTTCCTTCAGAGAAGTCAGCCGGTATGAACGTTTTACGAAGGCGGGCGGCGTTTCATGGCTTCTCGATGTCCCGGAGCTGTTCGCGAGGCGGGCGCCGGGCATGACCTGTCTCTCTGCGCTGAAGGAAGGCACAGACTATGATGACTATGTTGAGGCAAAGAGGAATGACAGCAAGGGCTGCGGCGGCATCATGCGGGTCGCGCCGCTGGCGGTGAACTATCAGTTGTTCGATATTGGGAAGCTGGACATGGAAGGAGCGCAGCTTGCCGCCATCACCCACGGTCATTCCCTGGGCTATATGCCGGCAGCAGTCCTGGTGCACATCATCAACCGCATCGTGTTCCCGCCGAAAGGCAGTGCGATGACGCTGAAAGAGATCATCCTGGAAGCAAGGGATACGGCGGCAGAGCTCTTTGCGGGAGATCCGCATCTGCCGGAGCTCCTGGCTGTGATCAGCAATGCAGTGGAGCTCTCTGAAAATGGTCTGGACGATCTTGACAACATCCACCGCCTTGGGGAAGGGTGGGTCGCGGAAGAGACCCTCGGCATTTCCCTGTACTGCGCCCTTCGTCATCAGGTTGATTTCTCGGCGGGGATCATCGCGGCTGTAAACCACAAGGGCGACAGTGACTCGACCGGAGCCGTGACCGGAAATATTCTCGGTGCTCTGCTGGGATACGATAAGATCGATGGAAAATGGAAGAAGGACCTGGAACTCTCGGATGTGATCCTGGAGATCGCGGACGATCTCTGCCACGGCTGTCAGATGTCGGAATACAGCCATTACAATGATCCCGAATGGGCAGAGAAATACATGCACATGCACCGTCCGGCCAGACAGAAGCCGGTGGATGATGAAGGAAACGGGATCCCGGGAACGCCCGTCATCCGCCTGGTGCTGGGCGATATCACAAAGATCTCTGATGTCGACGCGATCGTCAACGCTGCGAACAGATCGCTGCTTGGCGGAGGCGGCGTCGACGGGGCGATCCACCGGGCGGCCGGTCCGAAGCTTCTGGAAGAGTGCAGGAAGCTGAACGGATGCGAGACCGGGAAAGCAAAGCTCACCGGGGCTTATAATCTCCCCTGCAGATATGTGATCCATACCGTCGGCCCGGTGTGGCGCGGCGGGAAGAATCATGAAGAAGAACTGCTGGCCGGCTGCTACTGGAATTCGCTTCAGACCGCTGTGGATCATAAGATCCGGAGCGTCGCGTTTCCGTCCATCTCCACAGGTGTATACAGATTTCCTGTGGAAAAAGCGGCAGAGATCGCGGTCAGGACGGTGGACCAGTTTGTCGGGGAGCATCCCGGTGTGCTGGATCTCATTGAATGGGTGCTTTTTGACGGGAAGACCTATAATGCGTATAAAGAAGCGCTGGACCGGCTCGAGGTCAGCAAGGTCATAAACTCAGCGAAGCTGGATGAGATCAACCGGATCCTGAGAGACGGGCTGCTCTGAGAATGCCTGTGTTCTGATGAGGGAAAAGACCGGGGCAGTGACGCGGGAAATAGTCACGTTAACGGAAGTCCGCGCAAGGAGAACACAGCAGCTATGGTGGAGGCTGCCATCCAGAGAGTGTACTGCATCGGCAAGCCGGCGAAGGCAGACAAGGCGGCCTGCTGCTGAGTTCCGCTGCCGGAGCATATGATGCAGCAATCGCGCAGTTCAAGGCATATACCGGATACACCGGGATCAAGAATGCGGGCATCTTCACAGCGACTGGTGAGGAGAACAAGTCCGAAGCGAAGCTTGCCGAGATCAAGGCCTTTGCGGCAGCGCTGTAAGACATCAACAGGACGTAAGTATCGCCCGGAACATCTGCACTGCAGCCGGAAGAATGGCGTCGGGGAAGTCGTAGCCTTCTGTATGGAGGGCAGGATAGTCTTCCCCGCTGCCGATGTAGAAGATGGCGCCGGGACAGACCTTCGTGTACCAGCCGAAATCCTCGGAGGCGCGCCAGAGTTCCGCCATCTCAATGGGAGGAGCTCCGGTCACAGCGAGGGCGGCCCGGGAAACGCGGTCGATGCAGGTGTCGTCGTTGACGGTCGCGGGAAAACGGTCGGACTCCGAAAAGGAGACTGTGAGACCGTCCCGGGCGGCAAGCTGCCGCGCTTTTTCACAGAGGGCGCGGTCCAGCGTATCCATTTCATCTTCGTATTCGGCGCGCTCCGTGACGGAGAGCTCCCCGGTTCCGGGAGCCACGCCGAAATCCTTTGTCCCGACCTTCAGGTTCACGACAGTCGCGAGCAGCATGCCGCGGTGGGGCCGGGTCAGCAGTTCATCGATATACAGACAAAGCTCCGCCGCTGCACGCGCGGGGCTTTTTCCATTTTCCGGCGTGCTGGCGTGGGCCGGAGCCCCGGTGAAGGTGACGGTCCTCCCGACGGAGGCAGGCTGGGTCTGCCCCCGGCGCAGCACGACGCGCCCGGACGGATATCCGTTCAGGTTGTGAAAGGCATAGATCTCTTTGATATTTTTTTCGGAAAGCAGGGACGCGCAGACTCCGGCGCCCTCGCCGGTCTCCTCCGCGTGCTGGAAGATGAGATAAACATCCCGGGGGAGCATCTGGCCGTTCAGGGAGAGGGCCAGGCCGCAGAGCGCCGCGCTGTGTCCGTCGTGGCCGCAGCGGTGGGAGACGTTGGGATCCTCCGATGCGTAAGGAAGCCCGCAGCTCTCCGGAATGGGCAGAGCGTCCATGTCTGCCCGGAACGCGATGGGCAGCGCGGAAGATGACGTCGCCGGAGACGGCGCTTTCGTAGACGACGCATCCGCAGATGGCCCCGCCGGGCGGAATGCGTAGAACCAGGCGCCGCGGTCTTTTACATCAAACTCGGTGTGATCCCGGAGAAACGCCATGAGGAGCTCCTTTGTGTGGTGCTCCGCCCCGGACAGTTCCGCGCGCCGGTGCAGCTCGTGCCGGAGCGATATAAGCAGCTCCGCGTCTTTTTCGGATAAGCGATATTCTGTGTTCATACAGCCTTCCTTCCTCTGGTGCCTGTATCAGCTCATCTGGTGCCAGGCACCGGGTGTCAGGACTATATTATATCATTTGGCGTCAGGCGCCGTGAATGCTTTATCTCAGTGGGGACCGGGGATCTCGCGGAAGATGAGAAATGCATCAATATCATGTATAAATGCTTAAAAATGTGTGATACGCTTATTGCATCTATAGTTGCTGCTGTGGACATTTATTAAGTTGATCATGGTAATGAGAATCCTGTATGAGTAAGAGTATCAGTGCGAAGATCATGTCCAGTCTGCTTCAGTTCTGGCCCAAGCTGACAACCGCGGACAATAAGGTCTTCTATAATATCCTGAGGGTGTGATGCTGCTGAAGCTGCGCCGGAGACAGAAGGAGTAAAAAGATGGCATCGAGCAAAGGTTATCTGGAATTTGTCCTTGAACAGCTTTCCGGACTTCCGGAGATCTCCTACAGGGCAATGATGGGCGAGTATGTTCTCTACTACCGCGGCAGAGTGATCGGAGGGATCTATGATGACCGCCTGCTTCTGAAGCTCACGAAGGCGGCGGAAGAAATGATCCCCGATGCGGCAAAGGAGATCCCCTATGAAGGGGCGAAAGAAATGCTCCTGGTGGATGTGGATGACAGGGAGACCATGACGCGACTGATCGAGGCCATGTATCCGGAACTGCCGGAGCCGAAGAAAAGAAAGAAGTAGGAAAGAAACAGACAGCACTATTTGTGCGGGAATGAAATAACGCCGGACATCAGAAAACGATCTGATGCCCGGCATTGCTGACTGATGTCCGGTCTGATTGACTCCGGCGTTACTGATCTACGGAAGATCCTCGACGTCGATACACTGGAATCCATTCTTCATCAAAAGCTCCGCTGTCACCCCGGAACCCTCTGTCAGCTTCCCGGAAAACGTCCCGTCATAGCGCTGTTTCACTCCACAGCTGGGGCTTCTGGACTGCAGAACGATGAGATCCGGCTGCTCACGCATGGCAACATCCAGACATTTCGCCGCACCGGCGCGGAACTCCTGGTCCACGCCCCTTCCTTCCTTTGTCATGACCACACCGTTGCAGATCTCGCAGGGTGTGCGGGGCGTCGGAAGCCCGCCCATCTGTTCCGGGCATACAAGGATGACTTCATTTTCCTCCATCAGCCGGAGGACCTTTTCGTTCCGGTTGCTGCCGCCGTTGTATTTGCAGTTCTCGCCCGCCAGGCAGGCGCTGACCATGATCTTCATCTTTGTACCCCCGGATATCGTTAGTTTTCCCTTCATATTATAATATCTTAGCAGCATCTTAACGGTGCCTGACACTGAAGAAATCTTAGCAGCATCTTAACGGTGCCTGACACCGATGGTGACACCAATGGTATAATAAAGGCAAAAGAATCAAGAGGGAAGGGTCATGACATCTGACAGGATCTTATACTATGATGACGAGTTTATCAGAAAATTTGAGAAGCTGAGGGACGTGATCGATGCGGGGGACAGGCGTTATCTGCACAGGTTTCTGATCGACAATTTTGGCTTTATATTTGAGGCCTTCCAGTATTATGCAAAGCAGGGCGCTGAGGGGAATGTACCGGAGTTTGAGGAAGCTGACGAGGAGACGAAGCGCGAGCTGATGCGGCCGCTTTCCTACAGGCAGTACCGGATGATAGAAAGAGCTTTTTCTGTCCTGGAGGAGGAAGAGGAGCTGGTCATCGCGTCGGTCTGGGACTTTCTGCATGATAATGGGGGCATCTATAAGAAAAGGGTCATGAGTCCGGCGGAGGTGAGCGGCTGTTCTCTGATACTGGAACAGGTCTTCTGCTGCCTGGCACAATGATCAGGGATATAAGTAAAGGTGGTGTATGTGAATGGCTAACGAGGGCGGCGAATGGATCATGAAGGGCCTGGACTGGGATGATCCGTACAGGATCCGTTCCTGGCGCGAGCTGATCAGCTGGATCAATGAAGTCGGCTTTCTGCCGCTTTTTGCCAACGAAGTGCCGGGTTTTTCCGCAGAGGAGCATGTTTCTCCGCTTTTCTGGTGGACCGGAGATCCGGAGCAGGATCCCTGGGAGTGGCGCGAGATCATTCCCGCGACTGGTGAAGTGGCATACGGAAAGTTCTTCAATAACAAGACCGGGTTCATTTCCCGGGAGTGGTTTCCCCGTTTTGCCAATGCCCGCCGGGACGGTTATGATTTTGACGCGGCCTGGGACGACGCGCTGATACAGCGCCGGTACAAAGCGATCATGGATATCTGTGAGGACGGCGGCATGCATCCGGGCTATGAACTGAAACCGGCAGCGGGATTCGGCAAGGAGGGTTATAAAAACTTTGACGGATGCATGACACAGCTGCAGATGCAGACGTACCTGATCATCCGGAAGTTTGAGAGGCGGAGGAACAGGCGCGGGCAGAGCTACGGCATGGCGGTCTCTTTTTATCAGAAGCCGGAGGAGCTCTGGGGCTACGAACATGTAACGAGCGCGTATAAGGAAGAGCCGGAACTTTCCGCGGAGCGGATCATCGCAAGAGCAAAAGAACAGTTCCCGGGGGCGTCCGATGAGGCGGTCCGGAGAGTTTTACGATAAGGCTTCCGGCAGCATTTCGGATATACAGGAGGATCCGTATGAAAAACTTCTTTCAGTTATTCTCCCGCAGGAACGAAGAGCCGGTGAAGAAGCATTATGACCCGGAAAAACAAAAACCTGCTATCCGGTGCAGTATCTGCACCGGCGAGCAGGTGGCAGGGTTCCAGGATCTGAAGACAGGGAAATTTCTGGAGATCCAGCTGCTCCGGAGACCGGAAGACCTGGAACAGTTTAAGAAAGAGTACGGCATTGCGGAGGATCCGAAGAAATTCTATTGATTTTACTGTGTGCCGCGAATGCAGAGACAGAATAACAGACGCAGGCAGCGATTATTGCATTGATGCTGCTGATTCCATGGTGCACAAAGTTGCCGATGAGAGCACCGGCCGCAACGACCATCGGCGCTTTTCTGACGCCGGTGATATTGGAAAGTCCGGTATCACTTCCGATATAAGCAAGAAGGCCGACATAGCACGAAAGGATCGCTCCTCCGGCAGCAACAGCGATAAGAAAACCCGTCAGATCCTCCAATATCTGTTTTAGTGAAAAGTTTTCAGAAAAAAACAGCGCCCTGGGAAGTTTTTTTTCCAGGAACGCTGTGAGAGAGGGTATTATTAGCAGAAGCACTCTCCGTTTGCGTTGATGACGTAGCCGCCAATGGTCGTATTCTTCACCATCGCGCCGTCGGGACCAACATAGTACCAGAGATGCTCGTTGGTGGTGTGGCGGACCCACTGGCTCGTTCTCATATTGCCGTTATTGTCGAAGCTGTACCACTTTCCGTTGACCTGCTCCCAACAGTTGGTTGCGTAGGAGCCGTTCTGTCTTCTGTATTTCCAGGAGCCGTTCATATTCTGCCAGCCGCCCAGATCATTGGTGACTCTGCCGTTTCCGCTTGTACGGCGGCTTCTGCTTCTGCTGCTGGAGCTGGAGCTGGAGCGTCTTCTGGAACTGGAGCTGCTTCTGGAGGAAGAATTCCCGATGTAGTAAAGCTCATCATCGTCGGAATCGTAGTAAGTGACGTTTCCGCGGCGGTCGACTTCGCCGAAGTTGCCGTCTTCATCCATCCAGGAATAGGAGTTCTTTCTGAAATTATAGTAATCAATGGAGCCATCATCGTAGACAGTATAAACGCCGTCATCATCGAACTCGCTCCAGATTTCGGATGCTGCAAAGCTGGTAACGCTCATTGCTGCCATCATAACGCCTGCCGTAACTGCCGCCACAAGATTTCTGATCTTCATTTTTTTCCCTCTCTTATATCTTTGTTTTTCTTTTGTCGGCTCTGCCGTAGTTGTTTTTGTTTTATGGGCTTAGTATAGCAGGGGATTTATCATAGAAATGTCACTCGTACCGGCATATATCTTCGGGTCGGCCAATTTCATTTCCAGGAACCAGTCAGCCCCGGACGGCTGTTTTCAGGAAAGGTTTTCTGTTATGATTCAGAGTATCAGGAAGAATTCTGCGGAGGAACAGGAATTGAAAAAAGCAGTGTTTGCAGCGGGGATCATTCTGATCATTGGAGCGCTGGTGTGTTTCGGACTGAGTCTGTTTTTTAATCACATTGCTTTATCTGTGATGGATGCATCTAATGAATTTATTCATACCGCATTTACGCGTGCGATGATCTTCAGAAACTGCGGGATCGGGCTGGCTGCCGCGGGCATCGTGTGCCTTGTGATCCGATTTCTGAAGTTCTGAAGCGGGAAAGGTCTGCCGCAGGAGGCTTCTGCTTCAAGTCCCGCTCGCGGGACTTGCACGTCTGAGACAGAAGGATCGTTATGAGAAAAACCAGGACACTACAGATAATGATATGGGGGCTTCTGCTGATCCTGCTGGCGGGAGGCTGTGCCCGGACAGAGAAGCCGGACCAGATTCCCGAAACCGCCAGTATCACCGAAATCACTGAGGCTCCCGAACCTGCCAGCCCTCCCCGGACCGTCAGTATTCCCTGCGAGACTCATATCCTTCTGGATTCCGCACTGGTACTTGATGAAAAGCACCTTTTAAAGAAAGAAATCCGCGATGAATTCCAGCTGGAAAAAAAGTTCAAAAGCTACAGTCTCGCCTATTTTGAGACCCCGGACAGGGCGTTTGGCAATGAAGGCTGGATCAACAGGGTAAGGATGAGGGATGGAAAAGCGGACAAGGGCTTTGAACTCACCTATAAAAAGCGGTACCGCGTGGAAGAAAATGATCCCGGACTGGTTCTCAGTCTTGCCGAAGCAGAAGGCTTTGACCTGTCGGACGAAAACTGGGAAGCGGAGGTCGAATGGAATCACTCCGGAATGATACTGAGCATCTCCGCAGAAAGCAAAGGACCTGCAGACGGACTTGAAAGCGTTGCGGATCTGAGCGCCGCAGACGGTATCTCCATGCTGAAGGCCGGTATGCCCCCGGCAGAGCGGAACTGGAAGTCCGAAAACTGGGGGATCAGGACCATGGAAGAGGCGGAAATGGCGGGGCCGGCCCATTTTGACCGCTTCACAGGAATATATCTTGACCATAAGATCCAGATCGAGATCTGGGAGTTTCCGCACCGGGGATCCGGAGAAGCAGAGTATATCACGGAGCTTTCCTTCAAGGACGACAGCCTGGATGATGCTGCTGCTTTCCGCGGGAAGCTGACCGGCCTCCTGATGGATCAGGGGGTCCTGGTGCAGGAGGATGCGCTGAAAACGAAGCAGATCCTGGACGCTCATTTCGACGATTAAAAGGAGAGTGAAGAATGAAAGAGCAGAGCCGCCTGGAACAGCAGCTTTCTTTTGCGCTGGAGATCGACAAGGAAAAGAACATCTTCCGCCAGACGCACCTTTCAGGACACGGGCGGAATGAGAATGACGCGGAACACGCGTGGCACATGGCTGTCATGGCGTACCTCCTCCGGGAGTATTCCAATGAGGAGGTGGATATCGCGAAGGTCATGCTGATGTGCCTGATCCATGACATCGTTGAGATCGACGCGGGTGATACTTACGCTTACGACGCGGAGGGGCTGAAGACCCAGAAGGCGAGAGAGGAGGCGGCGAAGGAGCGGATCTTTTCCCTGCTGCCGCCGGACCAGAAGGCGGAGTTTACAGCTCTTTTTGATGAGTTTGAAGCGTATGAGACAGCGGAGGCGAAGTTCGCCCATTCTTTGGATAACCTGCAGCCGCTTCTGCTGAACAACAGCAACGAAGGCGGAGACTGGAAGGAACACGGCGTATCCTCAGCCACCGTGTACACGCGTCAGAGCAAGACGAAGCTGGGATCAGAAAAGCTTTATGAGGTGACGGACCGGATCATTCAGGAGAACATCCGGAAGGGCAACCTGAAGGAATGACAGAAGAGAAAGTTACTATTCGCGGCGGAGCGGATGATATATAATATAATAGAATAAACAGTAAAGACGCGCATAAAAGACCGATAGTTATAAGATTTACAGTTATCAGAATGGAGGTTTTTATGATCTACGATTACACCATCACGACCGGAAAAGGTGAAGAACTGAACCTGGCGGACTACAAAGGTAAAGTCATCCTGGTGGTCAACACAGCCACCGGCTGCGGCTTCACGCCCCAGTACGCGCCGATCGAGCAGATGTACAGGGATTACCACGATCAGGGGCTGGAGATCCTCGATATTCCCTGCAACCAGTTCGGAAAGCAGGCGCCCGGCACGGATGAGGAGATCCACGAATTCTGCACCATGCACTTCAACACTACTTTCCCGCAGATGAAGAAGGCGGACGTCAACGGCGAAAACGAGCTGCCGCTGTACACGTATCTGAAGGCCCAGAAGGGCTTCGAAGGATTCGGAGAGCATCCGTACAAGGCTCTTCTTGAAAAGATGTTCGCGGAAGCGGATCCGGAATGGGACAAGAAGCCGGATATCAAGTGGAACTTCACCAAATTCGTCATTGACCGGGAAGGAAACGTCGTGGCCCGGTTTGAGCCGACGGCTGAAATGTCAGAGGTCGAAGCCTGCGTCAAAGCTCTCTTATGAAAACAGTCAGAGTAGCGGCGGCGGTCATCCAGGCGCTGGACCAGGACGGAGTGCCTGTGATCTTCGCGACACAGCGGGGATACGGGCCCTACAAACACTGGTGGGAATTTCCCGGCGGAAAGATCGAGGAGAATGAGACACCGCAGGAGACTGTGGTGAGAGAGATCCGGGAAGAGCTGGATGCTGTCGTCGAAGTAAGCCAGTATGGTGTGAGTGTGGAATATGACTATCCGGATTTTCATCTCTCGATGGACTGCCTCTTCTGCAGTCTGAAAGAAGGGAAGATCAGGCTTCTGGAGCATGAGGCGGCAAGATGGCTCCGGCTGAATGAACTGCGCCAGGTGAACTGGCTGCCGGCAGACGAGCTGGTGGTCGGGACGATCGAAAAAGGAGGCATGCCTGATCTGATCGGAAAAAACAGATCTTAAAAAGACGGACCGGAAGTCCGTGCAGAACAACAACAGCCCCTGGCAGGACCAGGGGCTGTTGTTGTTTACAGTTGATTAGTTTCCGGCGATAAAATCCCAGACCATCACTTCCCCGAAGATGATGAGCAGGCAGCCCACGGTGTACACGACGACACTGTCATACTGTGCGGGGACTACAAGCATAAACAGTCCGACGACCATAAATATGACCGACGATATGATGGTCTGCTGTCTTAATTTGTCCAGTGCTTCAAATAGCATATCCTTATCCTCCTGTTATTTTTATGAGCGGGAGATCAGACCCGCACTGAGATCAATTCAGCACCTGCCGTAGGGGTGCCTGACCAGCGGGTGGTCTTCGAGACGTTTTTTCTGCTTCTCGATATCCTCTTTCAGCTTCTTCATTTCCGTGCTGGCGTTTTCTTCATTATAGAGCATTTTGATCAGTTCGTTCTGCATTCCGATCAGGTCAGCGCGGATCTGGGATACCGGTTCCAGGCTGGCTGCGATCTTTTCTTTTCTTTCTTCAAAATTCTTCTCTGCTGTAAGGCGGATGCGCTCTGCCTCTGCTTTCACAGCGGCAAGCCGGGCCTGGACGCGCTCTGTTCTATAGACGACATCCGGATAAGCGTCCGCGAAACGTCTGTGGAAGTAGGACTTGTCTGTCAGAAGCTGACGTACTTCCTTGCTGATCTCTTCGGTATTATCAGCTTCACTGCTGTCGACACCGACCTTGACCAGCTTCAGGACGAAGAAGGAGACCACACAGTCCGCCGCAAAGACCGCCAGAAGGACGGACGCGATCCCCTCCCGGGCCTTCAGAGAAAAAATGCCCAGGAGCTTGTATATAGCAGGGTTCAGGAGATGCATGATCAGTACTCCTGCAAGGCCGAACAGGATCAGGTTCCCAATCCAGACTCTGCCGTGAAGATTCATCGGCTTCTGGCTGTAGTCCCACCAGCGGGCGTGAAATATTTTTTCAAGGACCAGGCTCGTCAGGTATTCTACTGCGCCGCAGATCAGAAAAGACAGGGCAAAGGTCATGACCACGCCGGATTCGACGCTGGCCAGGCTTCCGACCAGGACGGTGATCAGAACAGCGCCGCAGCCGTAGATGGGACAGACCGGACCCGTGAGGAATCCGCGGTTAATGAAACGGTGGTACTGCCTGTATTTCAGAAAGACCTCCATGCACCATCCGGCAGAGGCATACATGAAAAACAACAGAACGATATTGACATATTTTTCCATAAAGAACTTCCTTTTTTACAATAGCCTTATTTTGTCAAATGCATTATATTTGCGGAAGATAATATAACACTTTTTGAAGTATTCGCAATCAGAAAGGAGCCGGCGCACAATGGCGTCAGCTCCTGTTTGTGGTATGATTGTCATGGAGTACCCGCATTGAAAAAGCGGAAGAAGGGAGAGACCCATGATCGATCATATCGAGACACTTTACGAAACACGTTTTCTGAAATGCTATGACCTTCAGTACGAGGAAGGAAAACACTACTATGAAGTCTCCCGGCGGGGGAAGAAAGACCTTGTCGCCGCCAAGACGGAGGCAGAAGCGCGGGAGATGCTGCCGGATGCGGTCACGATCGCCGTGGTGCTGCACCTTCCGGGAGGCGAGACGCGTCTCCTGATGACTTACGAGTACCGCTATCCTGTCGGACAGTTCCTTCTCAGCCCGATCGCGGGCCTTCTGGATCCCGAAGACAAGGACTGCGCGGATCCCCTGGTGACTGCTGCGATCCGGGAGATCAAGGAGGAGAGCGGTCTGGATGTCAAAGAGAGCGACCGGGTCTACGTCCTGAATCCCTGCGCCTTTACCACCCCCGGCATGACGGATGAAAGCAACGCTTTCCTCTGCGCGGAGATCACGCTGGACAGCCTGGACGGACTGAACCAGAAGGGCGCGGTCGGAACAGAGATGTTCAACGGGTACGAGCTTCTGGACAAAGAGCGCGCCCGGAAGATATTCCGGGCCGGCAGGGACGAGCACGGTAATTTCTACTCACTTCCCGCCTGGATGGTACTCAGCATTTTCCTGACGATGTTTTAACTGAGCTGCGGAATGGCCGCCGGGTGCTCAGTGCACCCAGGCGCCGTTTCCGTCGACATAGTAGCCGTCAGGCGTGTAGCAGTTCGTGAACATCGCGCCGTCCGGTCCGCAGTAGTAGTAGACACCGTTCCATAAGATCCAGCCGGTGCGCATGTAGCCGTCGTCGCCGAAGAAGTACCATTTGCCGTTGATGAGCTGCCAGGTGTTCTTTGCGTAGCTGCCGTTGGAGAAACGGTACCACCATCCTCTGTTGTCCCGGTTCCAGCCGGAGGTCACTGTCCCGCCCGGGCCTGCAGAGCCGGAAGACGAAGAGGAAGATGAGGAAGACGAAGAGGAAGACTTGCCTTCGAAATATTTGGTCTCTGAATAGTCTCCCCAGCCGCCGTGCTTGTTGTTCCGAACGAGACGCACACGGAATTTGTAGCTGCCGTCCTGCTTGATGTAGCTGCTGAAGTCGTAGGATGTGCTGGAGGTCTTTACGGTAGTGACTTCCGACCCGCCGCGTCTCAGCTGGATCTGGTATTTCTCTCCGCTGGACCTCTGGCTGTCCCAGTGCGCGGTCCGGCCGCTCCACCAGCAGTCGCCGTCGTAGTCGTCCGGGGTATAGCTGGAGGAACTGGAGGATCTGGAAGAACTGCGGGAAGAGGAATTCTGTTCTCTGAACCAGGCTTCGTTATCGTAGTAGTTGCTGCCGGCCCAGCCGCCCTGGTCTTCATCCTGACCCCACTGGCCATCCAGGGCCCACTGGCTGGCTCTTGCGATATCCGCGGCGTCCCCATACTGGTCATCGTACGCGTCTGCAAATGCGGAACCCGCAAAAATACCTCCTGAGATCAGCACTGTTGTCAGTCCCAGGACCCCTAAGAGTTTCCATGTATGCTTTTTCATGATATTGGATCTCCTTTCCCTTTATCTTGTATTAACAGATTATCACTTTTGAAGAGGTTCGTCCATGGCAAAGACAAGAAGCGCAGGCCCGGAGGATGCCGGACGCCTGCTTGAGATCTACGGATATTATGTCGTGAATACGGCGGTCACATTTGAATATGATATCCCCGCTCCGGAAGCGTTCCGGGCGCGGATCGAAAACACCCTGAAACGGTATCCCTACCTGATCCTGGAAGAGGGCGGCGTGGTAAAGGGGTATGCTTATGCGGGGGTCTTCAAGGACAGAGCAGCCTACGATCATTCGTGCGAATTAAGCATTTATCTGGAAAAAGACACGAAGGGCAGGGGGTACGGAAGAATGCTGTACGAGGCGCTGGAGGAGAAGCTGAAGGCGCAGGGGATCCGGAACCTCTATGCATGTATTGCCGATCCCATCGGGGAGGATCCTTATTTAACGAAAGACAGCGAACAGTTTCACCGGCATCTCGGCTTTATCAAAGTCGGGGAGTTCCACAGGTGCGGTTATAAATTCGGCCGCTGGTACAATATGATCTGGATGGAAAAGATTATAGCCTGATATTTCGGAACATACAGAAAACCTCCCGCGGGGGCGGATCGGATCCGTCTGCCCTGCGGGAGGTTATTTCTGCTGTGATGTTTCAGCGGGACCTGTCTGGTCCCGCGCTGTCAGATGTTCAAGGCTTCGACGACAGAGACCATGTCGTTGATGATCACATCCTGGTCCACATAGTGCATCGTGGCCACATCGCCGTCTTTGAATGTCATCGTGAAGGTGTCTGCTTCCTCGCCGTCACCGACGACGAAGGGCAGGGAATTCTCACCGTCAACGTCGTAGATCACCATTGCGTCGTCTTCCATTCCGACATTGCCCAGGTAATAGTAGTTCAGCTCGGTCATATCCTTGTTCAGGATCATGACGGTAGCTTCCTGCACATTATTGGAATCATCGCAGGCGAAGAAGAAATGGTCTCCGTTTTCGTTTTCACCCTCGGCGCCTTCTAAGAACAGGTCGTGCCACCTTGCGCGAAGTCCGGTAGGATCGTTCTCATCGACTTCTGTCTGAGCTTCTGCAACAGCCTCGGTCTCAGCCGGTGCTTCAGTCTCAGCAGCTTCGGTCTCAGCCGCCGCGGTGGTTTCACCGCCGATGGGGTTTCCGTTCTCGTCCGTGACGGAAAGAACGTTTCCGTTTTCGTCGGTCACAGTCTTCACGGTCTCGGTCCTTGTCTGGCCGTTCTCGGTGATGGTCGTGACTTCGGTGGTGGTGGTAATGCCGTTGACGGTGGTGCTGGTGGTGGTAGTGCTGCTGCTGGAAGAGCTGCATGCGGTCATTCCTAAAGCTGCGACAACTGCTGCGACAACAATAAACTTCTTCATCATGATAATTGCCCTCTCTTTTCCGTAGTGTGTTCTGTGTGTTTTTTTCTCAATGTCTGCAAGTGTTTGGTTTCACCGCGTTCAGCGGTGTTTTTATTTTGTATGGCATGAGTATAGAACACAGATTTACACACAACTGTCACACGGAGAGGAAAAAATATCAGCTTTCGATCTCGTACTGATTGAAGCCTTCGGCGACCTTGATCCTTTCCACATTCTGGTCAAGAAGAAGCTCTGCCACGACGATCTCCGCAAGATACAGGATCTCGGTTTCCCGCTCCACGTGTCCGATGATCGTAGTGTAATGATCCTGGGCAGCCGCATGAAGATGGGCCTTGCCGCTCAGGATGACCCCCTGGAGCGCGGTCACTTCAAAAGCGCCGTCGGTGGTGCGGATCTCGTCAAAGGGAACGGGGTCCGCGTTTTTAACATGGTGATAGTTGAATTTCTGGAAAGTCGCGATGCCGCTCAGCACGACACCGTTCCGCATTCCTTTCTCCGCCATCTTCTTTTCAATCAGTTCGTGGACACAGTCTCCCCGGTGTCCGCTGATGACCAGGACACGTCCAAATCCTTTCGCTGTAAAATGATCAGTGACCGTTTTCATTCAGATCTCCTCCTCTGATGTGTTTCCGCGCCGCTCTGCTGATTGGCAGGTGATATCTACAGTATGGCATATTTTTCCGCGCCCGCAAGCAACATGATATAATGGAAGACATAGTATTGAACCGCCTTTATTAATACAGGGCATGGAGGAGAAGGATCCATGAAATATTTCGTGATCAGAGAACTGCTGGAAGAAGAGTATCAGGACCTGTCCGGCGGTCTGCCGCCGGAATGGACCCCGGTCGGCGCGGAGCCTTATGTCGTTATTGTTTCCAAAGAAGAGTGGTCCCGCTGCAGGGAAAAATTCGACATGGGGATCGAGCTTGAACCAGTCACGGACACGCACATGACCAAAGCTGAGGTGAACTATGATTCCCTCACAGGGACGTTTTCCATTCCGGACCGGAAGGATCCTTCTGTCCAGGGGGAGACCTTTGCCTTTGCGCTGGATGAAAAAGGTGTCGTCTTTATCGACGACACCGGGACTTCAGAACGTATTATCCGGAATGTCCAGAAGAGCAAGCGCTGGCGCTCGCCCTCTCTGGGACGGTTCCTCTATGATTTCCTGGACGATATTGTCAAGGGAGATCTGCGCCTTCTGGAGAAGTACGAGCAGGAACTTGAAGAGATGGAAGCAGGGATCGAGGGTGACAGGGACGATTCTTCGACCTCCCGAAGCAACGCGATCCGCAGCGATATCCGCCGGCTCCTGATCCACTACGACCAGCTGATCGACCTGGCCCAGGAGCTGGAGGAAAATGAGAACGGCTTTTTTGATCAGGACGTTCTCCGCTATTTCCGTCTGTTCCTGAGCCGTATCGACCGTCTGTACAACACGGCGGCCTCGATCCGCGATTACACGATGCAGATCGGAGATCTGTACAAAGCCCATCTGGAGCTGCGTCAGAATCACATCATGACCATTCTGACGGTCGTCACGACGATCTTCATGCCGCTTACTCTGATCACCGGCTGGTACGGGATGAATTTCCGCTACATGCCGGAGCTGGAAACGGAATGGGGATATCCGCTGGTGTTCGGAACCTGCATCACGATCATCGCAGGCAGCCTCATCTTCTTCAAAAAGAAGAAGTGGCTGTGAAGCGATGCTGCCTCAGATCATGAAATACTTGAGGGAGAACAGCACTGCCAGAACATACATGATGGGGCTGATCTTCTTGCGCTTCGCCCCTCCGGTCAGGAGGTTCAGCGCCACGTAGGAGATGACGCCCAGGGCGATGCCTTCGGAGATACTGTACATGAAGGGCATGGCGATCATGCAGATGTAGCATGGGACTGCTTCCGTATAGTCAGAGAAATTCACCTGCAGGATGGACGTGATCATCAGGAATCCCACCGCCACGAGAGCCGGAGCTGTCGCAAAAGAGGGGATCGCCAGGAAGATGGGCGCCAGGAACAGGGAAAGCCCGAACAGGATGCCGGCTACGACGGCGGTAAGACCGGTGCGTCCTCCTGCAGCCACGCCGGAGGCGCTTTCAACGAAAGTAGTGGTGGTGGAGGTTCCGAACATGGCGCCTGCGCAGGTACCCACAGCGTCAGCCATCAGGGCGCCGCGGATGTGGGGAAGCTTGCCCTCTTTGTCCAGCATGTCCGCCTTCTGGGCCACACCGATGAGGGTGCCCAGGGTATCAAACATGTCCACAAACAGGAACGCAAACACCACAGTGCCGAATTCCAGGGAAAAGACCTTGCTGAAATCCAGTTTCATAAAGGTCGGGGACATGTCCTGGATGCCGAAGCCCTGGGAGAAGTCCGGAAGCACGCTGTAGGTGCCGATGGCCGGATCCGGGACGTAGAATCCTGTGAGCTCGCAGATGATCCCCATGAGCCAGGTGATGAGGATGCCCCAGAGAATACCGCCCTTCACCTGCTTTACCATGAGGTAAGCGGTGATGAGGATGCCCAGCATGGCCAGAAGAACGGTGATGCCTTCGCTCCGGAACATACCGTTTTCCAGGGAAGCTTTGATCGGATAGATGGAGACCAGCGTGGCGCTGTCCACGACGATCTTGGCGTTCTGCAGGCCGATGAAGGCGATAAAGAGGCCGATGCCGGTGGAGACGGCGGCTTTTAAGTTCAGGGGGATCGCGTTGAAGATCGCTTCACGGACGTTGGTCAGGGAGAGGACGATGAAGATCACGCCTTCCACGAAGACCGCGGCCAGAGCCATCTGCCAGGAATATCCCATCTGAAGGACGACAGTATAGGCAAAGTAGGCGTTCAGACCCATTCCGGGTGCAAGAACGAAAGGATAGTTCGCGAAGGCAGCCATCAGGAAGGATGCCAGCATTGAAGCCAGGGCTGTCGCGGTGAACACTGCGCCGCGGTCCATTCCGGAAGCGCTGAGGATGTTCGGGTTCACGGCCAGAATGTAGGCCATCGTCATGAAGGTCGTGATGCCCGCGACGATCTCTGTGCGCACATTTGTCTCGTTTTCTGACAGATGAAACAGCTTATCCATTTCAGATCCCTCCAGTTTACAGCAAAATATAGATGTCTGTATCATAACACATTTTCAGGCCTTTCCGCAGACCATTTCTGTCAGCGCTTTGTCCAGCAGGTCCTCGGGCTTTGTGTCAGGCCGGATCCACGCATCGATATACTGCTCCGGAAGGATCAGGGGCATACGATCGTGGATGAAGCGGATCTCTTCCCCGGGCTCCCGGGTCAGGATCACAAAGACCGGCAGTCCGTTTTCGATCCGGTAAAGGCCGCACAGCCAGGTGATACCGTCGTCCTTCGGCCGGATCATGTATTTATCGCCCGTGTGCATTTTGCCGTCGCCGCCGGGGAAATGAGTCCATTCAAAATACCAGGAAGCCGGGACGGCGCAGCGGTGTTTTTTCCAGTCCTCCCGGAAGGTGGGCTTTTCCGCCGCGGTCTCAGTCCGCGCGTTCATCAGCAGGGGCCTTCCGGAATATCCCCATTTCATAGGAAAAACTGCCTTTTTTCCGGAGCGGTCCGGGGCGACCACGGGAACGATATTCGTGGGGCGCACTTCGCCGTAAGTGATGATCCCGGGACTGCCCTGCCATTTTTTCATCAGCGGGGAGCGGTTCATTTCTTCCACGATGGGACGAAGCTCCGGGGACTCCTCGGTCCAGTATCGGCAGCACATACTCTTTTTCCTCCATATAAATGAGTTTTTGTGTTAAAGTTGAACCATTGTGTGCCGCCCGTCAAGGCAGCTGCACATGAAATATCCTGACAGGAGGAATGCCCGCACAGATGAGCCAGATCAGAACAGGAATTCCGGAAGGCTATTACGAAGTCCGGGAAAGAGTCCGGACACTTCTTGCCGGTGACAGGCAGCGGATCATCGTTGGGATCGACGGGAGATGCGGCTCTGGAAAGACGACGCTGGCCGCCTGGCTGATGAAGCAGTTCGACGGCAGTCTGTTCCACATGGACGATTTTTACCTGCGCAGAGAGCAGCGGACGCCGGACCGGATGGCCGAGGCCGGTGGGAACGTCGACTACGAGCGGTTCCGGGAAGAAGTGACTGCGCCGCTGACTGCCGGCCGGGAAGTCCTGTACCGCCGCTTTGACTGCGCCTCTTTTTCCCTGGAGGAGCCGGAGCTGTTTCCTCCGAAAAGGCTGAACGTGATCGAAGGCTCCTACAGTATGCATCCGTATTTTGGCAGGATCTATGATCTCCGGGTATTCATGACGGTAGGTCCGGAAGTCCAGAAGGAGCGGATCCTCAGACGGAACGGAGAGGAGAAGCTGCAGCGCTTTCTTGCAGAGTGGATCCCGAAAGAAGAAGCCTATTTCCGGAAATATCATCCGGAACAGGGGGCTCTGGTGATCAGGGGAGATGCCTGACCTCGTCTGTACGGTCTTCTTTGTCCGCGGGACGCAGGACGCGGCAGGGGACTCCTGCGGCGACGACCCCCGCGGGGATGTCCTTTGTGACGACGCTTCCTGCACCGATCACACTGCCTTCTCCGATGGTGACGCCTCCGCAGATCACGGCGTTGGCGCCGATCCAGACATCTTTCCCGATGGTGACAGGAGCGGAGGTCACGATCCCCTGCGCCCGCCGCGCCGCGTCCATGGGATGCCCTGCGCAGGCAATGCAGACACCCGGGCCGATAAACGCGTTCTCATAGATGTGGACCGGGGATGTATCAAGAATGACACAGTTGTAATTGACCACGGTCAGCCCGTGGGTGTGGATATTGAAGCCGTAGTCGCAGTGGAAGGAGGTCTCGATAAACGTCAGGGGATGACAGTCCCCGAACAGCTGCCTCAGAAGTTCGGAGCGGCGCTCTGATTCCTCCGGCCCGGTCGAGTTGTACTGCTGACAGAGGGCCTTCGCCCTGCGCTGCAGCTCCAGCGGCATGTCCTGGTTGCAAGCGCTGTACGGTTCGGTTTTCTGCATTACTTGAAGCATGTCCATAGAGTGTCTCCTTCCGGTAAATGAACGCCAGTCCTTTGAGACTGGCGTTCTTCTTAATGATAATGAAGGCATCATACGTATCCCGCGAAGCCTTTATCTCAGTGGGGGTCTTCCTCCGCTGAGATGAATTTCCTGGTCTCCCTGAGGACCATCTGCAGATGCTCAAGATCAGCCAAGAGATCTTTACTCTCCAGAGAGTGGTTTGCCCCCGGGATCACAAAGCAGGGGATATTCCGCTCCCGGCAGAGGAGGCTGATGCGGCTGTTGTCCATGCCGACCCACGGATCCGCCGACCCCGTAAAGGCGATGGCGCTCCTTACCGGGAACAGAAAGGTGTCCTCCAGCGGCGTGTACATGATCTGCCGTATCTTCGCGGCGCTTTCTGAGGCGATCTTTGCCGCGGCGATGGTTCCCAGACTTTTTCCGACAAACAGAACATCTTCAAAAGATGCCAGGTCCAGATCCGAGAGCATCTTTTCCGACTGTGAAAGCGCGATCCGGAAAGAGGCCTCCATTTTCCGGCGGTCTCCGCGGATCTTTTCAGGAAAACCGGAATAGGAAAGGATGCGGATATCATAGCCGCATTCCGCTGCGATCCTTCTGCTGTAATACAGAAGAGGTTTGTCCTGTGTATATCCGATTCCCGGGAAAAACACTGCCAGCCTGGCCATAAGACAGATCCTCCTGTGAGACAGAATTTGGTTAATATATATCAGTCTGTTTTTACTGTACGGGTTCCCCGGATCAATGTCAATTAAGAAAAACCAGTAAAAAATGATATAATAGCCTGAGATCACGCTCTGCCGGAAAGGAGTGAGTATTATGAGATTATTTGTCGCGATACAGTTGTCGGATGAACTGAAAACATCTCTCACCGGAATGATGCACGAACTGAAAAAGGCCGGTGTCAAAGGAAGCTTTGTCCCGACGAACAATCTTCATCTCACGCTTGCCTTTATAGGGGAGACGAAGGAAACGCCTGCGGTGAAGGATGCCCTGAAGACGGTACAGTATAAGCCCTTCCGTCTTTCTCTGACGGAGGCGGGAAGCTTCGGGGATCTTATCTGGGTCGGACTGAAGGGAAGCCAGGGCCTCGCGGGAGCGGTGAAAGCCGTCCGGGACGCGCTGGATGCCGCCGGGGTCGAGTATGACCGGAAGAAGTTCGTCCCGCATATCACTCTGGTCCGGAAGGCTGCCGGCAGATGGCAGCAGGTGAGTGCGCCGAAGGGGGAGATGATGGTGAAGAAGATCTCTCTTATGAAATCGGAGCAGAAGGACGGAAAGAGGGTCTATACGGAGATATTTTCGATCTGAAGATCTATTGAACCCTTTTGGGAAAAGCCAGAGGACCTGTTTCCAGCTCCCGGATGTTCCTGTGAGGACGGATGTGCGCAGGGATGGGGCAGACGTACTTTCTGCCGCCGGTCTCCTCCAGAAATTCTTCCCTGGCCCTCTTAAGAACAGAAGGATCATCGACCAGCTGTTTTCCTGCCTCCGCCAGGACTTTCGCGGCGTACATCATCCCTTTCAGGGCGGGGCCGCTTTTTCCCTGGGCAGTCATCTGCCAGGAGTGGGCGGGGGTGCCGGGGGTGACTGTGGCCGCGGAAAACTGCGCGGTGGGCACGACAAAGCTCACGTCGCCCACGTCGGAAGAACCGGCGACATAGACGTCCAGGTGGGGATGCTCAACGATGAA
>Ga0256404_1004184_pt1 | contig 27622 bp, 28 predicted proteins | sample RumenRJG_01DNA_FD_185990 | JGI IMG/M metagenome (GOLD analysis project Ga0256404, IMG submission 185990) | Bovine rumen microbial communities from Lethbridge, Alberta, Canada - RJG_01 | ecosystem: Host-associated > Mammals > Digestive system > Stomach > Rumen | place: Canada: Alberta | collected...
TCGATAATTTAATCTTTGCAATGCTTACCTTTATGGTGTTCGCACCTATATTCTGGGATGGCTTCCATTGGACCTTTGTTCAATGCGTTACTTGTTCGATTTTAGGAGCAGGTCTAGAACTCGTTCTAGAAATAGTTTTCTCTCCAATTGGTTATAAAATCACAAAAAATTGGGAAAGAACTAATGTTGGCAAAGAATACTTTGAATTAGTAGGGGAGGTCAAAAAATGAGAGTTCTAATTACTGGATCATCAAAAGGAATCGGTCTAGCCTTAGCAAATAGATTTTTAAATGAAGGCCATGAAGTGTATGGAATCGATATTTTAGAATCTTCCATTAATAATCAAAAATATCACCACTTTATCGCGGATATTTCTAAAGTAGATAGCCTTCCTGATATCAAAGATATCGAAGTCTTAATTAATAATGCCGGTGTTCAAAATAAAAACGATATCGATGTCAATTTAAAAGGGACGATTAATGTCACAAGAAAATATGCCTTCCAAAGTAAGATAAAATCAGTTTTATTTAATGCAAGTGCCTCGGCAAGAAGTGGTTTTGAATTCGCGGAATATGCTGCATCTAAAGGTGGAGTTGTCGCCTATATGAAAAATGTGGCGGTGGAACTTTCTAAATATGGGGCGACTGTCAATTCATTATCTCTAGGTGGAGTGTTAACTTCTTCAAATGATATCGTCATAAACGATAAAGAATCTTGGAACAGGATTATGGACGCTACTCCATTAAAGAAATGGATGAGTTTAGATGAAGTATGCGATTGGGTTTATTTTTTGACTGTTATAAATAAATCAATGAGCGGCCAAGATATCCTTGTTGATAATGGAGAATTAAATCTTAATTCCACATTTGTCTGGCCTAAATAAAAGAAAAGCTGTCTATTTAAGACAGCTATTTTGTAAAAACACTTTATTATTAATATGCATTAAAGAAGACTTCGACTTCTTCAAATGTTGGTTGTGCAGAAACTGAATTAGCTTTTTCGCGACGAATCTTCATTGTTTTTGTAGTTGAATCGTATTCACGTATAAAGAAGCGATCTGTAGATGAACCGATTGAATCAGCGGTGAAGGAATCTAATTCTGTTTTTCCACCAATAGCATCGGCAGTTGCAAAATGATCTTCTTTACCCCAAACTGCTATAGTACCTTTATCGAGTGATGTACGAATATATCTTTCAACTGACTCACCTTCAGCAGTTGTATCGGTAACTACCTTTGTTTTGCTCTCGTATTGACCATCAGGTGCTTTTAGCATGCTTAGGAAAGTCGCATCTTCTTTTTTAACTAAAGCATTAAATTGTACTCTTGGACCATTTAGTTCACCAACTGCCATATAGATTGATCTTAAATTCATGCCTCTATAGAACATGAAATGAAGATCGTTCATGCCATCGAGAAGGACAACAGTGTTGTCTTTAGGCTTAAATGAATCTTCAACGTTATAATATGAATATTGATAATCAGTTATTGTTGTTTTTGTTGGAGCTGCGTTTTTATAAGCCTCGATGCTTTCATAATATTCGTAAGAAATCTTTTTGGCTTCTTCGTCAATTGTGAAAACATAATTAGCGGCCCAACTAGATGTGGAAATATATTTTCCACTGGTAAGTTTTATTTCCGTAGGCTCTGGTTCTGCGCCTGTTGAATCTGGTGCAGGTTCGTTTTGGTTACAGCCTGCAAGAAAAAGAACTGGAACTAAAATTAATAATTTTTTTAACTTCATAAAAATCCCCTTTTTAATTATTAATTAAGGAAATAAACTATCTTCCTTCTAATACTAATTTTCGTACATGTTCTGCCAAAATGTCAACACCTTCGTCTTTAAGAGCAGACACTTCAAATATTTTCGCGTCTTTATTTCTTTTTAGAATATTTTTTCGGCATCTTTCAAAATCAAAATCAAAGATATCGGCAGTTTCAATTTTGGTTATAACAGCAATCTTACTTACTTCGAACATCAAAGGATATTTTAATGGTTTATCATCACCTTCAGGCACTGATAATAACATCATATTGATGTTACTACCTGTATCAAATTCAGCTGGACAAACTAAATTTCCAACGTTTTCTAAGAACAATAAATCAAGACCATCAACATCAAAATTATTGATGGCGTCATGAGTCATTTGCGCGGTTAAATGACAAGCTCCAGAAGTATGAATTTGAATGGAACGAACACCAGTATTTTTGCTAATTCTTTCAGCATCGACATCTCCATCGATATCAGCTTCCATAACTCCGATTTTAAATTCGCTTTTTAGACGATTAATTAGATTAGTTAGCAATGTTGTTTTGCCTGCTCCAGGAGAGGCCATAACATTGATAAAATAGATGCCTTTTTCTTTTAGAAACTTGCGAAGTTCTTCCGCTCTTTTGGAGTTTTCTTGAAGAATATCTTCTTTAACTTTAACGACTTGGAATTCCATATTTAATCCTCGAGAAAATTGTATCATAAGTCATTAAAAATAAAAAAACATATGAAAAAGTAGTATTCTACTTTATAATACTTGCATGGACAAAGTTAGAACTATCCTCCTCCATCGTTCTGTATATGCAGATAATGATGCTGAAGCAGATGCATTAAGAGCATATCTAAAAGATAGAGGAGTTTTTGTTGTTAACTTAATGTCTTCTCCTGGTGCTGGAAAGACCACGACTTTGACTGCTTTAATAAATGCGATTAAGGATAAAGTTAGAGTAGGGGTCATGGAAGCTGATATCGATAGCGATGTTGATGCGGTGAGAATCGCTGAAAGAACAGGCGTTAAATCGATCCAACTTCACACTGGAGGAATGTGCCATCTTGATGCTGGTATGACTAAAACTGGTTTAGATGGGATCGACATCTCTGATTTAGACATCGTCTTTTTGGAGAATGTTGGTAATCTCGTCTGCCCAGCGGAATTCGATACCGGAGCATCATTAGATGTTATGATTCTTTCTATTCCAGAAGGAGATGATAAACCTCTCAAATATCCTTTGGTATTTGAGAAATCTGATTTGGTCATTATCAATAAAGTTGACGCATTAAAATATTTTAATTTTAACTTAGAAAAATGCACCGAATACATTAAAATGAGAAATAAGGATGCTACGATTATCCCTATCAGTGCTAAGACTGGCGAAGGTATCGATAAGGTAGCAAACTACTTTCTAGAAAAAGTTAGAAGATTTAAGGAGTAAACACATGGAACAAAACAAAAAAATCGTTTCCAAGTATCAAGGTGAAAAGGACTTTGAATTTGCTGATGAATATTGCAAGTTAGGTCGTAAGATCACCGACGTTGTCCCTCACAAATTAAAAGGCATCACAACTGATGATCCAGAGTATTGGGGATTAAGAGAAGTTTTAAACATTGAACAAGTTCGTGTTTTAAACAAACTAAAACAACGTAAATGGTATTCTCTTGAAGATTTCATCAAGATGAATCCAGAACATGAACCAACCAAGGTTCAACAATTATTAGATGAATTATCCGTCATTGGCTTCATTGAATACGATTATGGTGATAACTATGATCATGAACGTCCAAGAGATGATAAACCAAAAATTAAACGTTATCGTTTATCTTATTTCGTTCCAGGTTCAGCAGAATTAATGAACTCCTCGGTCGATAGAATTGCGAGAAACCCAGCTGTCGCATCTTTCTTTGAAAGAATGACATTCATTCCGCTCGCTGGTGTAACCGAAATGTTACGTCCAGGTGGTAACGGCGTTGGTATGCACGTCATCCCAGTTGAAAAAGCTATCGAAGGCGAAAGCAAAGCCATCGATGTCGAAAAGATTTCTCACTGGTTAAAGAAATACGAAGGACATATCTCTGCTGGTATCTGCTCATGCCGTGCTTCTAGAGCAATGCTCGGTGATGGCTGTATCGACGATGTTGACGATTGGTGTATCCAACTCGGTGATATGGCTGACTACACTGTTGAAACAGGCCGTGCTCACTACATCACAAAAGAAGAAGCTCTTCGCATCTTAGAATTATCTGAAAAGAATGGTTTCGTCCATCAAATCACAAATATCGATGGCGAAGATCATATCTTCGATATTTGTAACTGTGACGTCAAGATTTGTAACGCGTTAAGAACCTCGATGTTATTCAATACTCCTTATTTATCAAAGAGTGCTTATACTGCAAAAGTTACAAAAGAGAACTGTGTCGCTTGCGGTCAATGCGTTGAAAATTGTCCTGCTGGCGCAGTTAAACTTGGTCAAAAATTATGTAAGAAAGATGGAAGCGAAGTTAAATACCCAGTTTCACCTCTACCAGATAACATCAAATGGGGTAAATATGCTTGGGATGAAAACTATCGTTCCACCAATAGAGCTAAAGATACATGGGACACAGGTACCGCACCTTGTAAAGTTGCTTGCCCAGCCCACGTTCCAGTCCAAGGCTATTTAAAACTTGCTAAAGAAGGAAAATATCAAGAAGCTTTAGCTTTAATTAAAACGCAAAACCCATTACCAGCTGTTTGCGGTCGCGTTTGTAACAAACGTTGCGAAATGGCTTGTACAAGAGGAACAGTTGATGCTCCAGTTAGCATTGATGCTGTTAAAAAATTCGTTGCTGATTACGATTTAAAATCAGAACATCCATATATTCCAGAAAAGATCATTGCTAATGTCCATGGTGAATTCTCTGAAAAGATCGCCATCATCGGTGCTGGTCCAGCTGGATTATCTGCTGCTTACTATTTAGCAGTTGCTGGCTTTAAACCAACCGTCTTTGAAAAGAATGAAAAACCTGGTGGTATGCTTACCTATGGTATCCCATCATATAAACTGGAAAAAGACGTCATCGCTAAAGAAATCGAAATCATCGAAAAGCTCGGTGTCGAATTCAAATGCGGTTGTGAAGTTGGTAAAGATGTCACAATCGAAGAACTCAAGAAACAAGGTTATAAAGCCTTCTATATCGCCATTGGCTGCCAAGGTGGTGCTCGTCCAGGTGTCGCAAATGATACCGCTAAAGGAACTGACATCGCTGTCTCTTATTTAAGAGGTGCTCTTGGTAAACAAGAAAAATTCACTGGCGAAGTCGTCGTTGTCGGTGGTGGTAACGTCGCTGTCGACTGCGCTCGTACCGCTCATAGATTAGGCGCTAAGAAAGTTTCAATGTTCTGCTTAGAAGATAGAGAAACAATGCCTGCTTCTAAAGAAGAAGTTAAAGAAACTCTCGAAGAAGAAATTTCAATCAACAATTCTTGGGGACCAAAAGAACTCGTCGTTAACGAAAAAGGCGAAGTCACCTCAATCATCTTCAAGAAATGCTTACGTACAATCGATCCAGAAACCGGTAAATTCTCACCACTTTATGATGAGAACGAAGTTATGGAAGTCAAAGCTGACAAAGTCATCTTCGCTATCGGTCAAAGAATCGAATGGGGCAAATTACTTGAAGGTAGCAAAGTTACCTTCTGGCATGGTAATTACCCAATCGCTAACTCAATTACATATCAAACCGCTGATCCAGATATCTTCGTTGGTGGTGATGTCTTCTCTGGTCCGAAATTCGTAATTGACGCTATTGCTGCTGGTCACGCAGTTGCTGACGCACTTGCTCGTCACGTCCGTCCAAATGCTCACCCAACAATTGCTTATAACCAAAGAAGATTCTTCCAACTTGATAAAGACAATATCATGCTTCCAGGTTATGATACTGCTCCAAGACAAGAAGAAGGTATGGACGAATCCATCGACTACAAGAACTCCTTCAAAGATGCTCATAAGACACTAACTGAAGAACAAGTTCATGTTGAAACTTCAAGATGCTTATCTTGTGGTGCTGCTGTCGTCGATCCACATAAGTGTATCGGTTGTGGTGTTTGTACAACAAAATGTAAATTCGATGCAATCCACTTATTAAGAGACACTCCAAAATGCTCTGATATGAGATTTGCTGAAGATAAAGTTACTGGCTTACTATCTTATCAACTCAAACGTATGATGAAGATCGCTCTCCATAGTGGTTCTAAAGAAGCTCGTATGATGAGAAAGAAACGCCACGAATACAATCGTTCAACCAAACAATTCCGCAAGGAAAATCCTCATACTGGTAACAAAGTTCCAGCCAATAAGGAATTAGGCGACGATACCTATGCATGAGCTAGGGATCGTAGTCCACGTCATTAAACAAGTTGAACAATTAGCTAAAGAAAATAAGGTTAATAAGGTTCTCGAGTTAACCTTAGAAGTTGGTGAAGTTTCTGGAGTTGTAAAAGAATACTTTGTCGATGCCTTCGAATGGTCGAAGAAAAAGACAGAGTATATGAAGGAGTGCAAACTTAACTTCATTATGACCAAAGCCTTCTCATATTGTGAAGACTGTAAAGAAACTTATCCGACGGTAGAATATGGTAAGACTTGCCCGAAATGTGGCGGAGGACATACCTATCTAGTCACTGGTCGTGATTTCATGATCAAGGACATCAAAGTCGTTTAACATTAAGGCAGCGTCTGCTGCCTTTCTTATCTAAAATTATGGAAATAAAAAATCAAACATTCGACATAGAAAGAGCGTTATATGCTTTAAAAGATGCAAAAGTTACTGACTGCATTTTTGCTGGTCCAGCTGATGGAGAATCAGTTTTAAAAGAAGCAAAGAATATTGAAGTTAGTAATTGTTCGTTTTCTTTACGCTATCCGCTTTGGCATGTCACTAATCTAAAATTAGTTGAATCGAAGATGGATGAGTTAACTCGTGCTCCAATATGGTATACGAAAAATGCCTTAATCGATCATTGTCTTATTAAAGGCGTAAAAGCAGTTCGTGAATGCGACGATATACTTATTAAAAATTCCGAAATAGTTTCGCCTGAATTTGGTTGGAAAAGTAACAAATTTACTTTGCTCGATTCAAGTATCGAGAGCGAATATTTGTTTTTTGATTCGAATAATATCACTTTAAAAAACGTGAAGATGAAAGGTAAATATTCTTTCCAATATATTGATGGACTAGTAATTGAAGATTCTAACTTAGATACGAAAGATGCTTTCTGGCATTCAAAGAATGTTATTGTTAGAAATAGCATCGTTAAAGGCGAATATCTAGCCTGGTTCAGTGAGAATTTGACTTTGATTAATTGTCAGATTATAGGCACCCAACCATTATGCTATTGCAAGAATCTAAAACTCATCGACTGTACGATGGTAGATTGTGATCTTTCCTTCGAATATAGCGATGTCGAAGCTTCAATTAAAGGAAAGGTTGATTCGATTAAAAACCCAAAGAGCGGAACAATAATCGTGGATGAAGTTGGAGAAATAATAAAAGAGAATCCAGTTTATCCATGTAACGGAAAAGTTATCATTAGATAAAAAAGAAAAAGGCATCTTAGAAACTTAACTAGATGCCTTTTCAATTTACTTAACTTTATAACCAGCTTTGGTGACGGCTTTTATAACGTCTTTGTCTTTAATTTCTTTTTTAGAAGAAACTTTCGCAGTTCCTTTTTCTAAAGAAACTTCAACGTTATCGACACCTCTAATCGATGAGATAGCATCTTTAACGTGCTTAACGCAGTGCATGCACATCATACCTTCGATTTTGTAAACTTTTTCCATACCTTTATTCTCCTTTAAATCACAGTTATTTATATCAGTTAATTCCTTAGGAATTATTACATTTTTAATTTTGCGTTTATCCTTATATGGCTTAAATAAATTTATTCTTAAGGCATTTAAGACTACAAATACACTAGAGAGAGCCATGGCTGCACTTCCCATCCATGGAGCAACTTTATATAAACCAAGTCCAGAGAAGGCTCCAGCAGCAATAGGAATCATGATTAGGTTATAAATAAATGCCCAGAACAAATTCTCTTTTATATTTAGATAAACGTATTGAGATAATCTAATTGATGCATAAGCATCCATAAGAGATGATTTCATTAAAACTACGTTAGCAGAATCGATAGCAATGTCGCTTCCTTGCGCTATAGCAATACCGACATCTGCGCTAGTTAGAGCGATCGCATCATTAATTCCATCTCCAACCATAGCGACTTTTCCATATTGTTTAAGTTTATTGATGACATCTAATTTGCCTTCTGGAAGAGTTTCGCTTATTACATAATCAATACCTACTAAGGATGCAATATAATTAGCTGAATAAGAATTATCACCAGTAACCATAATAGGAATAATTCCCAGTGACCTGATTTTGCTGATGGCTTCTTTTGAATCTTCCTTTACAACATCGCTGACCGCAATAATACCGGCAAATTCGCCATTTTTAGCAAATATAAGCGGAGTTTTTCCTAATTTTGATAAATTGTCTATCTTTTCCAAATATCGTTCTAAATTGACATTATTTTCAGCCATGAATCGTTTGTTACCGGCGAGAATAGATTCTTTATTTATATAACCTTTTAAGCCTCTACCTTGAACATTTTCAAATTTATCGACTTCAAGAGAAGCAATATTTCTTTCTTTTGATAAGGTTGTAATCGCGTTTGCGAGAGGATGAGATGATTTGGCTTCGATTGAAACTGCTAAAACAAGTAGTTCATCTTCTGAAATATTGGAAATAATATCAGTAACGACAGGTTTACCTTTAGTAATCGTTCCTGTTTTATCAAAGATAACATAACTGATCTTTCCGGTTTCTTCGATTGCTTCTGCATTTTTAAACAGGATTCCGTTTCGAGCAGCTTTGCCGCTTCCCACCATAATAGCTACTGGTGTTGCAAGTCCTAAAGCACATGGGCAAGAAATAACGAGAATCGCTATCGCTCTTTCAATCGAATAGGAAAGTTGAGTTGAATTTATATCTGGATGCGAATTAATAAAGTCTTTTCCAAAGATCATCCAAAATGTAAATGTGATAAGTGCGAACAATATGACGAAAGGAACAAATATTCCTGATACTCTATCAGCGATCTTTGAAATCTTAGCCTTACTATTGGCAGCTTTTTCAACACTTTGAATTATTTGATTTAGTGTGGTGGAACTACCAACTCTAATTGCTCGACATTCAATTGTTCCGTTTTGATTTATAGTTGCTGATTTAACTAGGGAGCCAACCTCTTTATCAATAGGCATAGATTCGCCTGTTAACATTGATTCATCCACGCTGGAAAAGCCTTTAATTACTTCTCCATCAACAGGAATAGACATACCTGGTTTAACGATAAAAATATCATCTATTTTCACTTCATTAGTAGGTACAACAATTTCTTTACCATCTCTTAAAATAATTGCGTTTTGCGGAGATAAATCCATCAAAGCCTTAATAGAATTTGTTGTTTTTCCCTTAGAATAACTCTCCAAAGTTTTACCTATTGTAATGAGTGTTGGAACCATTCCTGAAGTTTCAAATGAAATGTTCATCATGATGCTCATTAATTTAGAATGATCACTACCTTGAACAGTTGAAACTATTAGGATAACCATCATTACAAGAGAGTAGATAAAAGCAGTGCTACTTCCTAAAGCAACTAATGTATCCATGTTTGGTGAGCGGTGTAGTAAAGCTTTAGTTCCGCTAATAAAGAATCGATGATTAATGATCATTATGCTTAACGCTAAAACTAGTTCGATAACAGCTAATATGATGAGATTTTCACTTAATAAACCAATTGGCCAATTCAGCATGAAACCCATCGATAGATAAAATAAAGGAATTAATAAAATTAAAGAGACGATTAATCTTTTAAGTAATCTAGGTGTTTCTTTATCAATCAATTCTTCTTTTGTAATAGTTGATTCATTTTCATTAACTTCTACAAGCGAAGCACCATAACCCGCTTTAGTAACAGCTTTGATAATCTTTTCTGGATTTAAATGAGATTCGTCATAAGAAACAACCATTGTGTTTGTTAAAAGATTGACGTTAACTTCTTTAACGCCTTTTAAAGAACGTACTGCTTTATCAACGCGAGCTGAGCAAGCGGCACAACTCATTCCACTAATTAGATATTTCTCATCAAGTTTCATCATTTTAGTTTCTTAGAAATTTCAATAGCTTCTTCTAAAGAAGAAAAATCATCATTTTTAATGTCAGAACTGACACATGTTAATAGGTGGTCTCTTAAAACGATATAACCTACTTCTTTCAAAGCTGATTCAATGGCAGATATTTGAATTAAAACATCTCCACAGTATCGGTTTTCATCGAGCATTTTGCTCACACCATTAATTTGACCAGATATTCTTTTTAGTCTTTTTTGTAGATTAGTGATTAATTCTTCACTTCTAGGATCTTTTTTACAATGTGGACAGTTTTCCATAATGATTACCTCGTAGTTATTATATACCCCCTATGGGTATAATTAAAGTGCTTTTATATTTTATATAGTGTATAATCAAACTTATTGGTAGGTAAGAAGATGAAATACATAATTAAACCACTCATAATAATGCTTCCATTAGCTCTTTCTAGTTGCTTGCCAACTGGTAAAGATAAGACATCAAGCGGAGACACAAGTTTAAATCCGTCTGTTAGTCAAGTAAGTGGCTCTAATCAATCTGCCTCTATATCTAATTCTAGTGGCGATATTTCTTCATCTTCTATTGATCCAACTGATGATAGTAAAATCGAATCGATATCCTTAGATGTTACTTCAATTGAAATTGAAGTCGGTAAGACTAGTCACACTCCAATTGTTAATTTCGTTTTTAATGTCCCAGAGGAAGAAGTTGATAAAACAGTTTATTGGTCACTTTCTAATGAAAGTATTGGAACGGTGGACCAATATGGAAGAATTACCGCTAAAGCAAGTGGCAAATCAACACTAATTTGTACAACTAAAGAAGGCGGTAAAAAGGCATTTGCTAACGTCTATACTTATCCTCAAGGTGGAAGCTTAACTAAAAAATGGAAAAGGATTGTTGATGATTTAGATCTTGCTCCAGGAGACGAATTAATAATTGCCTGTCCTCAATATGATGTAGCGGCAGGTGAAGATTGCTCTGGAATGTATCTACATCCTGAGAATGTATCTTATTCTTCTGATAAATCAGAAATCACTAATCCGGGAGATGCTGCTCAATTTATTTTAGGCGATGATTATAAGGGTAGAGATGGATATACACTTCAAGTCCCTGAAAGAGAAGATGGCACTTATCTAGCAACAACAAATACAAGTAAAGTTTCGTTCTTTGATTCCGCAAAAGCTAGTTCTAATTTGTGGGATATTTCTTATGATAAAGTCGAGAATTGCTGGGATATTCGCTCTGCAACAAATATCGATGGCTGGTTTATGTATAATGTCAGCGATCACAAGTTCACAACATATAAGTCAAACGAAGTTGAATATGCAATGTATGTTGTCTCACTCTATAGATTAACAATTGATATGTAAGATAGTTAGAGTTGAATCTCTAACTTTTCTTTTGCACATTTAAAAATGAGAATGATTATCAAATTGCTTGTTTTTAATTTTATTAAGACTATACTTTTTGTTTATGAGATATAAAACCAAACATAGAGATGAACTTCTAAAATTCCTTAAAAAACATGAAGATGAACATCTTACAATTCAAGAGATATCAAAGATGCTTAAAGGAAAGATTCCTCAAGCAACTATTTATCGCTTGATTGCTTCTTTTGAAAAGGAAGGATTGGTTAGAAAATATTCAATTGCTTCTGATGAAGCAAGTTGCTATCAATTTGTTGAAGATGAACATTGTCATGAACATTTTCATTTAGTTTGCGAAAAATGTGGAAAAGTTATTCATCTAGAATGCGATGAAGTTAACCACCTTTTAGGTCACATTGATGATGAACATAATTTCAAAATCAACACCTCAAAAGTAAATCTCTATGGCTTATGTGAAGAGTGTCAAAAAAGTAAATGAGTACTGAATTAATTGAAGAAATAATAATGGATGCACTTAAAGATTCGTTAATGATTTTTATGTTTGTTTTTATCGTTCATTTACTTTTATCTGACTTTGAAAACAAACTCTCAAACTTCTTGGTTAAAAGAAAGAAAAGCGGGCCATTCTATGGGGCGTTATTTGGACTAGTCCCTCAATGTGGAACATCGGTTATCGGAGCTGATTTATATATCAAAAGATATATATCGTTAGGTGTTTTAACAGCAATATTCCTTTCTTGTAGCGATGAAGCTTTCATTGCCATTTTGACTTCTGGTAGCGAAAAAACCATCATGATTCTTCCATTAATTGCGATTAAATTTGGGGTTGGTTTCTTGACTGGATTAATAATCGATTTAGTTTATCGTAAGCAAGATGTTGAACACGTAGATAAAGAGTTAGAACATCATACATGTCATGTCCACGACAAAGAAAATACTGAACTACATCAACATCTAATCCATCCGTTACTACATTCGCTTGAAATATTCGCATATGTTTTAGTTATCAATTTAGTTCTTGGTTTTGTTATTGGTTTTGTTGGTGAAGATAACTTTGCAGCTTTTTTAGATACAAATAAATACTTAACTCCATTGTTTTCTTGTTTAATTGGTTTAATTCCTAACTGTGCAAGCTCACTTTTATTAACCGAATTATTCTTAGGAGGTAATCTCTCCTTTGGAGCGCTTTGTGGTGGACTACTTGTTAATTCAGGTTTAGGAATGATGGTTTTAATAAAAAATAGGCGATCCGCTAAAAACGTTTTATTAGTTTTGGGAATCTGCCTATTTGTCGCTTTAATTAGTGGATATGTAGTCTGCTTAATTAACGGCTTTTAACATTTAGATTTATAACTTTAGTTATATCATCCATCTTTAAGGTCACCTTAGCAGGGCCTTTTTCATTTTTAGATTTGATATATAAAGTTAATTGTCCACCAAGAAGAGTTTGTACACTCGGACCAACGAGTTCAATTGGACCATTTGTTTCAATTTTAACGATACGAGAAGAATAATCAGCAATCGAGCCATGTTCATCGACATGTTTAAGTTTTATTTGAGTAGTGTCATAAGTATCTTCGTTTACTAATTCTTCTTTAGTGACTTTAACATCTAAATCGAATTTATTAGATGGACCAAGCTCACATTCTTTAACAGCCTTTCCATCTTTATAACCTTTAAATGTATAAGTCATAGCCTTTCCACCCCAAGCTCCAATATACTTATTCCAATATCCAACTAAGTCGGAATAGCTCATTTTATATTTGAGCATGCAATATCCTAGATAAAGAGTCATATTCATTGGTAAATTTCCAAAGCCATGCATAGCGGCATAAGAGAACATTTTAGCTATTTTCATGTGGATTTTGCGGGGAAAACGCTCTTCATTGAAGGTGTGACCAACGATATCATCGAGCAAAATTGGCGGATGTTTTAGATATTTAAATTTATCGTTTTTCGGATAGAATTGATCGATTAATTCGCCGTTTTTATATACCTCAACATAATCGCAGTTTGTCGCAATATAGATATCGCTAAAAATAGCTTCAGGAACATCACCTGGTTTCATATTAGATAAGACTTTTAAAACTGGAAAATCATCTTGTTGAGAAGCATAAATATATGATGAATATTTCGGATTACGATATAAATCAAAAACACCATGTGGGCAAATATGATCGCCGCTACCGAAATCAACATGAGTGTGATAATCGACAAAACACCAGCCGATCGCTCCGCAAGTTTCTTCATATTTAAAGTTGTCATCGATTACTTTTGCATGTCGAAGCGCGACTTCAACTTTCTTTTCGGAATCACTAGTTGCTTTTAGTGGATCCATATGACCCATATATTCGGTTACAAGCAAAGGATGACCGCTAGTTTTAACTTGACTTGGTTTCCTTAAACCAACCTTTAATGAATTGCAGGTGAAGTCATTAAAACCATAAACATCTTCTAAACATTCTGAACCAACGAAATTACGAACGCCGATCGTTTGCCTAGTTGGATCAAATTTGTGGGCGATTTCGTTAGTTTTTGTGTATAAATCATGATCATCAACAGATTCATCTATTCTCACTCCGTGAAGGACTAAAGAAGGATGGTTTCTTTCGAGTTTGACCATTTCTTCACAATATTTAAGGCATTGATTTCTCCAAGCCTCGGATTTACCTAAATGTTGCCATCCAGGGATTTCATTTAGAGTTAATAAACCAATTTCATCGCAACGATTCAAAAAGTGCTCGCTTTGAGGATAATGTGAAGTTCTAACGATATTAACTCCAACTTCTTTCTTTAATAAATCAGCATCATCGATTTGAAGTGACTTAGATGCCGCATATCCCATGTATGGATAACCTTGATGTCTATTTAAGCCGATTAGTTTGATTTTCTTACCGTTTAGATAAAAACCTTCGTTTGTAAATTTAGCTTCTCTAAAACCAAACCTAGTTTCGTATGTAGTGTTGCTTTCTAGAATTGTCGTTTTTAAAACATAGAGATTTGGCGAATCTAAATCCCATAATTCTACGTTAGGGACATTAAATTCGTTAGTTTTGGAGGACAAAATTTCCTTATCATCTTTGAAAAGATGATGCTCAATAGAAATTTGGCCATCTCCAACAACATCATAGCTAACTTTAACATTTCCTTTGATGTCGGAATTAACAAAGATATTTCTTAAATAAGTTTGCGGTTCTTCAATTAAATATACTTCTCGATAAATGCCTGAGAATGTTAAATAATCAACCGCAAAACCAAATGGAGGAACATCTTCATCTTCTTTTCCGTCTAAGACAACAAGAAGACGATTGTTCTTTTCTTTAACAAAGTTTGTAACATCGATCTCAACTGGAATATAGGCAGAAACAAATTCGCCTAAATCATTTCCATTTAGATAGATTCTAGCTTTGACCATGAAACCATCGAATTTTAATAGATATTTCTTATTCTTATCAAAATGATCGACATCAAAATATTTTTCATATGTCGAAACGATTTGATAGATTGATTCACTGAAATAGTTATAAGGAATTTCTTTAACAGAATGAGGGATGTTAACCATTTCCCCCTCTTTCATCTCTTTAAGAAAATCTTCTTTATAAGATGGAGTGAATTTCCAATTAAAATTAAGCGATTGTTTCATAGTTATAACCTCGTATTAATTATAACAAAAATAATAAAAATGGTGAGATTAACTCACCAAATTTAGTATTTGTAGATTATTCTTTATCTTTTGCTTCGACATCGATAATTTCATCGGTAGATTCTTTACTGTCTACTTTTTCATCGCCCTTTACTGTTGTTTTTGCAGCAGTTCCAAGTGATTTACCGGCAGTGCCGAATCCTTTGCCAGTTTTTGTCCAAGCGTTTCTTAACTTGCTTTTGCCATTTTCTTCGACGTCATTATTATCTTTGCCAACAGCGATCTTCGCAGTTTGGGCAACCGCTTTGCCGAAGTTTTTGAAGGCATTACCAGTATTTTTACCAAAATTTTTCCAAGATTCTTTACGTGACATAAATTTTACCTTTAATCAGTGTAGTCTGTATCTTGCACTATATAGTAATTATATTCCGGATATTTACTTTTTAAAGTAGTTTGTAATTCAAGAATTACATCGGCTGGTTTAGGACAATCAAAGTCAAACACTAAATCAAAAGTGATAAGTTTCTTTTTATCATCGACATAAAAGCCATGTAATTGTTTGATAAATTTATTGCCTTTAATCATATCGACAACCGTCTTTTTGATTTCTTTGACTTCGTCGTTAGCTTCGTTTTTGGCATAAATGCCAACAGTAATAACTGCCCCTGTTTCAGTGTAAACTTTTTCAGTGATGTTTCTAGAGAGATGATGAATATCTCTAGCGGTTAAATTATCATCAACTTCAATATGGACAGAAGCAATAGCTTTACCTGCTCCATAACTATTGATAATTAAGTCATATGCACCTTGAACTTCTGGGAAGGAACAAACGATTTTCTTAATGTTATTAACGTAGTCTTGGTCTGCTCTTTCTCCGATGATGAGCGAAATGCCATCACGAAGTATTTCGATGCCGCTTTTAATGATGAATAGACCAATTAGAATACCGATATAACCTTCAACATTGACTCCCCAAACAATTGAGGTGACGATACCAATGATTGTCGCAACAGACAATAAAGCATCAAATAAAGCGTCGGTTCCTGAAGCTTTTAGAGGCTCAGAATTAACTTTCTTTCCGACAAGTCGGAAATATAGACCTAATCCTATTTTTACAACGATTGCACTTCCGATAATAATTAATGAAACATAATTATATTCAGCAACTGTACCTTGGATGAGTGCCATAATTGACTCATATATCGCTGTTCCACCAGCAAATAAGATAAGTGCAGCAATTGCTAAAGAAGTAATATATTCAACTCGACCATGACCAAATGGATGCTTTTTATCTGGTTTTTTGTTTGCTAGTTTAGTTCCAATAATTGTGATTAAACTAGATAATGCATCAGATAAGTTATTAACAGCATCAGTGATGATGGAAATAGAATGGGCTAAAAAACCAATTAAAGCTTTGCCAATAACTAAAAGAACGTTACCAGCAATGCCAATCAAACTGGTTTGAATAATCTTCTTTTCTCTAGTCATTTGTAAAACCTTCTATTGCTTTATAAAGTAAGGAATGTAAAACCTTTGCTTCTTCAACACTTAATTTTACACATTGAGCAACTTCCATAGGAACTTTTTCAGCTTCGTTACGGAATTTTTTTCCTTCTTCAGTGAGTTCGATTAAAACAGATCTTTCATCTTTTTTATCTTTAACTCTTGTGAGTAAATTCTTCTTTTCTAACTTCTTTAACAAAGGAGTTAGAGTTCCGCTATCAAGATAAAGACGAGAACCAATCTCTTTAACAGATTGTCTACCATATTCCCATAAATCCATTAAAACAAGATATTGAGTATAGGTAATCTCGTATTTATCTAAGATAGGTTGATATTTTCTTATGATCTCTTTAGAAGCAACATAAAGAGGAAAGCATATTTGATTTTCTAATTTTAAAGATTCTGGATATTTAGCCATAATTATTTCTTAAGAGCTGCAACGATCTTATCTTCGAAACTATTTGGTTTGTCGGTTGGGGCAAATCTTTCGATAAATTCTCCATCTCTACCAATTAAAAATTTAGTAAAGTTCCATTTAACTTTTTTGATTTTGCCTTTTTCGTTTTGTTTTTCTAAATAAACGAATAATGGATGAGCATTTTCTCCATTAACTTCAATCTTTTTAAATCTTGGGAATTTAGTATTGAATTTCATGGAGCAGAATTGGTTGATTTCTTCGTCGCTTCCTGGAGCTTGTCTAAAGAATTGGTTGCATGGGAAATCAAGAATTACGAAGCCTTGATCTTCATATTTTTCGTAAAGAGCTTCAAGTTCTTCATATTGTGGAGTAAAACCACATTTTGTGGCGGTGTTTACTATAAGTAAAACTTTACCTTTGTATTGAGCGAGTGAAACGTCATTACCGCTTTGGTCTTTGACACTAAATTCATAAACTGACATAAATAATTCTCCTTTTACACAATTAAATTGTATGCAATCTATTTTATTTTGTAAAGAAAAACCGTCTAATTTTTTGACGGCTTAGAATGAATGATCGATTGCGTGAGCGGCTTTGAAGGCCATTATATCATTGATTAGTGATGAGACAAATCCAACGATTATCATGAGCGGAGCATTTACGATAAACAAGAATAATGCTTGTTGCCATGATAGAGGGTCTTTGCCCTGAACAGCAGGGAAGACAAATGAATTTAATATCGTTAGTGTTGGAGAAATAATCGCAAAGAATATAAGTGAGATGATTAGAGTCGATAATAATCTATATCTAATATTACCAGCGTATGTTTCATTTGGAATATGGAACAAACTAGTGAACCATCTTCCAATAGCGGTCAACGGAATAAAGTTTGAAATGAGCAATGATAGAGTTAAAGCAATAACGAAGTTCATAGCCATATTGAGCCAGTCAATTGTGACAAATGAAACAGTTAGAACACCAGCATTAAGATCTGACTGAGCACTTATTGCGGAAGCTAGACATAAAAAGAATGAGACTGGAATGTCACATATTAAGCTATAGGCGAATAAAGCAAGTCTAAATTTCATAAGACAACAATTATATTATTATTCTTTATTAATGCAACTAATTTGTTGCGTGTATTGCAGATGCGAATGCCCAAGTTAGATTATATCCTCCACATGGACCATCAATATCAAGGATTTCTCCAAGCAAGAAAACACCTTTTTCTTTCTTTGATTCTAGCGAAGGATTTACCATGCCTAAACTAACTCCTCCAACGCTTACTTGAGAGAAGTCAAATCCATAGAAATCTTTGAAGGTAAATTCAAGATTTTTTATAGCTTTAATCAAGGCATTTTCATCTTTAAATCTAGCGAGCAAATATTGGGATAATTTAGGATTGAAAAAAGCCTGCAAAAATCCATTAAATGTGTGGGATTTGCGGTAATTTTCAATTTCTTCAATCGAAAAATCAGGAAGCAAATCTAAACTAATTTTATTGGCATTTTTATCACTTCTAGCAATGAGAGAAGCAATGTTAAAAATAACGATTCCAGATAATCCATCTTTCTTAAACAAAACTTCACCTTTTTCTCGATGAATTAACTCATTATTTTGGGATAATTTGACCTCACATTTTGTTCTAATTCCATCAACATATTTAGTATTTTCTTTTGTTCTGATTGGGCATAGACCAGGAAGTGGCTCTTTGATTAAGTAATTATGTTTGTTTAGGATCGAAATGATAGAACCATCACTTCCTAATTTTGATGATGAACAAAGTGAAGTAGCGATAAATAATTTATTGACAATGTATGCATTCTTATTTGTTTGAACAATGATTTTATCTTCAAGTTTATAGTCAATTAATTTTTCTTCTAAATTGATTTTTATTCCTAATTTTTCAATCTCGTTTAATAGAGCGTTTTTAACTGAAACGGCTGATTCACTCATCGGATAAACAAGATCATCTATATTCTTAGTTTTAATTGAGATTGAATCAAAGAATTTTTCATAATCATATTCTTTTAGAATATTTTCAACAAATTTTGGATTAGAATATCGTGAAATATCAATGCTACTATTCGCGAGATTACATCTTCCATTTCCGGTCGCTAGAAGTTTTTTAAGAGGAGAGGAAAGATGCTCGATGATTAAAACATCATCATGAGGGTGATTTCTTTTATAATTAATCGCGGCGACGCATCCTGAGGCGCCTGCTCCTACAACAAGTACTTTCATCGCAATAATATTATCACAATTTCTATACATTAATGTATAAATATGTTGACAATAGCTCAGCAAATAACTATGATTTTTAAGTTTTTTACAAGTAGGTAAGAAGGTATAGCAGTTATGAAAATTAAAAAACTTATGTTATTAGCACTTCCACTGATAGCTTTATCGGTTGGAATCGTAGCTTTAAATACTCCTATGAGTAGCAATTCTTCAGCTGTCAGTGCTGCTGATTACACTCCATCAAATAGAAAACTAACTTTTAACAACGATGGCTCAGTTAGTGCCACTTTCAGCGTTAACGATAACGTACTAGATTCAAGAGGTTGGTTACTTTGTTTGTTTACAAGTAAACCGTCATTTGATCCAGTCACTCATAAAACTGAAAGATCAGATGAATTACATCCATCTTCAGCAGCAGCATGCGCTCATTATTTCTTTGCTTCAAGTACGACCAAAGAAGGTAATATTTCTGTTACATGGGCCGCCAATTTTGCTGATCAAAAAGAAAACTGGAGCGAAGCCGAATCCATAGGCGAAGCGGGTCACACTTTAAAAGATTATCTTAATGAAGAAGGCAAAGATTGGTATATCGTTGCCGGTATTCGTCATTGGCATGATAGTACTTGGGGAAAAGCTGGCGATAACCCTGGCGAAGGAACAAATGGATGGTGGGAAAACGCCGACTATTATGTTGGTAAAGAAAGCGTTATTAGAGGTAATCTCCCATATGGTGAAATCTATTTAGATTTATACGAATTTCAATATTGGGAAGATTTAAACGCTAAATTTGCTGTCTATTTTTTTGATGACAAAGGTAACCATGCTTTCTCTGATTTTTCTTCTTGCGTGTCAGCAACTGGTCATTTGCATATTGTTTCTTACGAATTAAATTTTAATCCAACAAGCATGATTGGTTTTAGATATGATCCAGCAACTGAAACTCCAAGTACGGACGTTAAATGGAACCAAACTCAAAACTTAACATTCTATCGATATGGCGTTATTGGCATTACTGGTTCAAACTGGGGATGGTCAGACGGCCTTGCTACAGTAACAATTAGTCGAGGAAGTGAAGAAATAGAGGTTGTCTTAGACAATTACAAACGTAATGCTGATCATAAATCCGAACATTATAACGATTATATCGATTTACAAGAAAACGATGAATTTGTTATAAACTATAATTCAGTTTCTTATCATAATTGGGATTGCCTTGAATTATTTGATGATAACTTCAGTTATGATGCACCAACTAGTAAGATTAAAGTCAATGTTGGTGGTACCTATTCATTCTATTTCAAAGCTTATGATGAAGGAGATGTTCATCATGATGTATTTATCAGTAAACCAGAAGTCGCTTTTGCTGACGACTGGGCTTTATCTTTCTTAACTGGAAACTGTGAGACTACAAAGTCTAATTGGTCAAACTATGCAAATGAATATAATGGTTTGCCTCATAGTGCAAAAACATTCTTATTAAATGTTGAACATCAACCTGATCCGAATTTTAAATACGATAACTATTTTGCTCAAGCAATTCAAAGATATGACTACATCATTTATCTTTATGGAACTAGTAGATACAATGACTATATTGGTAGAGTAAATGCTGAAAAATTCACTCCACGCACTTCTAGTCCACTTATCAGTGCATTCTCAAACGATAACTCTACTCCAATTACACTAGTGGTCATTATCTCGGTTGCTTCCTTAACAGCAATCGGCGGATACTTCTTCCTTAGAAAAAGAAAAGAAGATTAATTAATATTCATAATAGGCTCTGTGATTTGTCTTACAGAGCCTTTTTTCTAGATAGAAAATAACTTAATAATTTATTTAGATTTTAGATATTGATATACTTGTATATAACTCGCCCCAATAGCGCAACTGGATAGAGTATCAGACTTCGAATCTGAGGGTTGAGGGTTCAATTCCTTCTTGGGGCGCCATCTAACTTGTTGTGAGACGATATATAAAATCGTCTCTTTTTTTGTGGAAAATGAATGTTTTTCATAGGAATTTATATAGGTCGCATACTTTAAATGGTGAGTAGCAGGTTTTTTTGTACTTAAATACTCTCATAATCTGAATAAAAAGTTATCAATGCACGAAAAAACGGACATTGTCTTTTGTACTATATTGTTGCGAGGTGAAGGAAAATGGAAAGAAAATGTCCAATTTGCAAAAGCAACAAAATGAAAGGTCTTAAGTATTCTGATTACTGCAGAAAATGTGGTCTATTCTTAGGCGAAATAAAAAAAGAGAAAGTCATCGAAAATATTAACTCGATGATCGAAAAATGGAACAGTCCAAAGAAGTTTGATTATTACGCAAAATGGAGCGATGGCCATATTAGATTTGAATACCGTGGAGTTAAGAAGCTAATTGATAATATCACCTTTGGTGATGATTTGAACTTCGAGCAATTCGGTTCTTTAATTCAGATTATTTCTTATTTAACAATTGAATTTGACTATAACATTACATCTTTAGCGTTAACGCTATTCGCATTTGGTTCACAGTTCTTTGAGAACGCAAAAATACCATTCGATTATTGGTTGAAGGTAGGACTCAAAGAGAAAAATAGAACAGCTTATGACTATTTACTCGGCTATATGTATTCGGCGGAAGCGGACAAAACAAGAAGAGGAAGAAGAAAAATCGCTAAGATTAAATCCATTATGAGACATCTTCCTAATTATCAAATCTAGAGTGGTGGATATGAATTACAAATTTGAAACTAACAATGAAGAAGAAAAGTGAGGAACCAGATATGGAAGAAAATTTAACAGTTACACCAATAATCCCTTATGACCTAATAGCTGCGAATAAGTATGATTCCCGCGAAGAACCATTATCCAATGTAATCGGTCATGCCGCTCAAAAAGAAATACTTAAATCAGTCATTGATTGGTTTAAAAAATCTAATGAATATAAGAGTAAAGGCGTAGTAATTCCTAAAGGAATATTAATGTATGGAGAGCCGGGAAACGGCAAGTCTCTTTTAATGAAAGAAGCTATAAAGTATACAGAAGCACCTACATTAGTTTTTAAAGGTGAAGTCGACAATATTTCTGAAGGTTTAGAAGAAACATTTAAAAAGGCAAAAGAACTAGGCCATTGTGTCATTGTGATTGATGAATTAGATCTACTCATTGAAAAAGATAATAAGGCAACAAGAATCTTACAAGATAATCTCGACGGAGTTAGTGGACCTTCTGATTTCTTAATTATGTGTGCTACAAACAATTACTGGTTAATACCTGAACCATTGGAAAGATGTGGAAGACTAGAAAAAATTCTAAGAATACCTGCTCCAAGCGGAGAAGAAGCAACAGCTCTTCTTAAGAAACTTTTCAAAGATATGAATGTTTCCTTACCAGAAGATTTGGTTGATGAAGAGATTGGTTTAGCTTTAGATGGAGTTGCATGTGCGAGTATAAAATCCATTGCTAACGAAGTGGTTCTTAAAAATGGATTCAATAATATCACATCGGACATGATCTACGAATCAATCTTTAGTGTAACTAGCAGAGTTAAAGATAGTGGAAAAGCAGACAACTATCATCACGCAGTTCATGAAGCTGGGCATGCATTAGTTGCTAGTTCATCGAGATTTTTCAAAATAGGTAGATTAACCATTAATAACAATGGTGGATATCTATCGGTTGTTGAAAAAGATAGAAATTTCTGTACGCATGAGAAGATGTTGTCGGATATTCAAATAGCATGCGCTGGTTTGATAGCAGAAAAAGTAATCTTTAAAACTGGATGCGATGGTTGTGATAATGACATGCAAAGAGTTTATAAGACTGCAGCTAGAGCAATTAATCGTGTTGGTTTTGCATCGTGTTCCAAAACTCTGCCAGAAGTTGAGCCTTATAGAAATATTAGAAATGAGACTGAAAAGCGTAGATCAAGAAACGAAAAGGCAATCGAGAGACTCATTCGAAGTTGTGAACGAAAAGTAACTAAGTTTTTAAAAAAGAATAAAAAAGCTTTAATTGCATTAGCTGATGAGTTATTTCAAAAAAAGAATCTAAAATCATTTGAAGTTGCCCATATTATTGCATGCAATAAAAGAGGAGGTAACTATGAGAACTGCTAAAGATATAAATTGGCTCCATGTGGATTTTGCTATCTATTCAGTCAAAGATTACTACGAAGATATTCCTTTCATTAAAGTGGTTTCGAATTATGTGAAACTCTCCAGGGATGATGAAGTTAAAACTTTATACAAAGGGGAATTCTTCAAAAATGGTATTAAGCACACTGTAAAAATAAATATTGATTTGAATGATTGCAGAGTTGATGACGAATATTACAATCCTGAAACTTTTATAGGTTTATTTGAAGGGGAAGAAGCAGATCCAATTCCAATTATCAAAGAGCTAACAGGTATCGATCACGAGGATTACTGCACTGAAGTTCGATATAGTGATGGAACCACAGAGTTGTTAGAAGTTAAAGGAAAATGTCTGCTACTTTTTGGAAACGCTAAAAGTAGTCAATGCGACGATAATCAATAAGGATTATAATTATGTTAATGATCGAAAATAAGAAAGCTTCAATTCTATTGATACTAAAAGTTTTAGAAGAATACTCTGATGAGGATCACTTTTTAACGCAGCAAGACATCATCGATAAGGTTGATGAATTATATGGAATTGAATTAGAACGCAAATCAGTAGCGTTTTCTATATCACTCTTACAAGAACTAGATTACGATATAAACAAGTCTCCACGTGGCGGCTATGCATTGCTATCACGAAATTTTGATAATAGTGAAATTCGTTACATTGTTGACTCGCTATTTTCTAGTAAATCAATCAGTGGCAAACAAGCAGCTGAATTATCAAACAAACTTAATTCTTGTTTAAGCAAATATCAAAAAAAAGATTATAAATTCATTTATAAAAGCGACGAGGTTAACCGTTCTGATAACAAAGAACTGTTTTATACGCTTGAACTTATTGAAGAAGCCAAAAGAAGAGGCAAAAGAATCTCTTTCCAATATTTAACATTTGATGAGAATGGCAAGCCATATGCAAAAATGGATGGTTACCGCTATATCGTTTCTCCATATTATTCTGCCAATAGCAATGGTAGATATTTCTTGATTTGTAATTATAGAGAAAAATATCGCGCTATTACCTGGTTCAGAATTGACTACATGATTAATCCTAAAATTGAAGAGGAGTGGCCAATTAAACCGATTGAGTCTTTAGAAGGCGTTAAAGATTTCGATATAGCTAAATATCTAAATGACAATATTTACTTGTTAGATGGTGAAGTTATTAAAGCAACAATAGAAATCGATAATCCGAATTATGTTCAATTTGTCATTGATTGGTTTGGAAGAAATGCCAGAACTTATAAAAAAGACGGTAAGCTTTATGCTGATATTAAATGCAATGAAAGTGCGTTGTTTTATTGGTATATGCAATATAGTGAATGTGTAACAATTTTATCTCCTCAATCTTTGATTGATAGAGTAAAAGCAGAAGCCGAAAGGATTATAAAAAAGTATGAGTGATTACCAAAAGTTTAAAGAATTACTGACGTCTTATGTTAATCAAAACTTCCCCAAAAAGAAGAAAGAAAAAATAACTTTTTTTGATGTTACAGGTTATCCTCATTACGAAAATGTGGCATCAAACATATTAAAATTTCTATTTGATATAAATGAAGAACATGGTTTTAGAGATTTATGGCTTAAAAGTTTGATGGAAGTTTACAATCAGAAAACTGAAATCAAGATAGGTTTAAATTCGTTAGATGTTGTAAATATTGAAAGAGAATATTCTAATGGAACAGAAAAGAGAATTGATTTATTAATTGATGCGAGACCTCTGATAGTTGTTGTTGAAAATAAAATTTATGCATCTGTCTATAATCCTTTTGATATTTATACGCAGATGACTAACAACTATATCAAAGATAATCAGATCACTGATGCCAAAATTGCAAAGATAGTTTTGAGCTTATCTAAAGAAAACTTAGATCTAAATAAAGGATTTATTAATATTACCTACGATGAACTGTTTGAACATGTTAAGAATTCTTGGTGGGAATACGATCCTAGTGAAAAGTGGGGAATGTTCGCTAAGGACTTCATTGCTAATTTGCAAAAGAGAGAAGGAGAAACTCATATGAAAATTGATGAAAAGTGGATTAGTTTTGTTAATGAAAACGGAGAAGCATTGAAAGATTTGTTTGATAAAATTCAAAATGATATCGATACCCGAATTTCTATTTTGCGAAAACTTGACGATGAACTAAATGATGTGAATTTCAAAAAAGGAGTTTATAACTCAAGAGGTTCATCTTATGCTAGTCAGTTTGTTGATATCAAACTTAAAGATGGTGCGACAATCTGTTTTGAAACTTATTTAATGAAATCTTTAACCAAGAAAGATGCAGAGGATTATGATAAATTATATTTATCACTTTGGTGCCGCGGTAATAAAAACTATGATTTCAGTGAAGTTCTCAAAGCTATCGGAAAAGAGGGCGCAAGATCCAGAACAACAACTGGTAGCGGTGCTTGGGGAAAGCATTATATTTTAGACGAAATTAATATGTGTGAAGATTTTAGTATTCCAGAAATCGGATTGAAAATTAAAAAATATATAGACGATGCATCCAAACTCTGTTCGTAAAAATGGACATATAATCCGATAGAATAACCGTAGGAGGTAATTACAATGGGATACAACAAAAGCTATTTAGCTCAATTCCAAGGAAAGAAAGTCACTTTTAAAGTCGTTACATCATTTCCGGATTTAAAAGTTCAGTTTGTTGACTCTTTTGGTGATTACAAAGTCAAAATGGTTTCCAACAGTTCATTCTCTAAAGAGACCATCAAAGTTCAAATTGTCACTTCTTTCCCAGACGTCAAATTGCAAAAAGTTAGTTCGTTTGGCGATTTCGAAGTTTATCTAGATTAATTAATTCTAAAAAGAATAATCGGTGTTCGTAAAAATGGACATCGATTTTTTTATACTCAAAGCAGGAGGAGAGAATATGAATATATTAACTAGGTTATCAACTTCTGCTTTGGCATTGGTTTCACTTTTTTCAATAACAGCTTGTAGCCCAAATACGCCCGCTCAAAAAGGATATGAAAAAGCAAGAACTCATCTTAAGGAAAATTTAAAAGTTCCTAATTCTTTAAAAATTAATGGAGCAACTTGTTATTATCTAGTCGTTGAGACATACATTGTAAGTGGCGGATACCCATATCAATACAAGATTGCATATTCAGCAAAAAATGGATTTGATATGACAATCAATGATATTGCTTATTACGGCTACAATGACGAATACGATTCTTTAAAAAGCTATGGAAGTGATTCAAGCAAATTCGATAGCGCAAGCAATGGTGGAAAGAAACAAGATATTAAAGTATAAGGTTTGATTATAAAAGTCTATTAAACCAAATAGATCCTGTAATTTTAAAGTGGTTGATTGTATTAGGTGTAGTAATCCACCATTAAGTGCAATGAAATAAATCTAAGCAAAAAATGTGAATCAAACCCTTCTTGCTAAAATGGTTAAATGTAGCGGATTTGGGTCAATTTATGCAAAAAAGCGTCATTGTACTCGTTACAGAAAGCCGTCTAACTTGTTGTGAGATGATACATAAACATTAAAAAGTACCCATTTTTGGCAAAAAACATGTATCGGATTACAAACAGAGTTATTTTTTACGACTGAAAGATGTATCGTATCGCAAACACAAAGACAATGCCAATAAATTGCCTGATTAATTTCAGGCTTTTTTGTTGAATTATTGATATGTATCGCAAACGTGATACAATATAGTCGAGGAAAAAATATGGCGAAAACTGAAACTGTTCATACAAGAGTTACTGGTGACATCAAAGAAAAAGCTGATAAGATTTTTAATCGCTTAGGATTAACAACTAGTCAAGCTATTACTCTTTTTTTGACTGCATCCGTAAACAAAAATGGGTTACCTTTTGAATTAACATTATCTGATGATGAAGCGGATTTAGCTTTCGCAAAATCAATTGCTACTGTTGATGGGGTAGTCCCTTCTCAAGACGCTCAAAGAATTATGAGATTATATTCACGTGGTGAAATTGATTATGAAACTGCAGAATTCGCTATAGCGAGGTTACATAAAAAATGAAGAATCCGTATTTTATGAAGACAGATATAAAAGATTATAGATGGCATCTGTTCTTATTTTGTAATAACTCTTCAGAAAATTTTAAATTTTTTAGAATTAGTATTCATTAATTGCTGAACTTTATTCCAGTCATTGCGATTGATGATTGTTGGATGATCATTTTCAACTAAATATTTGTCCTTTTATATAATCTTCGTTAAAATAAAGCGATGAAATATTTAGTGATAATATCAACCTTATTTGTCATTGGCTCATTGCTAGGATGGGTAATAGAACTTTTCTTCCGTAGATTTGTCTCGCAAAAGAAATGGA
>Ga0256404_1004185_pt1 | contig 27620 bp, 22 predicted proteins | sample RumenRJG_01DNA_FD_185990 | JGI IMG/M metagenome (GOLD analysis project Ga0256404, IMG submission 185990) | Bovine rumen microbial communities from Lethbridge, Alberta, Canada - RJG_01 | ecosystem: Host-associated > Mammals > Digestive system > Stomach > Rumen | place: Canada: Alberta | collected...
GCGATTCTCCTGTAGATAGTTTTTTGTGGTAATTAACATTCTACCAAAAATCCTGCCATGGATCCTTATTTTATTCAGATGTCCAACTTCATTTTACAATCGGCGGCTGTTTAAAATTTCTGTCTGCAATAAGAAGATATGCGTGTCTCAAAATTAGCCTCCTGCCCAAACCGTGTCGTTTTCTCCTGCCGTTTCCGGCAGAAACAGTCATTTATACGTTATCATCCAGCTTGTCAAAATGCAAATCTCTATTCATTTCTTAAAAGAGGGGAATCTTGATCCCGCAGCATAATAATGTTAAGATGTGAAATCATCAGGAGGTATTAGCATGAAAAGAAAAATTGACGTAACAGAATATGGCAATCAGATTCTCAAAGCGATCCCGAAGGGGGTCCTCCTCAATAGCAAAGCAGATAAATTCAATTCCATGGTCATCGGCTGGGGCGGCATCGGCACCAACTGGGGACTGCCGGTTTTCACCGTCTATGTGCGGGAGGGCCGCTATACCAGAGAGCAGCTCGATCAGAACCCGGAATTCACCATCAGCGTTCCGATGGGCAATCCGGACCCGCAGATCACCAGAGTGTGCGGCACCGTCAGCGGACGCGGCATCGATAAGGCCGCGCAGGCGCACCTCACCCTGGAGGAGCCGGAGATCGTCAGCGTGCCGGGTGTCCGCGAATATCCGCTCACGCTCGAGTGCAGAGTGCTCTACCGGCAGAAGCAGGAACTGAACCTGTACCCGGAGAAGGCGCTGAAGTTCTATCCGCAGGATGTCGACAGCGAGAACTGCGATGCCAACAAGGACGCCCATGTCATGTACATCGGCGAGATCGTCGATGCCTATATCATCGAGTAAGCAGGCATAATCTGAAAAAGCAGGTGCTGCGGCGGCAGCACCTGCTTTTTATATGGCGAAATCTCTTTGCCCGGCCTGCTCAGGCAGATCGTCCGGCGAGCTCCCGCGCCGCTTTTTTCGCGCACCAGATGCAGGTAGGCACAATAATACAGCGAAGCGCTGATCCAGGCTGCCTGATCGGTCAGACAGATCGCATCAAACCCCGCCATCGGCACAAATGCCAGTGCCACAATGCTTCTGGCAGCCATCTCGATCACACCGGAATACACGGCACGCCCCGCATAGCCCAGCCCCTGGGTGCAGGAACGGCATGGATTGAGAAAACCGAGCACCCAGAAGAAAAGGCCCTGATTGCGAAGGTAATGCGCGCTCGCATCCAGAATAGCGGTCTGCCTTTGATCCAGAAAAAGCATCGACAGCTGCCGGCCCAGCAGCACCAGAATCACGCCGATCCCGAGCCCGTACAGGACAGACACCACGATGCTGCTGCGGATTCCCTGACGGATCCTGTCCGGCTTTGCCGCGCCGTAGTTCTGACTGACAAACGTCGCCGCCCCGGTCGCCAGCGCATCAAACGGGCTGATGGCAAACTGTTTGATCTTCATCGCCGCCGCAAAAGCCGATACATAGACGCTGCCGAGGCTGTTGTTGGCCGCCTGCATGATCATCATGCCGATGGCCGTAATGGAATACTGCAGCCCCATGGGCGCCGCAAAACCGATCAGCCGGCCGAGCCTTTTCCAGCTGAGCCGGCGCTCCTTGCTGCCGGGATGCAGCATCGGATACCGCCGGATGATAATGTACAGGCACAGGAATCCCGAAGCTCCCTGCGACAGGATGGTGGCCAGCGCCGCGCCCTCCACGCCCAGATGGAGAACCATGATGAAAAAGGCGTCCAGGAAAATATTGGCGCAGGCCGACAGCGTCAGAATAAGAAACGGCGTCCGGCTGTTGCCGACAGCCCTGAGAATGCTGGCCGTCAGGTTGTACAGCAGGGTAAACGGTATGCCCAGAAACAGGATCAGCAGGTACGCGGCGGCTCCCTCGAAAATATCGTCCGGCGTCTTCAGTGCGTGCAGCATCGTCCTGGTCAGCAGCGCGGTGACGATGGTGAGCGCCGCGCCGAACAGCAGGGTGCCGATGGCGGCATGGTACACGTCTTTTTTCAGCTCCGATTCCTCATGGCCGCCGAAATGCATGGCCATCGGAACGCCGAAACCGCTGCACAGCCCCATGCAGAAACCGAGCACCAGAAACTGGACGCTGCTCGAGGTGCCGACGCACGCAAGCGCATCCGCGCCCAGCACTCTGCCCACAATGGCGGCGTCCACCACATTATAGGTCTGCTGGACCAGATTGCTGGCAAGCAGCGGCAGACTGAACTGCAGGATCAGTTTCAGCGGGGATCCCGCCGTCATGTCCTTAACCATGTTCTCTATTCCTCCTCACAAAAAGGCAAAATTCACAGAAATTTATTATAGTCTCTTTTCGCGCCGATTCAAACAGTATTTTTGTGTTTTTTTCTTCTATATGCTACACTGATTGTCAGATTACTTATTAGGAGAAAGCCATGAATCAACCGAAAAATCCTGCGTCAGATGATCCTGTACGCAAACCGAGCGGCACCGCTCTGATCCCATTTTTCCTGTTCGTCGGCGTTTACCTTGCCACCGGCATCATTCTGGAAGTGACCGGAACGGAAAACGCTTTTTACCAGCTTCCTACGCCGGTCGCGGCCCTGGTGGGCATCATCGCGGCCTTCTTCATGTTCAAAGGCACGATGAATGAGAAGGTGCATACCTTCATGAAGGGATGCGGCAACGAGAACATCATGACCATGTGCATCATCTACATCCTGGCCGGCGCATTCACGGATGTGACAAGAGCCATGGGCGGCGTGGATGCCGCGGTCAACCTCGGCATGTCGCTGATACCGGCCCGCTTTCTGGCAGCCGGTGTCTTTGTGATCACCGCTTTTATCGCGATCTCCACCGGCACCTCGGTCGGCACGATTGCGGCCGTCACCCCGATCACCATCGGTCTGGCCGAGTCCGGCGGACTGAACCTGTATCTTGTTGTCGGTGCGACCATCGGCGGTGCGATGTTCGGCGACAACCTTTCCATGATTTCCGATACGACCATCGCCGCCACCCGGACGCAGGGTGTCGAGATGAAGGACAAGTTCCGGGCCAATTTCCGTATTGCGCTGCCGGCCGCCATTGCCACGGTCATCCTGCTGCTGATTTTCGGCCGCCCGGAAACGCTGCCGCAGGCGCAGGACTATGCCTTCAGTTTTGTCAAGGTCATCCCTTACCTGTTTGTGCTGATCAGCGCCCTGGCAGGCCTCAACGTCTTCATGGTGCTTACCGGCGGAATCGTCCTCTCCGGTATCATCGGCATTGCATGCCAGAGCTTTACCGTTCTGGAATATACGCAGCATATTTACAGCGGATTCAGCAGCATGTTTGAAATCTTCCTGCTCTCGATGATCACAGGCGGTCTCGCCGAAATGGTCACGGAGGCAGGCGGACTGGACTGGATCCTGCTGAAGGTCAGCCACGTCATCCACAGCCGCCGCTCCGCCGAGGCAGGCATTTCCGCCATGGTGGCGCTCACCGATCTGGCGACCGCCAACAACACGGTGGCCATCATCATCAGCGGTCCGGTTGCCAAAAATATCAGCAAGCAGTACGGCATCGACCCGAAGCGCTCCGCTTCGCTGCTGGACATCTTCTCCTGCGTGGTGCAGGGCGTGATTCCGTACGGCGCCCAGCTTCTTTATGCCTGTGCCCTGCTGGAAAATCTGTCCAGTCCTTTCCGGATCATCGGAAACTGCTGGTACTCGTATCTTCTGATGCTGGCCGCCATCGTGTCCATCTGTGTTCACAAGGATAAGCCGGCCGGCGCTGAAAACGCGCAGGCAGCGCAGTAAAAAATGCAAAGCCGCAGGACTGATTTTCGTCCTGCGGCTCTTTTTTTATGCTATATTCTGTTATTGTCTGACAAACCGGCAAACCGTCTCGACCCCGGTCGTCTGCGCAAACATGTCGCAGCACCGCACCTTCTCCACGCGGTAGCCGTTCTCCCTAAGATATGCGGCATCCCGTGCCAGCGTCGCCGGATTGCAGCTCACATACACGATTTTCTCCGGCGCCATCTTCGCCATACAGGCCAGAAGGCTCTGCGCGCAGCCCTTGCGCGGCGGGTCCACAATGATCACATCCGCCCGTACGTGCTCCTTCTCCACCTTTTCCGGGAGGACCTCCTCGGCCTTTCCTTCATAGAAAGCGGCATTTTCGATCCCGTTCAGCAGCGCATTGCGCCGTGCATCCTCGACGGCCTGCGGCACAATCTCCACACCGATCACCTGCCGCGCATGCCGCGCCGCAGAAAGGGAAATGGTGCCGATGCCGCAGTACAGGTCCCAGACCGTCTCCGTTCCCTTGAGATCCGCAAATTCCATCGCCGTGCGGTAGAGCTTTTCCGTCTGCTGCGGGTTCACCTGATAAAATGACTTTGCCGAAATTTCATACCGGATATCGCCGATCGTGTCCGTGATCCGGCTCCGGCCCCAGAGCAGCGTCTCCGTATCGCCGAGAATCACGTTGGTCCGGCGGGTATTGCTGTTTAAGACAATGCCGGTCATGCCGTCCATCTGTGTCAGCGCATCGATCAGCTCCTGCGCATGCGGAATCTTCTTCCCGTTGATCACGAAGCAGACCATGATCTCGCCGGTGTAATAGCCGATGCGGGTCAGCACGTGGCGCACCAGGCCGCGGCCCGTCTTCTCGTCATAAGCCGTGACATGAAAACGCTGCATCCAGCTCATTACCGCCCGCAGTACCGCCACGCTCTGCGGCATCTGGATCAGGCAGTCATCATTTTCCACAATCGAATGGGTGCGCGCCGCATAAAAGCCGGCGATCACGCGCCCGTCCCGGCTGACACCGACCGGATACTGCGCCTTGTTGCGATAATGCCACGGGTTCTCCATGCCGATGATCGGCAGAAATTCAAAATCATCTGCGCCGCCGATGCGGGTCATCAGCTCGCGGACTCTGTTTTCCTTGAAGGAAAGCTGATCCGCATACCGCATGTGCTGCAGGCGGCATCCGCCGCAGCTGCGCGCCACGGCGCATCGTGCCTCACAGCGCGAAGGCGATGCGGTCAGGAGCTGTTCCAGACGGGCATAGCCGTAATTCTTCTTCGTCTTGATGACCTTCACGCGGGCTCTGTCGCCCGGCAGCGTATCTTTCACGAAAAGCGTATAGCCTTCCTGCGTATGGCCGATCCCGTCGCCCTGCTCGCTCAGGTCTGTGATCTCTATCGTAAATATGTCGTTTTTCCTGATCTCATTCATGTCTGTCGCCCGGCACCTCTGTCCGGCGGATATTGGATTCAAATATGCGGCTGTAGCCGAGCCATTCGGTGTTCTTGCCGCCGCTGAGGAATTCCCGCATCGTCTCGAGCCGCGCATCGGCATTGTCCGCCAGATTCAGCGCCAGTGCCTCCGCGAGGGCCGGCTTCTTCGGCGATCCGTATTCCAGCTCCCCGTGATGCGCGAGGATGCAGTGCACCAGTTCATTGCGAAGGGTTTCCGGGAAACCTTCGATCCGGCCGCATTCGTCGTCCACCATCCGGGCGCCGATCACGATATGGCCGAGCAGCTGTCCCTCATCCGTGTAGTCGTTGGCCGGGAACCTCGAAAGCTCCTTTGTCTTGCCGATATCGTGGCAGAGCGCCGCCGTGATCAGCAGGTCGCGGCTGAGCATGTCGTAATGCTTCGCATAAAAATCGCAGAGACGCGTCACGCTCAGCGTGTGCTCGAGCAGGCCGCCGGCGAAGCCGTGATGGATCGTCTTGGCGGCAGAATGTGTCTTGAATGCATTGATAAATGTTTTATCCTCCACGAAGAAATGCTGAAGCAATGCATGAAGATGTTTTTCCTCCACACTGTCTGCATACTGCAGGATCTCTTTGTACATATCCCCCACATTAAACCTGGTTGACGGGATATAATCCGCCATGTTGTACTCGCTGTCATCGGCGCGGCGGATCCGGCGGATATTCAGCTGCAGCGCACGCTGATACATCGTCGCCTGTGCCTCAATCTGAATAAAATCCATGGAATCGAAGTCCTCGATGCCGGGGCCGAGATCCCAGACCTTGCCGTCGGCAATGCCGGTCTTGTCCTGCAGCTGCAGGGAATAATAGGTTTTGCCGGCTTTTGTTTTAAGACTCTGTTTTGACTTGCAGAGAAAGACAGCGGATACGCGGTCTCCCTCATGAATTGAATTGATAAACTGCATTTTCTATCTCCTGACATGACTGTCCGTTTCATTTTTAACATCTGAATTATACCATAAAGGCGCTGTTTTATACAGCGCCGAAGACGGCCGGCCATGCGGTTTTGCGGCTCCTGCGGCTGATTGACAAGCCCCCTGCGATATCATAAGATAAACGGAGGAGGTATGCTATGAACGAAAAAGCACTTCGCGTACTTGAATACAATAAGATCATTGATATGCTTGCCGGCAAAGCCGGATCTCCTGCAGGCAAGGAACTCTGCAGGAATCTCCGCCCGTCCGCCGATCTCAGCGAGATACGGCAGCGCCAGACGGAGACGACCGACGCGCTCGCAAGAATCTATAAAAACGGCGGCCTTTCCTTCGCCGGCATCCGGGACATCCGCGGCTCGGTCATGCGGCTGAAGATCGGCGGCACACTCGGTATCCCGGAACTGCTGCACATCGCATCGACACTCGACGTCGCCGCGAAGGTAAAATCCTACGGCAGCGAGAATGTTTCCGAGGAGGATACCGACGACTCGCTGACCGAATATTTTTCCCTGCTCGAACCGCTGACGCCGCTGCGGCGCGAGATCCGGCGCTGCCTGCCGGACGAAGAGACCGTTGCCGATGACGCCTCGCCGGCGCTGAAGGACGTGCGCCGGCAGATCCGCAATACGAACGAGCGGATTCACGGGCAGCTGACGGCCATGGTCAGCTCCGCCTCCCTGGCGCCGAAACTCCAGGACAACATCATCACGATGCGCGGCGGACGCTACTGCATCCCGGTCAAGGCGGAATACCGTTCGCAGGTGCCGGGCATGATCCACGACCAGTCCTCCACCGGTTCCACGCTCTTTATCGAGCCGATGGCCATCGTCAAGCTGAACAACGATCTGCGCGAGCTGGCCGGTAAGGAAGCGGAGGAAATCCAGCATATTCTGGAAAACCTCAGTGAAGAGGCGGCGCAGGCCATCCAGATGATCGAATCGGATATTTCCCTGCTCACGACGCTCGACTTCATATTCGCAAGAGCGTCGCTGTCGCGCAGCTATAACGGCAGCGCGCCGGAATTCAATACCGAGGGCCGCATCGACATCCGCCGCGGGCGCCACCCGCTGCTCGACCCGCATAAGGTCGTGCCGATCGATCTGCATTTCGGCGACAGCCATCGCATGCTGATCATCACCGGTCCGAACACCGGCGGCAAGACGGTATCACTGAAGACCATCGGTCTTTTCACGCTGATGGGACAGGCCGGCCTGCACATTCCGGCGGCGGAAGGCTCGAAGCTTTCGGTCTTTCATGAAGTTTTTGCGGATATCGGGGACGAGCAGAGCATCGAACAGAATCTGAGTACATTTTCGTCCCACATGACCAACATCGTCAGCATTCTCGAAGGTGCCGACGAGCACACGCTCATCCTGCTCGATGAGCTCTGCGCCGGTACGGACCCGACCGAGGGCGCCGCGCTGGCGACCTCGATCCTGAACGAGCTGCTCTCCCGCGGCTCGACCGTCATGGCATCCACCCATTACAGCGAGCTGAAGATGTTTGCCATGCAGACGCCGGGCGTGCAGAACGCCAGCTGCGAATTCGATGTGGAGACGCTCAGCCCGACCTACCGGATTCTGATCGGCATTCCGGGCAAGAGCAACGCGTTTGCCATCTCGAAAAAGCTGGGGCTGCCGGAGCACATCATCGAAGAAGCCCGCTCAGGCATCGGCGTGCAGCAGCAGAATTTTGAGGACATGCTGGCCGAAATCGACCGCAGCCGCCGCGAGATCCGCGCACAGGAGGCCGAGATCACGAAGGCGCGCGACGAGGCCGAGAAGATGCGGGCTGACCTTAAGAAGAAAGAGGACAGCATCAGCGAGCAGAGGGAGAAAATCCTTTCCCGCGCACGGGAGAAGGCCGAGAATATTCTGCAGAATGCCAAAGACACCGCCGACAGCACTATCCGCCACATGAACAAGCTGTCGCAGGGCGGCGACATGGCTGCCATGGAGAAGGAGCGGACGAAGATCCGCGATGCCATGGACCGCGTGCAGAGCCCGGAGCGGCGCAGGCAGAAGAAGCAGAAGAAACAGAGCACGGCTGCTGTCACCGATTTCAAACGCGGCGATACGGTCAAGGTCATCAGCATGGGAATCAAGGGCATCATCGTCTCCGATGTCAACAGCAAGGGAGAATTTCTCGTGCAGATGGGCATCATGAAATCCCGTATCCGCTATACGGATCTGATGCCGGTCGACGAACAGACCGTCACCGCACCGAACCTTGAGAAAACCGGTGCCGGCAAGATCAAATACGATAAAGCCATGTCGGTCAGCACGTCCCTCAATCTGATCGGCGAGACGGTCGATGAGGCCATGCTCGACCTGGATAAATATCTGGACGACGCTTATCTTGCGCACCTGCAGACCGTGACCATCATCCACGGCCGGGGGACCGGGCGGCTGCGCAAGGCCGTACAGGAAAATCTGAAGAAAAACAAACATGTCAAGAGCTTCCGTGACGGCCGCTACGGCGAGGGCGAAAACGGCGTCACCATTGTTGAGATGAAATAAAAAGCTGTCGAGATGAAATAAAAAGCGCAGAAAGCTCTCCGCCTCCGGATGAAAAATCCGGAAACGGAGAGCTTTTTCGTAATATACTATCATGCCTCGATCGGCATTTCATAAAGCGCCCGGTAGAGCCGCAGTTCCTCTTCGGTATTGCGGCTGGACACGAACTCCACCCTGCCGCCGAGTGCGGCCGGGTTCAGCGTCCCGCCGGCCTCCAGTTCCCGCCGCAGTTCCCGCGCTGTTCCGGCGCCGCCGTCGTAAAGCGGTATATCGCCGAGCACGGCCCGGATCTGCCTGCGGATAAAAGGATAATGCGTGCAGCCGAGCACCACGGCGTCCACCTTGCCGGCATACGGGTCGAGCAGGCTGTGCAGCAGCTCCATCAGATCTTCATCCTCAAAGCGCCCCTGCTCTATTCTGGCCGCCAGACCTGTGCAGGCCAGCGACGTAAAATCGGCCTGGTCCTCATATTTTTCTATCAGCGCATGATACTTGCGCAGACTCAGCGTATTCTGCGTCGCCATCACAAGAATCCGTTTATGCGGCATCGCGAGCGCCACCGGCTTGATGGCCGGCTCGATCCCGATGACCGGGACTTCCGGGTGTGCGGCGCGGATACCGGTGATGGCAGCCGAAGTCGCCGTATTGCAGGCAACCACGATCGCCTTGGCACCGCGGCCGAGCAGGTAATCGACGATGCGGCCGCTCAGCTGCCTGATCTGCTGCGTCGTCTTCTCGCCATAAGGCGCATTGGCCGAATCCCCGTAGAATATAAAATTCTCACCGGGCATGAGCCTTGTCATTTCCTTTAATACCGTGATGCCGCCAAGTCCGGAATCAAACACGCCAACCGGTCTGGTACTGATATCCATCTTCTCATCTTCGTTCATACGCCGCCGGACTCCTCTCTCCACACAAGACGGTGCAGATGTCCCTTCTCCTCGAGCCCTTCGAAATTCTGCTGCCGCAGCGCCTCGTAGAGCACAATGGCCACCGAATTCGACAGATTCAGCGAACGGATGCCCGGTCCCATCGGGATGCGGACACACGACGGCTCATACTGCAGGAGTATCTCCTCCGGAATGCCGGCGCTTTCCTTGCCGAACATGATATAGCAGTCTTTGCCGTAATGCACGTCTGTGTAGGAACGGCGCGCCTTCGTCGTCGACATGAAAATATTGCCGGCGCAGTCCGGATTCTTCTTCAGAAAATCCTCAAAATCATCGTAGACCCTGTAATCGAGATGCGGCCAGTAATCCAGTCCTGCCCGCTTCACCATTTTGTCGGAAATTTCAAACCCGAGCGGTCTGATCAGATGCAGGCGGGAACCGGTCGCCACACAGGTCCGTCCGATGTTGCCCGTGTTGGCCGGCATCTCCGGTTCCAGCAAAACTATGTTAAACAATTTCTTCACCCTTAAGGCGCGCACGTCGGTTCTGCACGAACCTCTCCACGCGGCGCAGCGCCGTCTTGAGCTCTTCCAGGGAATACGCGTACGAAATACGCAGATAGCCCTCGCCGCAGGCGCCGAACGCCGTACCCGGCACGACGGCAACCTTCTCCTCACGCAGCAGCTCCATCGCAAATTCATCCGATGTCATCTGCAGCGACTTGATGCTCGGGAAAACGTAAAATGCGCCGTACGGCTCGAAGCAGTCAAGCTGCATCTTGCGGAATTCGTGCATCAGATAGCGGCGGCGTTCGTTGTAGGACTCCCGCATCACCTCAATATCCTTGTCCCCGTTGCGCAGTGCCTCCACGGCCGCATACTGGCTGGTCGTCGGTGCGCACATGATGGCAAACTGATGGATTTTCAGCATCTGCTGCAGAATCACCTGCGGCGCACACGCGTAGCCGAGACGCCAGCCCGTCATCGCATACGCTTTGGAAAAGCCGTTGATCAGCACGGTTCTGTCGCGCATGCCCGGCAGGGAAACGATTGAAAAATGCTTCGTCTCGTAGGTCAGTGCGCTGTAAATCTCATCGGAGAGGACATACAGATCATGGTCCACGCAGAATTTTGCGATCGGCTCGAGATCCTCGCGCGTCATGACCGATCCTGTCGGATTGTTCGGGAACGGCAGAATCAGGATCTTCGTCTTCGGCGTGTAAGCGGCCTCGAGTTCCTCGAGTGTCAGCTTGAACTGATCTTTTTCCTTCATCTCGACAATCACCGGCACGCCGCCTGCCAGAACCGTACACGGTTCATAGGAAACGTAGCTCGGCTGCGGAATGATGACCTCATCTCCCGGATCGAGCATCGCACGCAGCGCGATATCGATCGCCTCGGAGCCGCCGACCGTAATCATGATCTCCTTGTACGGATTGTAGATGACATTGTTCAGTTTGTGCTGCTGCAGCGAGATCTCATCGCGCAGCGCCTGCAGACCGGAATTGGACGTGTAGAAAGTACGTCCCTTTTCCAGCGAATAGATGCCTTCCTCGCGGATGTGCCACGGCGTCTCAAAGTCCGGCTCGCCGACGCCCAGCGAAATGACCTCCGGATCATTCATCTGAGCCACGAGATCGAAATATTTCCGGATGCCGGAAGGCTTGATATTGACAATCGTTTCAGACAGTGGATTTCTCATGGTGTGATCAGCTGCCTTTCACTCTTGTTTTCCTTGACCATGACGGTGCCGTGATCCTTGTATTTCTTGAGCACGAAATGCGTCGCCGTGCTGGTAACCGATTCCAGTGTGGAAAGCTTCTCGGAAATAAAGGAAGATACCTCGCGGATTGACTTGCCGTCGAGAATGACGCAGAAGTCATAGGCGCCGGACATCAGGTAGACCGACTCCACCTCCGGGAAATTATAAATGCGCTCAGCCAGACGGTCGAAGCCGCTGCTGCGCTGCGGTGTCACGCAGACCTCAATAAGAGCCGTCACGCGGTCTTTGCTGACCTTGTCCCAGTTGATCATCGTGTGATAGCCGCAGATTGTCTTGTCGTTTTCCATCTCGAAAATTGCCTGCGCAACCGTCTCCTCGTTCTCACCGAGAAGGATTGCGATATCCGAGATGCTCATCTTGCTGTTTTTCTCTATGATTGTAAGGATTTTAACCTTCATCTCATCCATCCGAAAACACCCCTTTTATTCATTATCTGCCTTATACGGCACCATATATCTCGAATTGTCACCATTCTGGAAAATGCGGTCATGGTCCCCGGTCATATAGCCGATGACCGCCGCCTCGATTCCCTGCTCCGCCAGCCGGTCCGCCGTCTCGCGGCCATTGCCGGCCGTCATCAGAACCGCTCCCAGCGAGAGGAGTTCATAGGGATTCTCATCCAGTTCATTGCATATCTCTATCGTCACCTGGGTCACGGGAATTTCTCTGAGCCGCACGCGCATGCCAAGCCCGCATTCCTCGCCGAAATTCCACAGCCCCGCATTCACACCGCCGTCATCGAGTGCGTAAAAAGCACCCGCGCCGGCGGACGCGGCGGCAAGCACTGCATCGTAAATCTGAAGCTCTCTCAGTTCCGGTGCCCGTGCGATTTCATCCAGATAGGACGGGGCAAAACGTTTCTCCAGCTCTGCGCGGTGCTCCCGTGCAAGCCGGGATGCCCCGGTAAGTCCGGCAAAACCGGTCATGAGCAGATCCTGCCCGGGCTGCGGCGGCTGCGCCGCAAAAAGACTGCCGGGCTGGCCGAACACCGTCGCCGTCACCGTCGGCTCTTTCAGATCAGCCGGGCCGTCCGCCCTGGCAATCGCCGGCCGGATGCCTGCCGTCTGACACGCCTGCGCCGCCGAACTGCTGATCGCATCCGCCAGCGCCGGACTGGTGTCCGCCGTTGTCTGCACCTGAATAAACGCACCGCTGACCGCGGCGCCTCCCGCGATCAGCCGGTTAACCGACCTGAAAACAGCACAGGCGCCGATTTCCGGCCATGTGCCGCTCTCGGCCGCTGCAGCTGAAAGCATGATATACTTATCTCCTGTTTAAAACTGTACGATCATGCCGGCAACCATCGCGAACACAATCAGGATCACGATAACCGCCGAGATGATCTGTGTACTCTTCTTATTTCTGTTTCTCAATCTGTCTGCTCCGCATCAGGCAGGAAGCTGCTCGAGAGTGCTTCTGACTGCCTTGATAAAATCCAGTGTGCTGACCTTTCTGACATTTTCAAGCGTGCTGATGCGCGCCAGGTCTCCGGTCATTGTGCCGCCCTCGATCGTATCGATCGTGGCCTTCTCCAGTCTGTCCGCAAAATTCACCAGCTCCGGAATATCGTCGAGCTGCCCTCTCTTGCGGAGCGCGCCTGTCCACGCGAAGATCGTCGCCACGGAGTTCGTGGAAGTCTCCTCGCCGGCTTTGTATTTGTAGTAATGGCGCTGTACCGTGCCGTGGGCCGCCTCGTATTCATAGGTGCCGTCCGGTGCGGCAAGCACGGAAGTCATCATCGCGAGCGAGCCGAATGCCGTTGCCACCATGTCGCTCATGACATCGCCGTCATAGTTCTTGCAGGCCCAGATGAAACCGCCCTCTGAACGGATGACGCGGGCTACGGCGTCATCGATCAGTGTGTAGAAATACTCGATGCCGGCCTTCTCGAATTTCTCCTTGTACTCCGCATCGTAAATCTCCTGGAAAATATCTTTAAATGTGTGGTCATACTGCTTGGAAATGGTATCCTTGGTGGCAAACCACAGATCCTGCTTCGTCTCCAGCGCGTAATTGAAGCAGGCATGGGCAAAGCTGTCGATGGACTTATTGATGTTGTGCATGCCCTGAATGATGCCCGGTCCGTCAAATTCGTGAATTGTCTGGCGTGTCTCATTGCCGTTCTCATCGGTAAAGACAAGCTCCGCCTTGCCGGCGCCCGGCACCTTCATCTCCGTCGCACGATATACGTCGCCGTAGGCGTGACGCGCGATGGTGATCGGCTTCTTCCATGTCCGGACGGTCGGCTCGATTCCCTTAACCACGATCGGCGCACGGAAAACCGTGCCGTCGAGAATCGCACGGATCGTTCCGTTCGGGCTCTTCCACATCTTCTTGAGGCCGTATTCCTTCACACGCGCCGCATTCGGCGTGATCGTCGCACATTTGACGGCAACGCCGTACTTCTTCGTCGCCAGCGCGCTGTCCACCGTAACCTGGTCGTCCGTACGGTCTCTGTTTTCCAGTCCCAGATCATAGTACTCTGTCTTCAGATCGATGAACGGTGTCAGGAGTTCGTCCTTGATCATCTGCCAGATCACTCTGGTCATCTCATCGCCATCCATCTCCACCAGCGGTGTCTTCATCTGTATCTTGCTCATCTGCAAATCTCCTTATGATGCCGCATAATATATGCGTCCTATGCAAATATACAGTGCGGCGCAGCAGCACCGCACTGTGTGTCTCAGCTCTCTTTATAGAAATTGATCAGGCAGCCGGCGAGCAGAATTCTGCGCTCGTCGTCCGTCAGTGTTCCCAGGTGGAACGTTACCGGCGTCATCTCGTCACCGACCACGTAAGCCGTGATATTGTCTTCTTTATCGATGATCGCTTTGCGGATGCCCGGAATATAGAGGTAATCACCATTTTTAAACGGCAGTTCATCCTGCTCGTATACAAATGGCAGCATGCCCCAGTTGATCAGATTGGAGCGGTAGCGCTTGGTCGCATAGCTCTTCGCGATGTTGGCCCAGCCGCCAAGCACCTTCTGGCAGGACGCCGCCTGCTCTCTTGCGGAACCGTCGCCCGGTTTTACGGCATAGATCGTACTACCGACCGCCGTGTGCGGACCGTCAAAATCAGGAAAATGCGCCTTGATCTGATCAGTGGCCTTCTTGTACTCATCGCGCAGCGCGTGCTCCGCCTTCATCGGACACTGCTTTGCGACGCGCAGCTCCTCGATCCTGCGGACTTCCTTCGCGCGGCCGACATAGGCCGGATCCTTCCTGGAGAGCGTGAACTCCGCCAGGCCGAGCGGATTCGAGCGGTAGGAAGAAGTCTCACCGGACGGAATCAGCTCATCGGTTGTCGTGACCGGATCATGGATCTCGGAAACGATCTTGAGCACGATGTTGTCAGTCAGCGGCTCCATCTTCGGCCAGTCCTTGATGTTCGGGCCGAACTGGATCTCCACTTCCGGATGTGCCTCGCCTTTGCTGTCATAGACGCGCTTTTCATAAATCGTCTTGTCAAAATGATATACGTAATTCCTGTATTCGATATCCGCCAGATCGGTGGCCGCCGTCAGGAAGCCCTTGTTGGCCGCCGTCGCGGCAATCGAGCGTGCATCCATGAGGGCAACAGACGCAATCTGTCCGTTCTGAATCTTCGAGCCCTCGCGGTTCGGGAAGTTTCTTGTCGAATGGCGGATGCTGAACGCGCCGTTGGACGGTGTGTCGCCGGCGCCGAAGCACGGACCGCAGAATGCCGTCTTGAGCACGGCACCGGTCTCGAGTATGTCGGCCGCCGCGCCGTTTCTGATCAGTTCCATGTAGATCGGCATGCTGGCCGGATAAACGCTGAGCGTAAAGGCCTGGTTGCCGATGCTTCTGCCGCGCAGGATGTCCGCCGCAGCACAGATGTTCTCAAATCCGCCGCCGGCACAGCCTGCGATGATGCCCTGATCGCAGTAAAGCCTGCCATCGATCACCTTGTCGCGCAGCGAATAGTCGATACGGCCGCCGAAGCTGACCTGCGCACGCTTTGCCACATCGTCGAGAATATCGTCAAGATTCTGATTGAGTTCCTCGATCGTATAAGTATTGCTCGGATGGAACGGCATGGCGATCATCGGACGGATCTCGGAGAGATCTAACACGATCATGCCGCTGTAATAAGCTTCCGGACCCGGGTCGAGCTGACGGTAATCATCGAGGCGTCCGTGGATATCATAGTATTCCTGCGTCTTCTCATCGGTTCTCCAGATTGAAGACAGGCAGGTGGTCTCGGTCGTCATGACATCGATGCCGATACGGAAATCCTCACTGAGTTTGCCGACGCCAGGGCCGACGAACTCCATGACCTTGTTGTTGACATAGCCGCAGTCAAATACGCGGCCGATGATGGCCAGCGCCACATCCTGCGGGCCGACGCCCTTGACCGGCTCACCCTTGAGATATACGCCGACCACATCCGGCATGCTGATATCATAGGTCCGGCCGAGGAGCTGCTTGGCGAGCTCGCCGCCGCCCTCGCCGATTGCCATCGTGCCGAGTGCGCCGTAGCGCGTATGGCTGTCGGAGCCGAGAATCATATCGCCGCAGCGGGAAAGCATCTCGCGGGCGAACTGATGGATGACCGCCTGATGAGGCGGCACATAGACACCGCCGTACTTCTGCGCACAGGTCAGGCCGAACATGTGATCATCTTCATTGATCGTGCCGCCGACCGCGCAGAGGCTGTTGTGGCAGTTCGTCAGCACATACGGAACCGCGAACTTCTCGAGGCCGCTGGCACGTGCCGTCTGAATAATGCCGACATAGGTGATATCGTGGGAAGTCAGCTTATCGAACCGGATGCTGAGTTTCTCCGCGGAATCTGAATGATTGTGTTTCTGAAGGATCCTGTAGGCCATCGTCTGCTGCGATGCCGCCTTCTGATCCGGCTTATGGCCGAGCTCTGCCTCATAGCGGGCTCTTCCGTCCGGGGTGTCGTAAATGATCTCGTTTCCGCCGATCAGATAGGCACCTGTATCTGATAAAGTAATCATACGCATTCCTCCAAGGCTGTGTTACTTGCTCTTTTTCAATTAGCCTTTGTGCATTATTATACCCAAACTGGCTTCATTTGTACAGACAATATAAGACAGCCGCGCCGCCTCGCAGGCCGGTCTTCTTGTCATTTCCCCAGACAATGATTATACTGTTTTATGTGGATTCACCGCCCGATGCCCGGGCGGTAAAATGAATTTAAAGGATGTGATTTTATGAGTGATAACGAGAAGAAATCTCCTGCAAAGGAGCTCGAGGAACAGCTGACATACCGCACGCCGGACATCGCGCAGAAGGACCCGGCGGAATTTGAGAAGGCTTTTGATTTCTGCGAACCGTACAAGGCCTTCCTGACAGAGATCAAGACGGAGCGCGAATTTGCCGCAAAGGCGGCCGGGATGCTCCGCGAAGCCGGCTACACGCCTTTTGATGAGACGAAGGCCTACAAGCCGGGCGATAAGGTATACTATGAAAACCGCAGCAAGGCGGTCATCGCCACAACCTTCGGCACAAAGCCGCTGTCAGAGGGCATCCGCCTGAACGCCGCGCACATCGACGCGCCAAGGCTCGACCTCAAGGCCAACCCGCTCTTTGAGAGAAAGGGGCTTGCCTATTTCAAACCGCACTACTACGGCGGTCTGCGCAAATATCAGTGGACGACGATTCCGCTTTCCCTGCACGGCGTCATCTATAAAAAGGACGGTGAGAAGATCACTGTCCGCATCGGCGAAGATCCGGCCGATCCTGTTTTCTACATCAGCGATCTGCTGCCGCATCTGGCCGCACACCAGAACGCACGCCGTCTCAGCGACGGCATCCGCGGCGAGGAGCTCAACATCATCGTCGGTTCCCTGCCGTATCCGGATGAAGATGTCAAGGAGCCGGTCAAGCTGAAGGTGCTGCAGCTTCTGCATGAGAAATACGGCATCACCGAGGCGGATTTCTACCGCGCAGAGCTCGAGGTCACCGCGGCGGGTCCGGCCAGAGATGTCGGTTTCGACCGCAGCCTGATCGCCGCTGTCGGCCATGACGACCGTGTCTGCGCCTACCCGGCGCTGCGTGCGGAGATCGACACCGTTTCTCCGACTTACACGACCGTCACCGTGCTCACCGACAAGGAAGAGATCGGTTCCGTCGGCACGACCGGTCTGAACTCCGACTACGTGCTGCACTACATTGAGGCACTGGCCGACAATGCCGGTGTCCGCGTGCGCCAGGTGCTCACGCACTCTCTGAGCCTCTCCAGCGACGTCAGCGCCGCCTACGACCCGACCTTCGCGGATGTCTTTGAGCCGAACAACTCCTGCTATCTCGGCAAGGGATGCGTCCTCTCCAAATACACGGGTGCCCGCGGCAAGAGCGGCTCCAACGATGCCAGCGCAGAGACGATGTACAAGGTCATCGACATCATGAACAGCAATCATGTCTACTGGCAGGCCGGTGAGATCGGCAAGGTCGACGAAGGCGGCGGCGGAACCGTCGCGCAGTACATCGCCCACATGGATATCGACGTGGTGGACCTCGGCGTACCGGTTCTCGCGATGCACGCACCGGTCGAGGTCGTCTCCAAACTCGACGTCTACGAGGCGTACAAGGCCTTCCGCGCATTTTACAGGTGAACTGATGCAAGCCTGATCCGCAGATAAGCAAAATACAAGCCTGATCCGCACGGATCAGGCTTTTTTCGTTATTTCTGTTCTTTTTCCTGTTTTTTAAGCGGCCGCATCACGGTGATGAGCATCGTGAAAAAGCAGGCCAGGCCGCCGATCACATTGGAAATCGGCTCCGCGGCGAAAACGCCGTCCGTCCCCATATGGCATCCATATGCAAGGATATACGTCAGCGGTGCGACCAGGATGCCTTTCCGGAAAATGGAAAAGAAAATCGCATGTTTTTTCATGCCCAGCGACTTGAACATCATCTGGCTGCAGTGCTGAAATACCATAAACACAAACGCCGAAAAATAGATATGAAACGCATGTACGGCATCTTTCATGATGACCGGGTCCGAGCTGAAAATGGCAATGGCCGTTTCCGGCTGCAATCGCAGCCAGATCCAGACGGCGATGGAATACACCATGTTGATCGCAAACATGATCCAGTAGGCGCGGCGCACACGCGCCGGTCTGCGGGCGCCGTAATTGTAGCTGAGCACCGGCGAAGTGCCTTCTGTAAAAGCGGTCATCGGCGTCTCAAAAATCTGGCGCGAGGAGTTGGCGATCGTCATGACGGTCACGTACAGGTCGCCGCCGGTGCGGGAGAGCACGCTGTTGCTGCAGATCAGCACAAGACTGTTGGTCAGCTGCATGACAAAGGCCGCCATGCCGAGGCCGATGATATCCCCCGCCCGCTTTGTGCATCCGCGGATTTCTTCCCTCGTCATGATATGCAGCCTGTACTCTGCCCTTTTCCCGAAAAGAAACTGCAGCACGAAGCAGGCCGAGCAGGCCTGCGAAATCACGGTGGCGATCGCCGCCCCGCGCACGCCCATGCCGAAAGCGAAAATAAATACGGGATCCAGCACAATATTGAGCACCGCCCCGATCAGCACGGTCGTCATGCCGACCGTGGAAAACCCCTGCGCATTGATGAAGGGATTCATGCCGGCCGCCGTCATCGAAAAAATGGTGCCGAGCAGGTAAATCCGCATATACGGCAGCGCGTAGACCATCGCCTCCTCAGAAGCGCCGAACAGAGACAGCATCGGCCGCGCAATCAGCTCTCCGACGGCCGTGATGCCCACCGCCGTTACGAGCAGCAGGAAAAACGCCGTATTCTGGATCGCGGCCGCCTCTTCCCGGTCCTGCCTGCCGCGCGCCATGGAAAACAGCGGCGAGCCGCCGCTGCCAAACATGTTGGTGAAGGCGGTGATGATGATGACCGCCGAAAAGCAGACGCCGACCGCGCCGAGCGCTTCGGTGCCGGTCTCCGGTATGCGCGCGATATAAATCCGGTCGACAATATTGTAGAGAAGATTGACAATCTGCGCGGCCAGCATCGGCAGCGAGATCGCCATGATATTTCTGAATATTTTTCCCTGAGAAAAATCTACCTGTCTCATTTTCCCGCCTCTGACTTTTTTCTATGCAAAAAGCACCTGCCGTTACCGGCAGGTGCCGCATCTCTTCTACCGAAAGTCAATGCATCATGATGCCCAGCGTCACAACGCTGACAACCATCTGTATAATGGCAAAACGTGTCACGGTCTGCGTATTGGACCATCCGAAATTCTTCCGCACGTGGTCGTGAATCGGCGTCGTCGTCTGCTGCAGAATACGGATTTTCGTATGCCGCATCAGAAATACCTTGGCAATGCCGGCACCGCCGTCGACAATCAGCACGATGGACGCCAGCAGATAAAGGAACGGCGAACCTGACTTCAGCGCCGTCAGTGCGATGAAAAAGCCCATCGCGCGGGATCCCGCATCGCCCATCAGCATCAGGCTCGGACCGGCATTGAACCACAGGTACGCGAGCAGGCAGGCGATGAAAATAATGATCGCGTCATTGAACTCCGTCTTCTGCAGAATCTGATCGGCGACATAATACGTGAGCAGCGTGATGATCGTCAGCGTACCGGAAAGGCCGTCGACGCCGTCGCTGCAGTTGGTCACGTTGATGGCAACCCAGATCAGCAGAATCGACAGGATCGCAAACAGCACCATCGGCAAATGCGCCGTGCCGCCGGTAAAGCATTCCGTCACGTCCGATCCGTTGTAATACAGGAAAACGACGGTCGTCGCCACCGCAATCACCAGATCGAGGATGCCCTTTCTGAGCTCACCCCAGGACACCTTCGCGGCGTCATCGAGATAACCGGTCAGCATAATCGCAGCCAGCAGGGCCATGTACAGAATCATCTCCACACTGACCATGCCGAATATCAGAATCATCGCCGCCGCTGCCAGCACGAACACGATGCCGGCACCGCGCGGCTTGCCGATCGACTGCTTGCCGTTCACCGCGTATTCGCGTCCATGATCCCGCGGCAGAAAATCACTGTGGCTCTTCAGGAGCCAGTATGTCAGCAGAAATCCGAGAAGCGCACCAAGCGCTGTAATGGCGCCGCGCGCACTGAAATGCATAAAAAAGTTAAACAAGTAAATGCCTTCTCTCTCTTCTATTTCAGCCCGGCCTCTGCGCCGGACCTTGCTTAGCTTACTACATTCTGCGGATGTCCGTCAAGGAAAGCATGAATATTTGCCGATAAAATATCGACAAGGCGCTGCCGCGTCTCGAGTCCCTTCCAGCCCATGTGCGGTGTGATGATCACATTTTCCATGTCATAGAGCGGACTGTCCTGTGCCGGCGGTTCCGTCTCCTGCACGTCGAGACCGGCGCCGGCGATTCTTCCCTCCTGCAGGGCGGCAATCAGAGCCTGCTCGTCGATCAGGGCGCCGCGGGCCGTGTTGATGATGCAGGCGCTCTTTTTCATCTTCGAAATCGCGGCCGCATCGATGATATGTCTCGTCTGCGGCGTCAGCGGGCAGTGCAGCGTGATATAGTCGCTGCCGGCCAGCACCTCATCCAGCGTGCAATAGGTCACGTGCTCCTCATTTTCCCGCGGCGTACGCGTGTAAACGAGGATCTCCATGCCGAGTGCCAGCGCGATCTTCATGACCTCGCGGCCGATCCGGCCGGCACCGATGACGCCCAGCGTCTTTCCGTTGACTTCGGTATGGCTGACCATAAGATGGTTCGTGAAATTGCTGCGGTCGCCGCGCTCAAGCATGCGCATCTGCACCTGCATGCAGGAGCTGAGATTCAGCAGCAGCATGACCGCCGTGTGCGCAACTCTCTCGGTGCTGTAGGCCGGTATATTGCAGACCGTGATGCCCTTTTCCCGGGCGGCATCGATGTCCAGGTTGTTGTAGCCCGTACCGGCTTCATTGATCATGCGGACGCTGTCCGGGAACTGCGCGATGATCCCGCCGCTCACCGGCATCTCCTTCGTCACCACGATATCCGCGCCCTGCACGCGTTCGAGCACCTGCTCCGGCAGCGTATCATCGTACAGCACCACCTCGTCAGATAAAACCGAAAAATCAAGTTTTCCGTCAAAATTCATTTTGGCAGCATTTAAAACAACTGTTTTCGCACTCATAAAATTCATTTCCCTCCTTAAAATCAGGTCCGTGTATTTATGTAATACATTTTAACAGATTCATCATACAGATTCCATTAAATGCATTGATTTGCACGTTTACAAACCGGCACTGTATTATTACTATTAAATCAGTTGAAGGAGGGGATTATTATGGACGGAAAAAGCCGTGATCCAGCCCGGATCAGCACCTACCTGCGCCGCGAATGGCGCCCGCTGCTGATCGTCACGATCACCGGCATCCTGTACAACATCGGCATGATCGCCGGCCCGTGGTTTGAAGGCCAGATGGCACAGTGCCTGGCCGACATCATCGGCGGCAGCAAGACGGCGCATGACATGGCCGTACTCGCACTTCTTTACGCAGCCGTCATAGGGCTCGTACAGGGAAGCCGTTTTCTGAAGCGGCTTTATGTCAGAAAGTTCGCGAATCACATCAACCGCGACATGAAGAAAAATATCTATCACAATCTCGTAAACGGCGGTCTTTCCGCGAAAAACGGTGAGAATCAGGGCAGCCTGATGACGAAAGCCGTCGACGACGTCGATGACTGCGTCGAGGGTATCCGGAAATTTACGACCGAAATTTTCGACACGGGCGTCGTGATGATCGCCTACATCGCCATGCTGCTGCACTACGATGTGCGCCTTACGCTGATTGTTCTGATTTTCCCGCCGGTTACCTATTATATTGCCAACAAACTGAAAAAGCCGGTTACCGAGAGCACGAAACGGGCCCGCGTCAGCATGGAGCACCTGAACGAGGCCACCATGGACCGGGTTTCCAATGCACTCACCTACCGCGTCTACGGGCAGGAGGAAAACCGCGGCATCCTTTATGAACAGTATCTGCAGGACTACGAGCGCAAAAGCATTCGCGCCAATATTTTCACCACCGTCATGCAGCCGCTCTATCAGGTCATCAGCCTGACCGGCGCGCTGTTTATCATCCTGCTGGGCAGCCGGAATGTGCTCGGCACCGGCTGGGTGAGCTGGAATATTGCCGCCTTTTCGACCTTTATCGCGTGCTACGGCCGCCTCTCGGAAAAATCCTCCCACGCGGCCAAGCTGTTTAATGCCGTGCAGAAAGCACGCGTCTCCTGGGTGCGGATCGAGCCTTTCCTGCATGAGATGCCCGACCGGCAGCAGAAAATCGCCGACCCCGCCGTGCTGACCGTAGATGACGTTTCCGCCCGCATCGGGCAGCGCGTCCTGTTCGAGCATGTCAGCTTCACCGCACAGCCGGGGCAGATCATCGGCATCACCGGTGCGGTGGCCTCCGGCAAAACCATTTTCGGCAAAATGTTCCTGCCGGATGCGCAGGCGGACCTTGAAGACAGCGGCACCATTTCCTACGGCGGCGCCGCGCTCTCGCAGCTGGCGGGCGATCAGATCAGCGCAGTCGGCTACATGGGCCACCAGCCGGAACTTTTTTCCGGCTCGATCGCCGACAACATCTGCATGGGCCGCGAAGGCGATCTCGATGAAATTCTGCAGTGCGTCTGCCTGGATACGGATCTGGCACAGTTTCCGGACGGCGCCGATACCCTGATCGGCGGGAGCGGTGCCCGCCTTTCCGGCGGACAGACGGACCGCGTGATGCTTGCGCGCACGCTCTATCACGAGCGGCCTGTCATCGTCCTCGATGATCCTTTTTCCGCCGTCGACCCGAAAACGGAATCCCGGATCTTCGCCAACCTGAAACAGCGCGCAGACAGGCATCACCTGATCATTCTGCTGATCTCGCACCGTCTCGCCATGTTCCCGCAGACAGACGGCGTCCTGTTCCTGGACGGCGGGCAGACAATGTATGCACCGCACGGCCGGCTTTACCGGGAAAGCGGCAGCTACCGGCGCATTTACGATCTGCAGACGAAAGGAGGCACCTGCGATGCATAACCGGCACATCATCCGCTCCGTCATCGGAGAAACCATACGCAGCAACATGGCGCTTTTCATTTTCATGCTGCTGGTTGCCGCCGCCTCCGTTGCCACCGGCATCCTGCCGCCGCTCGTACTCGGCGAGGTCGTCGACCGCCTGACCGCCGGCAGCGGCAGCGTCCTGTATCTTGCCATCGGCTATTTTCTGCTGAATGTGCTGAACGGCTTCACAAGCGCCGGCAAAGAAGGCCTGATCACGATCTTCGGCCAGAAGGTCACCCATCATTTCCGCAGCCGCATGTGCAGCAAGCTCAGCCGCATGCCGGCGTCGGTGTTCACCCGGAATGCCGCCGGCGCGATGACATCCCGCATGGTCGGCGATGTCGACACAGTGGAAGAACTGTTCGCCAGCGGCGTGATCAGCATGGCGGCCGATGCCGCCAGAATGGTCGGCATTATCGCCGTCATTTTCACAAAAAGTCCCGGCCTCGGCATCATGCTGCTGATTGCGCTGCCGCTGCTCTACCTGTTCACGCGGTACGTGCAGAAAAGCACACTGGCCGCGCAGAAAGAACACCGGGCTGCCAGCGCACAGACAGAGAAACAGATTCCGGAGACGCTGCAGAACATGCGCGCCATTCACCTTTTCGGCAGGGAAAAATATTTTGAGAAGCGTTATGCCGATTCGGTGGAAGCCGGTTTCCGGGCCGTCGAGAAATCCAATTTTTACGATGCCTTCTACTCCCCGGTCATCTTTACGGTCAGCGCCGTGCTGATCGCCATCATGATGACGCTGTCCGCGCAGAGCGGCGCGGCACGTGAATTTTTCGGCATGAGCGTCGGCACCGCCGTGGCGGTCATCGCCCTGGTCGGTGAAATATTCGGGCCGCTCGAGAGCATCGGCATGGAGATTCAGAACATTCAGGAGGCGGCGGCCAGCGTCGAGCGAATCCGCGAATTTCTGAGCACAGAAGAGATACCTTCCGCAGAAGAAATGCCGGAAGAGGAGGCGATATCAGAAGAGAAGGCGCCGGAAAATGCCGCAGAGCCAGAAGCGGCCGCGGCGTCCGCATCCGACGTGCCGGCTGTGGAATTCAGCGATGTCTGCTTTCACTACGACAGCGACCCGGACATTCTCACCGGTTTTTCCATGCAGGTCATGCGCGGCGAGAATATCACCATCACCGGCCGCACCGGCTCCGGCAAGAGCACGCTGATGCGCCTGCTCCTCGGCCTTTATACGCCGTCATCCGGCACGGTCCGCTTGTTCGGTCAAAATCCCGCTGTCATCCAAAGCAGCCAAAAGAGGAGCCTCTACGGCTATGTACAGCAGCAGTTCCAGATGATCCCGGGCTCTGTTCTGGATCAGATCACGCTCGGCGATCCTTCCGTCTCCAGAGAAGACGCGGAATGGGCACTGCAGCTTACCGGTCTGCTCGGTACCGTGCAGGCTCTGCCGGAAGGCCTCGATACGCCGTGCACGCAGGCCGCCTTTTCGAACGGTCAGTTTCAGCTTCTTTCCATTGCGCGGGCCATTGTAAAGGACCCGCAGCTGCTGCTGCTCGATGAGATAACCGCGAACCTGGATGCCGCCACCGAGGCACGGATCAGCCAGGCTCTGCAGAACGCATCACAGGGGCGCACAGTGCTGACCATCGCCCACCGGAAATCCGCCGTCCGGCAGGGACGGATCGTCCGCATCGGAAACGAGTAATGCCGCTTATGGCGCATTGCAAAAGTTATTCTGGCCACAAAAAAAGGAAGAGATCCTCTCGATCTCTTCCTTTTTTATTGGGAGAAAAATAATACCGGCATCCTGCAGGATACCGGTTTTACAAGAGCGCGAGACGGGACTCGAACCCGCGACCCCGACCTTGGCAAGGTCGTACTCCACCAACTGAGCCACTCGCGCATATCAGTCAGCAGGTGATGAGAATCGAACTCACGTATTCAGCTTGGAAGGCTGATGTTCTACCATTGAACCACACCTGCATAAGGTGTGCCCAGAACCGGAATCGAACCAGTGACACGGGGATTTTCAGTCCCCTGCTCTACCGACTGAGCTATCTGGGCACGATCGCTCTTGACGACGAAATTTATATTACAATATCTGAATCATTTTGTCAACTGATTTTATGGAAAAATTTTGTTTTTTTACAAAATCAGCGAAATCACGTAGACTGCCGCGCTGGCCGACAGCGCCACCGTCACCAGATTGCCGCCACAGAGGGATACGATGATGCCGACCGCCACCGCGCCGACCGCGGCTGCCGTATTGCCGGCCGTGTAAAACACCGCGGGGAACGTCATCGCCGCCAGCACCGCATACGGGATATAGTAGAGAAATGACCGTATGAATGTGTTGCTGATCCGGCTTCTGACCAGCACGAGCGGCAGAACGCGGACAAGGTAGGTCATGGCAAACATGACGAGCAGATAAATCCAGTAATTATGCGCCATTTTCCGCCTCCTTCTCCCGCGGGAAAAACAGTGCGCCGAAGGCCGATGCCGCTACCGCGCAGATGATAATGGAAAAACCGGACGTGATAAAGTCAAGTGCCGGCAGGTAATAGATCAGGCAGCTGATCGCCACGGCGATCAGGACAACCGCGATGGTCGGACGGTCCTGTTTCATCGCCGGTACGATGATGGCGAGGAACATGCCGTAGATCATGACGGACAGTGCCTGCGTGATCGAATGCGGCAGAATGTCGCCGCAGACGCCGCCGATCAGTGTGCCGCCGCTCCAGCCGATATACGGCAGCAGCGCCAGGCCGAACAGATAGCGCGGATTGATCTCCTCGCGCCGGCTCATCGCCACCGCGAAAATCTCATCCGTGTTGACATGGCCGAGCGTCAGGCGGTATCCCAGCCCGAAATCCGGCGAAAGTTTCTGTGAAAGAGAAATAGACATCAGGGCATAGCGCAGATTGATGACAAGCTCCGTCAGCATCATCTCCAGATAAGAGCCGCCCGCCGCAATGATGCCGATCCCGGCGAACTGTCCGGAGGATGTCAGATTGGTCAGTGAAATCAGGACGGCCTGCCACCACGGTATCCCATCCGCCACGGCTGCGATTCCAAACGAAAACGAAACGGAAAGGTAGCCCAGCGCGATCGGTGTGCCGTGCTGCAGGCCGTCTTTAAAGGTCAGTTCTTCCTCACTCATCGGCAGAGTCCTGTTCCCGGCTGTCTGCCTGTGTCTCTGCGGCAGATGCCTCTGCCTTATCCTCCGGCGATGCACCGCCATCCTGCGCTGCCGCATTCTGCGGTGCTGCCGCATCTTCCGCCGCTTCCGATGCCGCGCTCTCCTGCGCCGCACCGTCATCCGGCTGAATATCCATCTCCTGCGCCGCCGTCACATTTTCCATCGGGCCGGCATTATCCGTGCGGTCCTTCTTCCAGCGCCGCTTTTCTTTCTCCGGTGCCTCGCGGGAGAGATCCTCGTCATAATCAAAGTCCTCCTGCGAACTTGCCGCACCGGCCGCCTTGCCGCCCTTGCCGTTGACCTCAAAATCACGAACCTTGGCTGCCATGAAAATCACGAACACGACGCCGACGGCGCCGCTGAAGACAAGGCCGGCCGCCGTCGCCCGCATCTGCCACTCTACCGAGGAAAACGGGTTTAAAACGACGATAAAGCCGATCAGCGTATTGATCATCGAAAAGATAAATACATTAATCCATGACGTGAATCCCATACGGTGCATATTTGCCGCTTTCTGCACCTTCATGATACCGCTGATGATAATGAAAGCGCCGAGCAGCTGCGGCAGGCTGTCATCCACAACATCCGCTTCCAGATAAATATAGGCGCCGATCAGCGTGACGATCAGGCCGATGGCAAGATCATATCCTACCGGCGGTGCACTGCGCCGCACGAAATAAGCAAGAATAAACACGATGCCGACAGCAGCCAGAACAAGTCCCACGTATTTCGTCAGCGTAAGGACCGTCAGATCCGGCTTTATGAACATCAGGACACCGAAAAGTGCTATCAGCACAGCTGCAGCCAGCTCCTGCCAGCGGATTTTCTTTAACATTTCAACCCCTCCATTAAACGCCGCATTGTTAATAAAAGTATAGGTTACTTCCTGCAGATTATCAATAAACATTTTCGGAAAACCGTTTCCGAATCGAGTAGGGGAGATTTAACTCCCCTCTCACACCACCGTACGTGCCGTTCGGCATACGGCGGTTCAAAGTAACTTCAAAGCATGACGCTCATTATAATAATCGAGACAGCTTATAAGGCCTGCCT